>Ga0209199_1004642_pt1 | contig 12496 bp, 9 predicted proteins | sample COGITO_mtgs_1105_7_FD_184805 | JGI IMG/M metagenome (GOLD analysis project Ga0209199, IMG submission 184805) | Pelagic marine microbial communities from North Sea - COGITO_mtgs_110523 (SPAdes) (version 2) | ecosystem: Environmental > Aquatic > Marine > Epipelagic ...
ATCGCCATTTGCCGCAAGCATTTGCATGATCGGGGCAAACATGCGTTTGCAATAGCCACAATTATAATCGGAAAACTCATAGACAGTCAGGCTGCCATTTGGGTTGCCCATAACCGGATCGTCACCATCATTGCGAACGAGCATGATGCCCGCTTGCACGCGCTCAGCTTCTTCGCGTGCGGCCAAAGATACCAGCGCATCACGAAGCACTTCGGGATTGTTCTTGATATATCGTTCGATCACCTGCTGCATTTCGGCGCGATCTTTTTGATCCATATCAGCCGTTACGGGTGTTGTGGCGAGGCCAATCAACATCAAAGGCAATGCAATCATAGAGGCAAAAAAGCGTGACATTCACATTATCCTTTTGATTTTGGGATCCTTTTGATTTTGGGATCCTTTTGATTTTAGGGCTCTTTGATTCTGAGATCCATTTTAGTCCGAACAAATCGCCGGTATCGGCCAATAATCCTCCTAAAACACCCCCCATGAACCCCATCTTATAACGGATTAATGCTGCTATTGCAAAGCCATCACGGCGCGAGCTTGCCAAAGCGGAACAGAATGTCATTAGCGCGGTTGCGAAGCTCATCTTTCGGCTTGCCATCGGCCAAAACCCGTTTGGCCATTCGCACCGCCTGTTGGTCATTGCCAAGCAAAAGCGCTTCTTCGGCAAGCGCTAGATCAGCCGCTGCAATATCGCCGTTTCGTCCGTAGGCAATCGCTAATTGTCGGCGGATGAAGGCCCATTTCGGTTCGGTTTTTTGTGCTGCTGAAATCGTCTCGATCGCGCGTGAAAGGCGCTTTTTGTCATTTGTTGCAATCAGTGCCCGTCCAAGATTGACCAGAATTTGCGGGCTGCTCGGTCGGAAAGTCAGCGCCTTTTCATAGGCTGCCGCTGCCGCCTCAGCCTTGGCCATTGACAGCAAAATATCGCCGCGAAATTCATGATAGAACGGATCAGAAGGATGCGCCTCGGATAGTCGATCCATCAAGGTGATTGCTGCTGCTAAATCGCCGCGCCGGTATTGTGCAATCGCTTGGCTGTAGATCGCATCGGCGCTATCTGTTTTGGCAGTTTGCCGTAAAACGATTTGCGCTGGTTCACTATAGGCGCGAAGCTTGGCCACAAGCCGGTTCATCAAATTTGTGTCATCGGCTGAGAGCGGGGTTGATTTATGACCGTCCTGACGCGCATGATCTTGATAGACGGCAAGGCGCTGGGCTGAATCGGGATGCGTTTGATAATATTGGCTTTGCCGGCTTTCGGGAAGGGCGCGTTGCGCAGCCATGCGCCGCATCATCTGTTCGAGGCCAGCCGAGCTAATGCCAGCCTTGTCTAGATAATCAAGCCCCAATTCGTCAGCAACAGCTTCATCATAGCGGAATGAGCGAAGCATCTTGCGCTTGGCCTGATCGGTACCGCCAACCAAAACCCCGACAGCCGCATCACTTGGTGCCCCGCCAGCAGCAAGCGCAATCGCGGCAATCGCGGCAAGGGTGCCTGCTGTACCGGCATCGCGCAAGGCCTCATCACGGCGCGGCACATGACCGGCTTTTAAATGGCCAAGCTCATGTGCTATCACGCCCAAAATTTCTTCGGCTGATTGGGCGTTGAGCAAAAGACCCGAATGGATATAGATAACCCGCTCGCCAGCAACAAAAGCATTATAGCTGCTGTCGATAATGATCCTTATGCTGATTGCGTCCGGCGCATAGCCGGCAGCGCGCATCAATGGCGTTGCCAAGGTTTGTAGGCCGGTTTCCAACTCGGTATCTCTGATCAATCCGGCCAATGCCGATTGGGCAATGGTAATCGAAAACAGCAATATCAAAGCCAGCTTTTGTAAAAATGAATATCTCATGGAATAATTTTTCCGACAAATTTATGGCGTGTTTAAGACAGCTCTGCTATAGCCAAAGCCCCGTAGCGTGTGGTTGCAGGCTATGCAAACACAATTCCCCTGCCATATTGATCTGATCATGGCATGAATTCACTGGAATGAACAATGGCCTTAAAAGTTAGTCAAGCAAGTGAAATCCCTGCCTTTCTTGCCATGCAGGTAATGAAACGTGCAAAAGAGATGCAGGCCGCCGGAATTGACCTTGTTCATCTTGAGGTCGGACAGCCATCAACGCCACCGCCTGCCGCCGTCTCCAACGCATTGCAAACGTCCTTGAAACGTGTTGCGTCGCATGGCTATTCGGTTGGTTTGGGATTGCCTGAATTGCGGCGACGGATTGGACAGCATTATCAAGATTGGTATCAACTGCCATTGGATTGGCAACGGATCGCTGTCACGCCCGGATCATCACTTGGCTTTGCGATTGCCTTTTTATCGGCCTTTGACAAGGGCGATCGTATTGCCATCGCCACGCCCGGATATCCGGCCTATTTCAATCTGATGCTGGCGCTTGGGATCAAACCGCAATTGCTGCCCGCCCGTGCCGCGCAAAACTGGATACCCGATCTCGAATCACTGGTTGCAACCGACAACATTCCCGATGGGTTGTTGCTGGCAAGTCCGGCAAATCCAACCGGTGTTGTGATGCGCGATGACGAGCTTGAAGACGTCTGCCGCTGGTGTGACAAGCATGGTGTGCGCCTGATCATGGATGAAATCTATCATGGCCTGGCCTATGGCAAACGAACCAAGAGCGTGCTTGCCTATACTGACAATGCCATCATCATCAATTCTTTTTCGAAATATTTCTGCATGACTGGCTGGCGTCTTGGTTGGATGGTGCTTCCCGAAGATTTGGTGCCAACCGCAGAAATGTTGGCGCAGAATATGTATATTTCAGCGGCAACGATTAACCAGCTTGGTGCTGTTGCCGCCTTTGATTGTTATGATGAACTTGATGCGCATATCCCGCGCTATGAAGAAAATCGTGACCTTCTTTATCGTGGCTTGCCAGCTGAATTTCTGGGCAATCACGCGCCGTCAGATGGGGCTTTTTATCTCTATGCAGATGTTAGCGCTTTGACAAGTGACTCGATTGCTTTTGCCGATCGCATTTTGACCGATACCGGCGTTGCGATGACGCCGGGTGTTGATTTCGATGCTGTCGATGGGCCGTCACATATGCGGCTATCCTATGCAGGCAGCACCCAAGATATAAAAAAGGCGGTTCAACGCCTAAATGATTGGCTTGCCGGTCAGGGTCTCTAGCGGCCAGTTAAAACCGGCCGCCAGTTGTCATTTCATTCACAAAGGCCATGATTGCCTAACTTCGTGACCACCATCCGCTGCGCCGTGATTTTGGCGCGCTACTGCCAATTTCGACAACATCTTGCGGGGCTGAACTGATCGCTTCGCGTGCTGCTGGCGCGTTGGTAGGCGCCTCATTATTGGCGCTGGCCTCGGTATTATTTGCATCAGCGGATTTTGCTGGTGCTTTTTTTGCCGCTTTTCGTGCAGGTTTTTTCGCTGCTGGTTTGGCTGCGGCCGCATCTTGTTCTGGCTTGTCACCAGCATCGCCTTTGGCTTTTGGCTTGCGTGCGCGGGCAGGTTTTTTAGCAGGCTTTTCAGCACCGCTATCAGCTTCAGCTTTGCTGTCTTCGATTTTGGCAGGGGCTTCAGCTTTGTTATCTTCGGCTTTAGCCTCATCTGCTTTTGCGGCGTTTGCTGGTTTTTTGCGTCTTCGTGCCGGCTTTTTTGGAGCCGCCGCCGCATCGCCATTACTGTCTGCTGCGGCGGTATTTACCGAACCATCGCTGGCCGGTTCGGCCGCTGCTTCTGGTGCTTTATTATCTTCAGTTGCACTATCTTTTGGGGCACTATCTTTTGCGACATTATCCGCTGCGGCTGGATCGGCCTTGGCAACACGGCGTCCACGACCACGGCTGCGGCCGATTTTGGCCTTTGGCGCAGCATCGTCATTCGCTGCAACGCCATCGGTTGCGGTGTCAGTGCTGACAGCAACCTGGTCTTCGCCATTTGGCGCTGAGGCTGCCTGATTGTCACCAGTCTGATTGTCACCAGTCTGATTGTCACCAGTCTGATTGTCACCAGTTTGGCCGTCTTCACCATTGCGCCGACGCCGACGCCGACCGCCGCGACGTCCGCGCCGCCGCCGTTTTGCACCACCATCTTCGCCGCCGGTTTCGTCATTTTCCGGATGTGGCGCTGCATTTGCTTCCGTTTCAGCCGCCTCATCTTGATCCGGATCGCTTGTATCCGGTTTGGCATTGTTATTGGCATGGCGTAGCTGCTGCGGCTGGCGCGATTGTTGTTTGGCTTGGGCTTTGCCCTGCCAGCCAACACGATCAACCTTATATTCTGGGGCGATCAGACTGTCATCAGACAGCAAAATAACCATAAGGCCAAACCGTGCTTCAATCTCGGCAATTGCGCTTCGTTTATGGTTCAAGACAAACAGCACCACATCCCGATGGGCGGTGATATGCAATTCATCCATTTTACCTTTTTGCGCTTCTTCTTCGATTGACCGCAGCAATTGCAGGGCGGCGGTGTCAATCGACCGAATGCGACCCGTGCCTTCACAATGTGGGCAAAGATTACTGATTGATTCATTGATGCTTAGCCGCAGCCGCTGGCGCGACATTTCAAGAAGACCAAAATGGCTAATCGAACCGATTTGAATCCGTGCGCGGTCATTACGCATTGCATCTTTCATCCGGCGTTCAACCGCATGTTGATTGCGGTTTTCTTCCATATCAATGAAATCGACAACAATAAGACCAGATAGATCACGAAGGCGAAGCTGACGACCTAATTCTTCGGCGGCTTCAAGGTTGGTTTTCAGCGCGGTTTCTTCAATATTGCGTTCGCGCGTTGATTTGCCCGAATTCACGTCAATGGCGACAAGCGCTTCGGTTTGATTGATCACCAGATAACCACCAGATTTTAACGTCACCTGCGGGCTGTGGATGGTGTCCATCTGATTTTCAACGTTGAAATGCTGGAAAATCGGATGTGTGCCTTCGTATTTCTGAACCTTTTTCAGATGGCTTGGGATCAGCATCTTCATCTGGTTGCGGGCAATCTTATAAGCCTCTTCGCCTTCGACAAGCACTTCGTCAACTTCGCTTGTGTAAAGATCACGAATTGACCGTTTGATCAAATCGCCTTCTTCATGGATCAGGCAGGGGGCTTGTGACTCAAGCGTGCGTGCGCGGATATCATCCCATAATTTTGACAGATAGGTAAAGTCACGCGCAATTTCGGTTTTGGTGCGTTTGGCACCGGCGGTGCGAACGATCACGGCCATTCCGGCTTGGATGTCCAACCCGCCAACGACTGTTTTGAGCCGCTTACGATCGGCAATATTAGTGATTTTTCGGCTAACGCCGCCGCCACGATTATTATTTGGCATCAACACGCAATAGCGTCCGGCAAGTGACAGATAGGTTGTCAAAGCCGCGCCTTTATTCCCGCGCTCTTCTTTCACGACCTGCACAAGCATGATCTGTTTGCGCGAAATCACTTCTTGAATTTTATAGCGTTTTACCTGACGTTTTGGCCGGATATCTTCTTCATCCGCCTCTTCGCCACCAATGGTTTCAGGCGCGCCATCAGATCCAGTTTCATCACTGTCATCATCGCCCTCGGCACGATCGGCCTCAATCAGGGCTTCACGGTCTTCAACAGGAATACGGTAATAATCTGGGTGAATTTCACTGAAGGCCAGAAAGCCCTGACGGTTTCCACCATATTCAACAAAAGCTGCCTGCAAAGACGGCTCAACGCGTGTGACCCGTGCTAGATAGACATTTCCTTTTAGTTGTTTCCGGTTTTCTGTTTCATAGTCAAAATCTTCAATGCGTGTTCCGCTTAGCAACACCACCCGCGTTTCTTCGGCCTGGCGTGCATCGATTAATAGGCGTTTTGTCATGTACTTGTCTTTCCCCGGCCAACCATGTTCGGCTGTCAAATTCAGACAGTGTGTTAATCAGGCATGGCAGGTGTTGTGAATCCAGACCAAATCCACGCGCAGTACCGACCATAAAGCGGTGGCCATAATGGCTGCTTTTGTCATGTGATCGGTTTGGCTGAGTCATTTAGATTAGTCCGGTGGTTTCAAATCGCGTTGTGTGTCCTGATGATAAGGCTCGCTGGCGGTCAGTGACATGGCACAATAATTAGGATCATTCATAATTACGGCATAACAAAGATCGTCGAGATAAACACCATCAGGTGAATAATTCAATTGCAGTTCGGCGGTAAAAATGTCGGTTTGTTTGCTTTCTGCTGTTGGCGCATTGGCGCCACTCATGTCAGAAAACCCACCCTTTTGCCTCGAACTTAATTTCCTTATATACCTGCCAAAGCTTTTTTGCCAACTAAAGTAATGCCGTTTTGATAATTAGCGTTATTTATCTTTGTCGCGAGCGAGGCATGGGCTAGGTTTCGGTAATCGTGATCGGCGATAGCAAAGAAGGCCAGACTTGGTTAAAATATCGATGATGATAACTTTTAAGGCAATGCTCGCCGCAACTGGCCGATCTGTCCTGTTTCTGGCAATGGTCTTGGTGCTGGCAGCAACGGGTCAGGCTTTTGCCGAAAATGCCGTCACCGGAATGCGGGTTGGTGCGGTGCAAATTGATGACCACACTGGAATGCGGCTTGTGATCGAAACCAAAGCCCCGCTAAAAGCCAAACTTTTGTTGTTACAGTCACCTTATCGTTTGGTGATTGATATGCCCAAAACCAGCTGGAATGTAGACAAGCTGGCACGGCGCGGCAATTTGCAAGTTGCCCCCAGTTTGGCCTATCGTTTTGGAAACCCAAAGCCGGACATCGGCCGGTTGGTTATCGAGCTTGAAAAACCGGCAGCGCCCGTGCGGGTCTTTGCCCTTCCATCGGCAGGGGGCGGCAACCGGTTTGTGATTGATCTTCTTGATCGTGGAAAAACGGCGTTTCTGGTGGCATCCTCAGCGTTGGAAAAAGCTCCAAATATTGATCTAAGCGATGCTGTTACCGATCGCGCGATGGTCAAAGATGCTGATCGGGTGAAAACGTTCAAGCCATTGACTATGCCACTGCCAAAATCCAAACCGGCGCGCCATGCGAATAAGCCCACCACGGTGGCAATTGCCGCGCCAAAGCCACGTCCGCGAAAATGGATTGTCTTTATTGATGCTGGGCATGGTGGCAAGGATCCGGGCGCGCTCGGCAAGGCGGGGACGGCGGAAAAAGACATTACTTTGGCGGCGGCGCGTGAGCTGGCAAGCCAATTGCGCGCCACGGGCAAGATAACCCCGATCTTGGCGCGTAATGATGACCGGTTTTTGCGGCTTCGCCAACGCATCCGGCTGGCGCGGCAAAATCAGGCCGATTTGTTCATTTCGCTTCACGCTGATTCGGCGCCAAGATCATCGGCGCGGGGCATTTCGGTGTTTAGCCTGTCAGATAAGGCCTCTGACAAAGAGGCGGCCGAATTGGCGCGTCAGGAAAATAGCGCCGATTTGATTGGTGGGCCGGATTTATCCGCCGAAGATCCCGAGGCAGCGGGGGCGCTGGTACGGATGTTCCAACGCGAGTCAATGAATCAATCGGCGCGGTTTGCTGCGGTAATCTTGCAGCAGATTCGCGATTTGCCCGGGGGGGATAAGCGCGGGCATCGGTTTGCCGGTTTTGCTGTTTTGAAGGCGCCTGATATGCCGTCGGTGCTTGTCGAGATGGGCTTTTTGTCAAACCGGCAAGATGAGGCGAATTTGAATAAGAAATCCTACCGGCAGGATTTGTCAAAACGGCTAACAAAGGCCATTCTTGTTTATCTAAATAAATATGGCCCCAAAATATAAAAACTGCTGGCGCATGCCCGATATGGCGGCAAAGCCGTGAAAAAGGGCTGTTACCCGCTAAAAATGCGAGGGTGAAAATGAAGAAAAGGTCTAAATTGCCATATCTGCGCCCAATTTCGGCTATATTACCCAAATCATGTTAAGAATTATTTCGATTGCAACATCTTTTGTTTTCCTGATGTGCATGCTTGCTGGTGCTGGCATCCTTTGGGTTTTCTGGACCTATGGAAAAGATCTTCCTGATTATCAGCAGCTTGCCAATTATGAACCGCCTGTTGTGACCCGCATTCATGCTGGCAACGGGGCGTTGCTGGCTGAATATGCCAGTGAAAAGCGGCTTTTTGTGCCGGTTGAGGCCATCCCACCACGATTGATCCACGCCTTTATTTCGGCTGAAGACAAAGCGTTTTACAATCATTTTGGCATTGATTTTCGCGCCTTGGCGCGGGCAATTGTGACCAATATCGTCAATTATGGCAAAGGCCGACGACCGGTTGGTGCCTCGACGATCACCCAGCAGGTCACTAAGAATTTTCTGCTGACGAATGAAGTTTCGATTGATCGCAAAATCAAAGAAGCAATCCTGTCGCTTCGGATGGAACGCGCTTTCAGCAAAGACCAGATTTTGGCGCTTTATCTGAACGAAATTTATCTTGGACGCGGCAGTTACGGCGTTGCAGCGGCGGCGTTGAATTATTTTGATAAATCGCTTGGGCAATTGGAATTGCCTGAAATCGCCTATCTTGCTGCCCTGCCAAAAGCGCCAAATAATTATCATCCGGTTCGCAATCTTCGCGCGGCAACCATCCGGCGCAACTGGGTTTTGGATGAAATGCAGCAAAACGGCTATATCTCGCAAAATGAAGCCGATGCGGCAAAGGCAGTGCCGCTGCGTATGATAGGACAAAGTGGATTTGACGCTGCCGAAGCGCCTTATTTTACCGAAGAGGTACGCCGCCAACTTATTAGCCGCTTTGGGGAAACATCACTTTATGATGGTGGTTTATCGGTTCGCACAACGCTTGATCCCTATTTGCAGAAAATTGCTGATAATGCGCTTGAACGTGGGCTAGAAGCATTGGATCGACGGCAAGGCTGGCGTGGCCCGCTTGGCGTCATGCCGCAAGGAGCTGATATCGACAGGGTGCTTGCCGCGCAAACAGCAAAGTTGCGCGCAAACCATTTTGCCGCGCTGGTCACAAAGGTTGGGCCGCAGAGCGCTGAAATCTATGTGAATGGCCGCAACGCGATTATCCCGTTCGAGCTTGCTTTTTGGGCCTATCCGCCACGCCGTGATGATGGCATTAGACCACCACCCTTGCGTGATTTGCGCAAAGCCTTGTCCAAAGATGATATTATCATTGTCCAGCCACCCGGCTTTACGCCAGATTTGATCCGTAATGGTTTTGAACCCGCGCCAAATCAGTTTGCATTGGGACAACGCCCCGATGTTGAAGGGGCGATTGTTGCGCTTGACCCGCATACCGGCCGTTTATTGGCGATGAGTGGCGGCTATAATTACGCTGAATCAGAATTTAACCGCGCCGTTCAAGCGGTGCGCCAGCCCGGATCAGCCTTTAAACCTTTTGTTTATCTTGCGGCGCTTGATGCTGGCTATAGCCCGACAACGCGCATTCTTGATGCGCCCTTGGTGGTGGATCAGGGGCCGGGTAAACCGAAATGGAAACCGGCAAACTATACCAAACGTTTCTATGGCCCATCAATCATGCGGGTCGGTATCGAAAAATCACGAAACCTGATGACCGCACGCTTGGCGATGACAATTGGCATGGATCGGGTTCAGGACTATGCAAAACGCTTTGGCTTGAACGATAATTTGCCACCATTTTTATCAATGTCGCTTGGCGCTGGCGAAACGACACTGCTTCGGCTGACATCTGCCTATGGCATGCTTGTGAATGGCGGGCGGAAAATCACCCCAAGCCTGATTGACCGGATTCAAGACCGCCATGGCAAAACCATTTACCGCCATGATGCGCGTGACTGTGGTTCCTGCGTAGCGCAAGATGGCTGGTCAAATCAACCAATTCCAACATTGCCTGATATGCGTGAACAGCTAACTGATCCGGCATCGGCTTTTCAGATGGTGTCAATGTTAGAAGGTGTCATTAAACGTGGTACCGGTCGGTCGATCAATGATCTGGATCTGGTTGTCGCTGGCAAGACCGGAACCACCAATGATAATACAAATGGTTGGTTTATCGGCTTTACACCTGATCTGGCGATTGGCGTTTTCATCGGTTATGACCGGCCGCGTCCGCTTGGCAAACGTGAAACCGGTTCAACAGTGGCGGTACCGATTTTTGGCGATTTTCTGATGCGGTCGCAAATTGACAAGCCGGTGATTCCGTTCCGGCGACCAAATGATATTCAGGTCATTCCGGTTCATGCCGAAACGGGCGAACGTGTTTTGCCAAAAGACCAGCAAGCGATTTTGGAGATTTTTAAACCCGGCCAGCGGCCGGGTGGGGTGTTGATTGATGTTGCCCCCGGCATGGATGGTCAGGCGACAACAACGGGCGGCACATTGGCGACACAGGGGCTTTACTAGGCGCTATCTTGCCGCCAGATAAGAATTGAGGCTTGCCACAATACCCCCCGGCGCGTTAGGTACAAGCATCCCTTGTTTCCTTCATTGCAGGCTGGACTCCGATACCATGCAGGCCGAAACCACCGCAAAAATAGACATTATCAAAACGGCAATTGATCTGCTTTGCAAACATATCAAATATGATGATGCCAAGGCGCAGCTTGCCAACCTTGAAAGCGTGATTTCCGATGGTGACTTTTGGAATGATCAAGCCAGCGCACAAGAAACCATGCGCGAAAAAAACCGTCTTGAACGTCAATTGGCGGTTATTGATGCACTGCAATTGGAAATGGATGATGCGATCGAGTTGCTTGAGCTTGGTACGGCCGAAGGTGATGAGGAAATCATTGATGATGCCGAAGCATCATTAACCAAACTTGTGGCAATTGCCGAAAAACGCCAGCTTGAAAGCCTGCTATCGGGCGAGGCTGATGCGAATGACTGTTTTATTGAAGTTCACGCTGGTGCTGGTGGAACCGAGGCGCAGGACTGGGCATTGATGCTGATGCGCATGTATAGCCGGTGGAGCGAGGCGCGCGGTTTCAAATTGCAAATCATCGAAGAAAGCGCGGGCGAAGAAGCTGGTATCAAATCGGTCACGATGCGGATTGATGGCGAAAATGCCTATGGCTGGATGAAAACTGAATCAGGCGTTCACCGTTTGGTTCGGATTTCACCTTTTGATAGCTCGGCGCGCCGCCATACAAGCTTTGCCAGTGTTTGGGTCTATCCGGTTGTTGACGATAATATTGAAATTGAAATCGAAGATAAGGATTTGCGGATTGACACTTACCGCGCATCCGGTGCCGGTGGCCAGCATGTCAACAAAACCGACTCAGCAATCCGCATTACCCATTTACCAACAAATATTGTTGTTCAATGTCAGAATGACCGGTCGCAGCATCGCAATCGGGCAACCGCCTTTAACATGCTAAAAGCCCGTCTTTACGAATTGGAATTGCAACGCCGTGAAGATGCGGCGAATGATGCTGCGTCAAGCAAAACCGATATTGGCTGGGGAAACCAGATCCGGTCTTATGTTCTGCATCCTTATCAGATGGTAAAGGATTTGCGAACCAATGTTGAAAAGGGCAATGCGCAGGGTGTTCTTGACGGCGATCTTGATGATTTTATCGAGGCCAGCCTTGCCGCGCGTGTTGGCAATCAACGTTAGGCGTTAGGCCTTTTTTTGGGTGATGCCACCAAATCATCTCTTGTGGCAAGCGGGCCATAAAACGCCGCTGAAAAACGCGCCGCATTACGGGCTGCGATATTAAATGGCGGTTTTAAGTCGCCGTGAAAATAACGCTTAACAAGGCTATGCCATGTGCTGACCGGATCAAGACGATCCATACCGCACATATAGTCGAACCATCGTTTTCCAACCGATACATGCGTAATTTCATCGGTCATGATGATGGCAAGCGCTTGCGCCGTTTCGTCATCACCAACCGATTTCAACCGGTCGATCATGGTTGGCGTCACATCAAGCCCGCGCGCCTCAAGCACAAGCGGTGCAATCGCCAGTCGCGCCAAAAGATCATGCTTGGTGGCATCAGCGGCCTGCCATAGGCCGTCATGTGCTGGCAAATCGCCATAGGTCGCGTCTAGATCAGCAAGCCGGTCACTTAACATCAGAAAATGTCGTGCCTCGTCATCGGCAACGCCAAGCCAGTCATGATAAAAATCCACCGGAAGCTGCGTCTTGGTAAAGCGGCTGGCCATATCCAGAGCCAGATCAACCGCATTTAACTCGATATGGGCAATGGCATGAAGAAGTGCGATCCGGCCCGAGGCCGATTGGGTGATCCGCCGCCGTGGCACCTCACGCGGGGGGCGCAATAATGGGCGGTCAGGCCGACCCGGCCGATCTGGCGGCGGCTGGTTGCCAAGCGCAAGCGTGGCATCTTTCCACGCGGCAACAAGATGGCGCGTTGCCGTGGCTTTTTGGCGTGCATCCGAAATGCAAAGCACGTCACATATCGCGCCGCTGAGCGTTTTCTTTGATGCGTCTGGCATGATTAAAGCGCTTTCAATCTCTCCAGAACATCGGCCGCATGACCAGCAACCTTTACCTTTGGCCATATGGCGGCAATCTTACCATCACTGTCGAT
>Ga0209199_1004652_pt1 | contig 12474 bp, 10 predicted proteins | sample COGITO_mtgs_1105_7_FD_184805 | JGI IMG/M metagenome (GOLD analysis project Ga0209199, IMG submission 184805) | Pelagic marine microbial communities from North Sea - COGITO_mtgs_110523 (SPAdes) (version 2) | ecosystem: Environmental > Aquatic > Marine > Epipelagic ...
GGTTGCCTTAGACATTCGTCAGGCTCTCAACTACCTCAGCGAAATCACCGGCGACATCAGTCATGAGGATTTGCTGGATAATATTTTCAGTAAGTTTTGTATCGGGAAGTAACCACCCTACATTAAACACATAGATTTAGCTCACAAAACCACGTAAATGCCCGATTTTATTGACAGTATGTGGAAATCTCGTTTATAAGTAGTATTCGTTTGGTACTCCTTTCTTTTGTACCTCTTTGTACCTTGCCTGTACCTAACCAATCTGAGGTACAAAAATGGGCATCAAAGTTAAGCTCCGAAAAAAGCCAATCTCAAAGGGGAGATATAGTCTCTACTTAGACTTCTATCCGGCAATAGAGCATCCTTCCACTGGCATTCTCACAAGAAGGGAGTTTCTCAAAATGTACATAGAGCAGAAGCCCAAAACTCCCTTGGAAAAACACGCCAACAAGGAGACGCTAAATCTTGCTGAGAGAATAAGGCAGAAGAAGGAGAATGCTTTGAACAAACCTGAGATCTACACGGAATACGAAAAAGAGCAACTCAGACTTAAAAAGTTAGGAGATCAAGACTTCATTGAGTACTTCATCGCACTTGCAAACAAAAGAAAGGCCTCCAATCACGACAATTGGATGTCTGCTAAAAACTACCTCATCGACTTCACTGGAGGAACGCTCAAGTTTTCTCAATTGAACGAGAAATGGTGTGGTGACTTTAGGGATTACTTGTTGAGTACAAAGAGTCGGAAAAGTCAGAAAGCGAAATTGGCCACCAATTCAGCTGTATCTTACTTCAACAAAGTAAAGGCAGCCCTTAAACAAGCATATAAGGATGATATACTACAGTACGATTTGAACGGAAGAGTTGAGTCCATCAAAGCAGAGGAATCCAGAAGGGAACACCTTACATTAGATGAGCTGAACCAACTTGTCAAGACTCCCTGCAACTACCCCCTACTCAAGACAGCAGCTCTATTCTCTGCTCTTACTGGCCTTAGGTTTTCGGATATTCAGAAACTACGATGGGATGAGGTTCGTGAAGTAGAAGACGGGAATGTGACTATTGCTTTTCGGCAGAAAAAGACTAAAGGAATGGAGACTATGCCCATTTCAACTCAGGCATTAAAGCTCATGGGTGAGCGTCAAAATGACGAAGAACTCGTCTTTCTTGGCCTTACCTACTCTGCATACAATAACAAACACTTATTCCAATGGTTGGGAGCAGCTGGGATAACTAAGAACATCACCTTTCATTGCTTCAGACACACATACGCTGTGCTGCAACTTCAGAAAGGTTCGTCTCTTTTCACCGTCTCAAAAATGCTTGGGCATCGCAATTTGAAGACGACTCAGATCTATGCCAATATTGTAGACGAACAGAAGAAGAAAGCTTCGGAATTGATAGTACTTGACTTGGATTGAAAAGAATGAAAAAGCCATTCATAGAAATTCCTGCCGAACTTTACTTGCAAAATCCGTTTTCTATTGAACAACCCGCTGGATATGAGACACCTACCAACCCTGAGACTTCTAAGCCACTACCGTTTTGTTGTCACACACATGAGGTGATATTCTCAAGGTTAAATGAGTGGTTTGAAGGTTTTCCAGATTGTTGTGAAACCCACAAGAAATTGAGCAGCCAAAAATGGTTCAAGAAAGAAATCTACCGCAAAGTTCCTTCGAAGGTTGTTACGCTATTGTCCTATACTGAGTTCGTAATTGTAAGTAGCATTGACAAGACTGAATGGAACGCTATAATGATTGGCTTCATTGATTGGTGCCGCAGAAGTTTTGGCCATCCTGATATTGGGGCATCTCAATATCTAACTAACCTTCAGGTTTTTTTAGAGGGCGGCGATTGGGATCTAAATGAGGAACAGAGGGCTACATTACTTGCGTACATAAATGGACTGTTTCATGGTGCGAAAGGATTAGAAAACCAAACCTCTTTTGACACCCTTTGGGAAACCTACAGCAAATGGCTTAATCTGTTTCCATTCGAGATAGAAGCGTTCAGTGGGTTAAAGGAAATGTTCAGTAAGAATCTTCCATTCCTGGATGGCCCATTTAAATTCAATCCATATGATGGCACCACATCCGCGAAAGTCGTTAATCAAGAAACCCTTATAATACGCTTACAAGAAAGGACCAAGACTCTTCTTAGGAAATCCAATTACTCAGGTGGGCTTCTAAATACTGAGCCCACTACATTTTTAGGAATACAAAGACAGTTTAGTGATGCCAAACTCCGTACTCGGGTCACTTCGGTGCTGGAGGATTTCACAAAGGGAGAGCTGGCATACGTTGATGCTTTGAAAGAATGGCTCGCGGCTCATGTGGATTTCTTCAACGAAATTGTTGATTTACATGAAAGGGGAAATAAATCAAGCTCAACTAACTCCTATGAAAAACAACCAAATAATTGGGAGAGGCTAACTGAAATCGGATTCCATGATCACCTTAAGCTGTATAACTACCAGATTGATAAACTGAGGACATATTACCTCTCTAAAAGTTTGAAAGAACTGCCCCATGTGGCCATTGCCCTATTTCACTGCACCAACTTTCTGAAAGCCCTTTCTAAGAATCACCCCATCAATAGAGAAATTCACAAATTGTTGGGTGAAATTTTGGATTGTCCACCAAGAAAAATCAGAGGAAATATATCGAGATTGACCCCCAATACTAATGAGCTATCTAAAGAATATCGGAGCGATTTATATGTTCCTGAGATAGAGAAGATGTTGGCAGGTGAATAACGGGTGAAATCGCCCTAAACCACCCACATACCATTGCGGAATAATCAATAATTATTTCGTCATGGATACTCACATCACATTCGATCAACTGCCAACAGCGGTACAACAGATGAGCGCCAAGCTTGACCGGCTCGAATTACTCATCACCAATCTACCCACTTCTAATACAGAGAAAGAAGAGGATCAACTTCTCACGGTCAGCCAGACAGCTACGTTTCTGAATCTGACAATTCCCACCATATATGGGAAAGTCAGCAAAAGGGAAATCCCTTTCATGAAGAGATCGAAAAGACTCTACTTCTCAAAAACTGAATTGATGGACTATCTCCGAAAAGGCAAGTCCTCCTCCATGGATGAGTTAGAGCGGGTTTCGGAAGGCTACATCAAAGCATCCTCCTGATATGTTGACCAGCTCAAACATGCCCTCTTCGCAGGGGGCTACTCAATACATTAGTACAAGTCGGGACAACCGAATTGAAGGAAGTGCATTAACTATTTCAGGAAAAGGTGTCCAAAAGAGCAATTCCGTCCAACTGGAGAAATGGGCTAAGCGTAAGTTAATCTCTCAATCAATGTCTCTAAACTTGGTTGACGTGGCTAAGCGAAAAGGGAAGCCTGATATGGTGAAACGTTATTGGAACACCTATCACTGCATCAATCGGTTCTACAGCGGAGGTGAAACACTGCATGCAAAGTATTGTAAGAACCGCGTCTGCACGATATGTTCGGCGAACAGAAAAGCCCACCTCATTAACAAGTACTACCCCCTGGTTAAAGGATGGAACGATGCCCACTTTGTCACACTAACCATTAAGGCAATACCAGCAAAACACCTCAGACGGTATTTTAAAGGAATGACTAAAGAGCTTGGGAAAATCTTGGCAAACCAGCGTAAAAGAATGCTTCGCAAGGGGTGCACACAACTGCGAGGCTTACGATCTCTGGAATGCAACTTCAACCCCAAAGCCAGAACATACAATCCGCACTTCCACTTGATAGTTGAGACTAAAGAAATGGCCGACATCTTGGTTACGGAATGGCTGAAGAGGTTCCCTAAAAAATATGCAGTGAGCTGGGCTCAAAAAGTTCTGAAAATTGATTCCATTGAGAATAACCTCATTGAGATCATTAAATACGGAACCAAGATCTTCACAGAGATGGATTTGAAGTATAAAAAATCAAAGGGAGTGAGTCGTTACGTTTACATCTCAGCCTTGGATAACATTCTGACAGCAATGTCAGGAACAAGAATCTTTGAGCGCTTTGGACTGGATGTCAAACCTGAGGCTAAACCCAAGTCAACTATACAGACGATTGTGCTTGAAGAATTTGTCTACAATGCCAACATCCATGATTGGTTCAATCCCAAAACTGGCGAAGTATTGGCCATGTATGTCCCTACAAGTGACCTGCAAAAAATTCTCAACACCCAAATTGAGGCTGATATTGAGTAATCACATCCCTTTACCATTAACCCTTTCTGCTATTAAACCTATTTTAGAATCTCAAAACACTAATTAGCCAAAATAAAAAGCATCAATGGCAATATATAAGTTACAGGGTGAGAGATTGACTGCATTGGAGCGCACTACCTTTTCGACCGAAAAAATTGATGAGGCGAGAGACCTACAGAGGTATATTATTAATTCAATTGAGGTTATTGACAAAGACTTATTTGTTGTTAGTAGCGAATTTGGAGACTGGGAAGATAGCCGGAGAAGAATTGACATTTTGTGTATCGATAAGGATGCCAACCTCGTTGTCGTCGAACTCAAACGGACAGAGGATGGTGGGCACATGGAGCTTCAATCAATTCGGTACGCCGCTATGGTCGCGAATATGACATTTGAAAAAGCGGTTCGAGCCCATGATAAGTATCTTGATAAAACGGGAATCACTGACGAAAATGCTAAAGATAAAATCTTGAGCTTCTTAGATTGGACTGAAGGAAACGAAGATGAATTTGCAAACGATGTTCGGATAATTTTGGTCTCAGCGGACTTTTCAAAGGAGATAACAACTTCCGTCCTTTGGCTAATCGACAGGGATTTAGACATTAAGTGCCTTCGTATTAAACCACAAAAGGATGGGGTAGATCTCTACTTCGATATTCAGCAGATTATTCCTCTTCCAGAAACAGCTGATTATCAAGTTAAACTTCGGGAAAAAGTAGCTGAGCAAAGACAAGCTCGAAGAGAAAGCAATAGAGATTACACCAAATTTAATATCATAGTTGATGGAGTGAGTCACTCGAATCTGAATAAAAGAGAGACAATGATTCTCACAATGAAAACCTGCGTGACCAAGGGAATATCCCCAGAAATATTAATGAAATTCACGAAAAAACGTAGATGGCTTTCAGTTGATAAAATTTGTTCAACAAATGAGGAATTTGCCACAGAATACGCTTCTAAGAATCAGAGAAAATATGATTCAAGGCGTTGGTTCAGTGATGACAATCAGCTTCTAATCCACGAGGGAAAAACCTATGTTTTCAGCAATCAACACGGAAAAGCAACTGGAGATTTAGTTATGAATATAATCGCCGAATATCCAGACTTGAACTTGAAATTAGAAGTGAACGACGGTTAGTCGAACATGAAGCAAAGAAGGTCAGAATGGCTAATCCATATACACACTTCATAATGCTTAGGTAATTCATGAGTAAAAGAGGCAGCAAATCAGCGATAAAGACGAATCAAGCAAAGTCAATCTCTGGCGGTTCTGGGAAAAATTTAGCCCCTTGGTTGACAAAGAAGAAATCAATCAAGCCTACATTGCCTACTAAGGAAGAATTAACCGTCTTACAGAATTTAGGTATTACGCTTATTGACGACCCGGAACAATTGGACATTAGTCAACTGAAAATAAAGGCAAGTGCTAAAATTCTGGAATTGACTAAAATTGAGAAAGAAAGAAAACCACTTGAACTAAACCTGGACAAAAAGAATAAACAGGAATTAATTAGAATGATCCACATCATTCAAAATAGGATGATTGAGATTGCGATGAGCTCAGCTTAACAAAACATAAACCGCCTTAGTATGCTCTAACAATATGTTTTGAGTGATGCAACAATTGATACATCGTTTTATAGCTAATGAACATAGCCCAAATAGAAAAGAACCTAAGTAAGGTGATGGACTCCTTCAAACAAGCGACCTTCATCTATGAGCTGTTATTGGCCTATGGCTTGCCGAAAGCTTCAATTACAAGGCTTAAAAAAGGCAACCTAAATCTATCCAAGGTTGATGGTGAACTCTCATGGAAGAAAAAGGTGCTATTCAAGGAAGAGCTTAAGGAAGACCTGCACATTGCAGTTTCAGAACTCGCAACGCAAGCCAAGCATGATCAACGGTTCGTGATAGTAACGGATTACAATCTCCTTTTGGCCATTGACACCAAGACAGACGACAAGCTGGACATTGGCCTAAAAGCTCTACCCAAGCATTACGATTTCTTTTTGCCTTGGGCTGGTATGGAAAAGTCTCAGCACCAGTCTGAAAATCCAGCCGATGTGAAGGCGGCTGAGAAAATGGCCAAGCTCTTTGACGAGATTAAGGCCGATAACCCTGATGATTCCACTGAGTTCATTCACGGACTGAACATCTTCTTGTCACGATTGCTATTCTGCTTCTTTGCAGAGGATACTGACATATTTAACAAAGGTCAGTTTACCAATGCCATAGGCTCGCACACACAAGTAGATGGAAGCGACCTTCACTCCTACTTGAACAAACTTTTTCAGGCACTCAACACACCTGACAAGAGCAGAAAAGGCTTGGCCGCTTACTTAGATGCCTTTCCCTATGTGAATGGTGGGCTTTTTAGAACAAGACACAAATCGCCAAGGTTTACACGCAGATCAAGACAAGCCATTCTTGATGGTGGAACGTTAGACTGGTCCGCCATTAACCCAGACATATTTGGCTCCATGATTCAGGCGGTAATAACACCAGAACATCGGGGTGGTTTGGGTATGCATTACACCTCTGTGCCCAATATCATGAAGGTGATAGAACCCCTCTTTTTAGATGACTTAAAAGAAGCGTATCAAAAAGCAAAGGGCAACTCAAAGAAAGTAAGTGAACTTCTTAACCGCCTGCACAACATAAAGATTTTTGACCCGGCATGTGGTAGTGGCAACTTCCTCATTATTGCTTACAAAGAACTCCGTAAGCTCGAAATGCAGATATTCAAAGAAAGTGGCATGATGGCACTTTCAGGAATCGCATTAGATCAATTCTACGGTATTGAATTGGATGATTTCGCTCATGAAATAGCCCAGCTTTCTCTTTGGTTGGCAGAACACCAAATGAACACGGAGTTCTTCAATGAATTTGGCCAGACGAATCCTACCCTTCCGCTAAAAGAAGCTGGACAAATTGTACTTGGCAATGCTTGTAGAATAAATTGGGAACTGGTTTGTCCAAAGAAAAAGAACGATGAAATCTACATTTTAGGGAATCCACCATATTTGGGTTCAAAGGAACAAAACGACTACCAAAAAAAAGATATGAATTTCGTCTTCAGAGGATGGGGTTCATACAAGAAATTAGACTACATCGCATGCTGGTATAAATTGGCGGCCGATTTTAGTTCTGGACTCATTCGTTTCTGTTTTGTTTCTACAAATTCAATTTGTCAAGGAGAGCAAGTGGCGTTAATCTGGCCTTACATATTTGAGCTTCAAAAAGAACTCTTTTTTGCCCATACTTCTTTTCATTGGAGTAATAACGCCAAAGACAAAGCTGGTGTAACAGTTGTAATTACCGGTGTTAAATCGGCATCTTTAAACGATTCTAAAACACTTTTTTACGGGGGGCGGGTTCATAGCGTTTCGAACATTAGCCCATACTTGACAAACAGTTCAAATACCATAATTTATCCACGCAGTGAGCCACTTAGTTCAATCCCAAGCATTATACGCGGTAGCCAACCCACGGACAATGGAAATTTGATTTTTTCAACTTCGGAAAAAAACGAAATTGTTAGAAAATTTCCAGCCGTCAATAAATACATCAAACGATATATTGGTGCAGATGACTATATCAATAATAAAACGAGGTTCTGTCTCTGGATTGGTGAGGAAAACATCAAAAAAATAGTCTCTATCCCACCAATTTTGGAACGCTTAGAAAACTGCAGACAATTTAGACTTAACAGTAAAAAAGCCTCTACACGAAAGAAGGCAGATGTCCCATATCTGTTTGATGAAATAAAGCACAGAAATTCCAACTCTGTTATTTTTCCAATAATTACAAGTCATCGTAGAATATACGTTCCAATTGGATTTTTAACCTCTGAAGTAATCGTTAGTAACAAGGCACAAGTGGTTTACGATGCAGAACCAATGGTTTTTGGATTACTCACATCCAAGATGCATATGTCTTGGATGAAGATAACCAGCTCACGAATGAGAAAAGATTATCAATATTCAAGTAGGCTCAGCTACAATACGTTTCCATTTCCACCTATTTCAGACCAGCTTAAGCAAGAAATTACACAGTGTGTTTTTCGCATTTTAGAAGAACGTGAAAAATCTCCAGAGAAAACGCTTGGCCAACTTTACGACCCAGATAAAATGCCTGAAGGGTTAAGAGAAGCCCATCATCAGAATGATTTAGCTGTTGAACGTTGCTACCGCAGTAAACCTTTTGAAAGTGATGAGGAGCGTTTGGAATACCTTTTCAAACTCTACGAGCGGATGATCGAGGAAGAAAAGAGCAAGGGTGGCTTGTTCGAGAAACCAAAGAAAAGAAGACGATAAATGCCAAACATAGTAGATGTAGAATACGCTCAAACGGGCCAGAGTATCGTAACCAACCCATACGGCATGCGTGATATGCAAGAGAAAGCTTACGAAGCACGTTTTGCAGACTATCTGTTACTCAAAGCACCACCAGCTTCTGGTAAATCAAGGGCATTGATGTTCTTGGCCTTAGACAAGCTGAAGCACCAACACATTAAAAAAGTAATTGTAGCCGTTCCAGAACGATCTATTGGAAGTTCTTTCGCAAAAACTGACCTAAAAGCCTTCGGTTTTTATTCGGACTGGGAACCCAATGAAAAGTACAACCTGTGTACACCCGGAAGTGATGGAAGCAAAAGCAAAGTTCAAGCCTTCCACGACTTCATGCATAGCGATGAGCAGATACTTATATGTACTCACGCAACACTGCGATTTGCTTGCGAAGAGTTGGATGAAACGAAATTCAACGGTTGTCTTTTGGCGATAGATGAATTTCATCACGTTTCGGCAGACGTCAATAACCGTTTGGGAGAACTCCTAAGGGGAATCATGAAAAAGTCTTCAGCGCACATCATTGCCATGACTGGTTCTTATTTCAGAGGAGATAGCGTCCCTGTGCTGTTGCCCGAAGATGAGGCTAAGTTTACCAAGGTTACGTACAACTATTACGAGCAATTGAATGGCTACACCCATCTTAAATCCTTGGGTATCGGCTATCACTTCTATCAGGGCAGATACACCAATGCTATTATGGAGGTATTGGATACAGATAGGAAAACCATTCTGCACATTCCGAATGTGAACTCAGGAGAATCTACCAAGCAAAAGCATGACGAGGTTGATTTCATTCTTGATGCCATTGGTTCTGTTGTGAAACAAGATGCGGCAACTGGAGTAATTCATGTAAAGCGGCATTCAGATGGTAAGGTATTAAAGGTGGCCGATCTTGTAGAAGACAGTCCAATAGAACGAGATAAGATTGTGAATTATTTACGTAAAGCCGAAGATGTCGATGATATGGACATCATCATTGCTTTGGGTATGGCCAAGGAAGGTTTTGATTGGCCATATTGCGAACACGCTTTAACAGTTGGTTACCGTGGCTCGCTGACTGAGATTATTCAGATTATTGGGAGGGCCACAAGGGATTCTGATAATAAATCCCATGCCCAGTTCACAAATCTCATAGCCCAGCCAGATGCGGCTGATAATTTGGTAAAGGTTTCTGTGAACAATATGCTTAAAGCCATTACTGCTTCACTATTAATGGAACAAGTTCTGGCTCCAAATTGGAAGTTCAAAACCAAGGTGGATGACAATGACGAATCTCAACCGGGGGAAATAAAGATTCGAGGGCTTAAAGAACCAAGCTCCAATCGAGTTAAAGATATTATTGAGTCAGACTTGAACGACCTAAAAGCATCCATTCTACAGGATGATACTATGCTAAAGGCAATGCCTGGAAATGTTGACCCTGAGGTCATCAATAAAGTGCTGATACCAAAAATAATCAAGGTAAAATACCCTGACCTGAATGCTGAACAAGTCGAAGAATTGCGCCAACACGTAGTGGTTGATTCTGTGATCAAGAACGGTGAGATAAAGGAGTCTGGTGACAAGCGGTTTGTACGAATGGCGGACACCTTCATCAACATCGATGACATTCATATTGACCTTATAGATCAGGTTAATCCATTCCAGAAAGCATTTGAAATTCTATCCAAGTCAGTAACCACAAAGGTTTTGAGGGTAATTCAAGACACAATTGAAGCTACTCGCATCAAAATGGACTTTGAGGAAGCAAAAATCCTATGGCCGAAAATTCAGGAATTTGTTAAGATGTACAAGCGTGAGGCAAAACTTGATTCTAACGACCCACTGGAGAAGCGAATGGCTGAATGCGTTATCTATCTAAAAGAAGAAAAGCGAAAAAGAACTTCGGGCAATGAATAAGGACGAAGTACTGGATGAAATATTTGGGAACGACCCATTTGACCTACTAAAAGTCAAGCCAAAAGCGGCTGTTCGTACTTCTGATGATAGGCTTTCATCATCCTTTCAAGAGATCAATGAATTTGTTGCGAAAAATGGCCGCGAACCGGAGCCAAATGTGGGCAACGTATCTGAGTTTCAGCTGTACTCTCGGTTGAAGAATTTACGAGGGGATGATGATAAAGTGGCACAACTAAAAGCTGAAGATGAGTACAAGCTTCTACCACATATAACAACTGAACAGGTTAATGAAGCTGAAGGCGAATATCAGAAACAATTGCCAAAAGAGATTAGTTCGATCGATGACATATTTGGTGATGACATCGACGGTATTCTGGGGGGCGATGACGAGGGCTTATTTGATTTTAAGCATACTCCAAAAGATTTTGAACGCGCGGAAGCTGATTTTGTAGCACGACGAAAACCGTGTAAGGACTTTGATAATTACGAAGAAGCTTTTAGGGAAGTCCAGCAAGCTTTAGCAAATGGAAAGCGAAAACTCATTCCATTCAAACAAGAAAACCTTAGGCCCGGTGATTACTATGTCCATAATGGTGTTCTTCTGTTATTGGAGAAAGTAGATTTTGAGGAAGATCTTCAGGAGTTTAGTAGCGGGAAAAGGGTTCGTAAAGATGGTAGGACCAAAACCATTTTTGAAAACGGAACGGAGTCTAATATGCTCTATCGCTCACTGTACAAAATAATATTGGCAAATGGCAAATCTGTAACCCAAAACACAGACGAGATTAAAAAGGGTTTCATGGAAAAATTTGGAGCAATCACACAAGATGATACGGTCGTAGGGCACATCTATGTTCTAAGGTCAAAAAGCTCAGATGAGAGAATTTCAAGTCTTTCAAACCTTTACAAGATCGGCTACTCAAACAACGACGTCGCACAAAGAATAAAGAATGCATCGAATCAGCCTACATACTTAATGGCTGATGTGGAATACATTGCCGGGTGGAAATGCTACAACATGAAAACTCAGAAATTCGAAGATCTCATTCATAAGTTCTTTGCAAAAGTCTGCTTAGATATAGATGTCTTCGATGATAAAGGCATTAGGCATAGCCCACGCGAATGGTTCATAGCTCCATTAGAGGTGATTGAGCAAGCCATTTCATTGATAATTTCTGGAGATGTAATAGAGTACCGCTATGACAATGAAAATCAAGTAATCATACCCAAATAGAACACTATGGGACAACAATAAATATGAGGCATCAAACAACCCTAAAGGAACCAATGCAGGATGAAGTCATCGCAATCATGAAGAAACGTCCAGGCTTGCGTGCAAAGGCCTTCCACTTCTTAGCAAATAAATAATGTTGATAATTTTGAAGATATGGCAACAACGATACACAATATAGAAATTCTTAGAGCGTACATATCTGGAGTTCTTGATAGGGCAAATCATCATGCTCATAATGTGAATGAAATCGCACTTGCAATTGCTGGAGGTATTATTTGGAGAACAACCGATGACATTAGAGTTTTTTCCCGTGAGGGAGAGATGAAAAATGTTTTGTGGCTTCAAGTAGGAGGTCGTACATTATGCTTTGTTTACGATCATACTTCCGAGAGTATTCAGGTAAAGGAAGGATCATTACAAGGTGCTGTTATAGGTATATAGGGTAATACTACACCTTGGAAACCCTGACTCACACAGAAAACCGATTTATAACAATCCATCCCCTGAGGTGATTTGAGGGTTTAGACTTTAGCTTTCAGGTTTTTGGTGGTTTGGTGCGAGTGTATGGGGTTTATCCTAAAACCTTAGGCATATCTTCTTCATTAAGTTCAGGGTTGAAATTGTATATTGTAGTATATTATCCATAAATCAATTATGATGAAGAACTTTAAAATTATCTTGATAGTGACATTAATTCTTGATATCATTCAATTTATACCCTTAGTACTTGCAAAAATGGGAGGTGAAATGAAAAACCAAATGATAAGCGACTTTAAT
>Ga0209199_1004655_pt1 | contig 12471 bp, 6 predicted proteins | sample COGITO_mtgs_1105_7_FD_184805 | JGI IMG/M metagenome (GOLD analysis project Ga0209199, IMG submission 184805) | Pelagic marine microbial communities from North Sea - COGITO_mtgs_110523 (SPAdes) (version 2) | ecosystem: Environmental > Aquatic > Marine > Epipelagic ...
GAATTGATAATTGATTTAGATTTAGTAAATGATCATACAGAAACTGACCATTGTGGATCTTGTACTGCTTGTATAGACGCATGTCCAACAGATGCAATAGTTGAGCCTTATGTTGTCAATGGAAGTAAATGTATTTCATATTTCACCATAGAATTAAAGGACAATATTCCCAACTCTATGAAGGGTATGTTTGATAACTGGATGTTTGGCTGTGACATATGTCAAGATGTTTGTCCGTGGAATAAATTCTCAAAAGCTCATAATGAACCTTTATTCAACCCAAGTCCTGATTTATTATCTATGACAAAAAAAGATTGGGATGAAATAACTCAGGAAACTTTTAGTAAAGTATTTTCAAAATCAGCCGTAAAAAGAACAAAATTAAAAGGACTAAAAAGAAATATAAATTTCTTAAAACATTAGTCTACTTAAGTTTTTGTTTTACCTATAAGATATTACATTTGTAATTCATCAATTATCAAAATGAAAAGAAAAACAACAAGAAAACAGGCTTTAGATTATCATTCTAGGCCTAGTCCAGGAAAAATAAAAGTTGTACCTACAAAAAAATATGCCACCCAAAGGGATCTTTCGTTAGCGTATTCACCTGGGGTTGCTGAGCCATGTTTAGAGATTGAAAATGATAAATCAAATTCCTACAAATATACTTCAAAAGGAAATTTAGTTGCTGTTATCACTAATGGTACAGCTGTTTTAGGACTAGGAAATATTGGTGCTGAAGCATCAAAACCAGTAATGGAAGGAAAGGCTTTGCTTTTTAAAATTTTTGCAGACATTGATGTTTTTGATATTGAAGTTGATACAGAAAACATTGATGAATTTATTAATACTGTAAAAAACATTGCCCCGACTTTTGGAGGAATTAATTTAGAAGATATAAAAGCTCCTGAAGCTTTTGAAATAGAAAGAAGGTTAAAGGAGGAACTTAATATTCCTGTGATGCATGATGATCAACATGGGACAGCAATTATCTCCGCGGCTGCATTAATAAATGCCTTAGAAATAGCAGACAAAAAAATAGATGAAGTAAAAGTGGTTATAAGTGGAGCTGGCGCGGCTGCTATTTCATGCGCTAAGCTTTATAAGTCTTTTGGACTTAATAATGATAACATTATAATGCTTGACAGTAAAGGAGTTATTAATACAAAAAGAAAAAAATTAAATAAGAGTAAATCTGAATTTGCAACTTCAAAAAATATTACAACACTAGATCAAGCGATAGTAGGCTCAGATGTTTTTATAGGACTTTCAACTTCGGATATATTAACCCCAAAGATGTTAAATAAAATGGCTGAAAACCCTATAGTTTTTGCCATGGCAAACCCGGATCCAGAAATTAATTATAAGTTAGCTACAAGCACTAGAGATGATGTTATAATGGCTACAGGAAGAAGTGATAATCCAAATCAAGTAAATAATGTTTTAGGTTTTCCATTTATTTTTAGAGGCGCGCTAGATGTTAGAGCAACTACTATAAATGAAGAGATGAAAAAAGCTGCTGTTATAGCTCTTGCGGGTTTAGCCAAGGAGGCTGTTCCTGAGCAAGTAAATGTTGCTTATGACCAAACAAGATTAACTTTTGGTAAAGATTATATTATTCCAAAACCATTTGACCCAAGATTAATTTCTGTTGTCCCTCCAGCTGTTGCTAAAGCTGCCATGGATAGTGGCGTAGCTCAATTTCCAATTAAAAATTGGCCTAAATATATTGATGAACTTATTGAAAGATCTGGAGGTGACAATAAGTTGGTAAGATTAATGCATGGTAGAGCAAAAAGAAATCCTAAAAGGGTAGTTTTTGCTGAAGCAGACCAATTAACGGTTTTAAAAGCAGCTCAATTTGTTTACGATGAAGGAATTGCAATTCCAATTCTGCTAGGAAGAAAGGAAACTATAAAGATGCTAATGGAAGAGTTAGACTTTGAAGATCCTATTGAGATTGTAGATCCAAAAGAAAACAATCAAGAAATGATCAATGAATATGCATACATTTATTGGAAAAAAGAAGAAAGAAAAGGGTTAACTCTTTTAGCTTCAAAAAAATTAATGCGAGAGAGAAATTATTTTGGAGCTATGATGGTAAATGCTGGAGATGCAGATGCTCTAATTACAGGTTATTCAAAAAGCTATCCTAGTGTTGTAAAACCTATTTTAAAATTAATAGGTTTAGATGATGGTGCTACTAGAATTGCTACTACAAATTTATTAATTACCGAAAGAGGTCCATTATTTCTTAGCGATACGTCTATAAATATTGACCCTAGTGCATCTGATTTAGCAAAAATTGCTCAAATGACTGCAACAACAGTTAAAATGTTTGGTATTGATCCTGTTATTGCAATGACATCTTATTCTAACTTTGGATCCTCTAAAGATATTTCTGCGACTAAAGTTAGAAATGCTGTTAAGTATTTACATAGGTCCTCACCTGACTTAATTGTTGATGGAGAACTTCAAACAGATTTTGCATTAAATAACGAAATGAGAAATGATATTTTCCCATTTTCAAAACTATCTTCCAAAAAGGTAAATACATTAATATTTCCAAATTTAGATTCTGCTAATATTACTTATAAACTTTTAAAAGAGTTAAATAAAGCAGATAATATTGGTCCAATAATGATGGGACTAAAAAAACCTGTTCATATTTTACAACTGGACGCTTCAGTAGATGAAATTATTAATATGACTGCAATAGCAGTAATTGATGCTCAAATGAAAGAATCAAGAAAATAAATTAACTAAATTTGACAAAAGGATAAGCTATGATAACTCACATAAAAGGAAAATTAGTTGAAAAGTCACCAACAAGCGTTATCATTGATGTAAATGGAATTGGTTATTTAATTAATATTTCCTTAAACACATTTTCCGCAATTCCCGACCAAGAAAATTTAAAATTATTTACTCACCTCCAAATCAAAGAAGATTCTCATACTTTGTTTGGGTTTTACAGTATAAAGGAAAGAGAGATTTTTAGATTATTGATCTCCGTGAGCGGAATTGGGGCGAGTATAGCCAGAACAATGTTATCTTCTCTTTCCCCTGAACAAATAATTCAAGGAATTTCAATTGGAGATTCTGCAATGATTCAATCTGTCAAAGGCATAGGCCTTAAAACATCTCAAAGAGTTATAATAGAGCTTAAAGATAAAGTCTTAAAAATATACGATCTCGATGATAAAATTTCTTTCCAAAATAACAATACAGCTAAAGAAGAAGCGTTATCTGCACTAGAAGTACTTGGAATTAATAAAAAAACTTCTGAAAAATTAGTTGATAAAATCATATTAGATAATGCAGATGCTTCTGTTGAACTCATAATAAAAGAAGCTTTGAAAAACTTATAATTTAGTTTGAATAAATTTAAAAATATACTATTTAGTGATTTTAACATACTTTTATTGGGTATAATTATATCGCTATCGATCTCTTCTACTTTTTCTCAAAATCAAATATCAGGAGAGTTTTCTACAACTAGCCTTGAATTAGAAAACCCTACCAGTATAGAAGAAAATTATACTTATGACCCTATTAGTGATAGGTATTTTTTTAACCAATCTGTCGGTGATTTTAACATAAATTACCCAGTTATTTTATCCCCTAAAGAATACGAAGAGTTAATTTTAAATGAAAATTTAAAAAAATATTATAAGGATAAAATAAAGGCAGCTGAAGGTAGATTAGATGGCTCAGAAGATTTACAAAAAAATTTGATACCAGAAATTTATGTTAATTCTAAATTATTTGAATCAATTTTTGGAGGTAATACCATTGAAGTTGTTCCACAAGGTTCTTTAGAAATAGACCTAGGAGTTTTATATACTAAGCAGGACAACCCTTCATTTTCCCCTAGAAACAGAAGTAACTTTTCATTTGATTTTGACCAAAGAATTGGATTAAGTCTACTTGGAAAGGTTGGGACAAGGGTTCAAGTTAATGCAAATTTTGATACTCAATCTACATTTGATTTTCAAAACCTCATGCAAATTCAGTATGAGCCAACTGAAGATGATATTATAAAAAAAATAGAAGTAGGAAATGTAAGTATGCCGCTTAATAGTTCTTTAATTACTGGAGCTCAGAGTTTGTTTGGTTTTAAAACAGAGCTTCAGTTTGGTAAAACTAGCGTCACCGCTGTTTTTTCTGAACAAAAATCTGAGGCCAAAACAGTTGTAGCCCAAGCAGGAGGCACTATAGAAGAATTTCAATTTAGAGCTTTAGATTACGATGAGAATAGACATTTTTTTTTAAGCCATAGATTTAGAGAAAAATACGATCAAGCTTTATTGAACTACCCTTATGTGAATTCTAATATTCAAATTACAAGAACTGAGGTTTGGGTCACAAATAGAACTAACAGCATAGAAAATGTTAGAAATATTGTAGCCTTCCAAGATTTAGGAGAGTCTTCTAATTTAGCTTCAAACGTAAATGTTTTTGTTGGCCCTAATGCTAACCCCAATAACGCAAATAATGGATTTAACCCGTTGATTATTGGACAATCAAATTCCCAGCTGACTAATTCTGTTCGTGACATTGCTACAATACAATCAGGTATTCTTTTACCAAATGTAAATGAAGGGTTCGATTATGGAAAGTTGGAAAACGCAAAAAAATTAAATAATGGATCTGATTACTCTGTTAATACACAACTTGGATATATTTCACTAAACCAAAAAATTGATAACGATGAAATACTAGCTGTTGCTTTTCAGTACACTATTGGAGATCAAGTTTATCAAGTTGGTGAATTTGCAAATGACGGTGTACAAGCAACTGAAATATCTAATAATAATGATGATACTAATCCTGTTGTAAATAACAATAATTTGATTGTAAAATTATTAAAGAGTACAGTTAGCAGTGTTGATGCCCCTATGTGGAAGTTAATGATGAAAAACATATACAATACAGGCTCTTTTCAGTTAGAGGAAGACGGATTTAAGCTAAATATTTTTTATAATGAATCCTCTCCTTTAAACTATATAACGCCAGTAGATGGAGTTCCTTTTCCAACTACTAATGCGAATAATTTAAATATCAGTGAAACACCCCTCTTAAATCTATTTAACTTTGATCGATTAAACTCTAATAATGATCCTCAGTTTAGCGGAGACGGATTCTTTGACTTTGTTCCTGGGATAACTGTTCTTCAAAATAATGGTAAAATTATATTTACAAAAGTAGAGCCATTTGGAGAATTTTTGTTTGAAAAACTTAGGCTAGATCCAAACGAAAACTATGACGGCAACGAGGATATTACAGATGATTATAATTTAAATCAAAAAAAATACGTTTACTCTACTCTTTACAAATCTTCAAAAACTATTGCATTACAAGATTCTGAAAAGAATAAATTTCAAATTACTGGTAAATACAAATCTTCTAGTGGATCTGGAATACCAATTGGAGCATATAATGTTCCTAGAGGGTCTGTAAATGTAACGGCCGGTGGAAGAGTTCTAACTGAAGGAGTTGATTATACTGTAAACTACCAGGCAGGAACAGTTCAAATCCTTGACCCTGCACTTCAATCATCAGGAACACCTATAAATGTAAGTGTTGAAAACAATGCAACTTTTGGTCAGCAAACGAAAAGATTTACAGGCTTTAATGTTGAGCATCAGTTCAGTGAGAAATTTTTATTGGGGGGTACTTTTCTGAATTTAAACGAAAGACCCGTCACCCAAAAAGCAAATTACGGAACAGAACCTATTAACAATACAATATTTGGATTTAACGGTAATTTTGAAACGGAACTACCTTTATTGACTAGACTAATTAATAAACTTCCAAACATAGAAACAGAAGTTGCATCAAATTTGTCTTTAAGAGGTGAGGTGGCATATCTGGTTCCTGGAGCGCCAAAAGGAACTGACTTCAAAGGGGAAGTGACTTCTTATGTAGATGATTTTGAAGGAACCCAAAACATTATTGATTTAATGAGTCCCCAAGGCTGGTCATTATCTAGTAGACCTAAAAATCTTGGTATGTTTTATAATGACGGAGTAGAAGACTCTAACGGAATTCAGAATGGATATGATAGAGCTTTATTAAATTGGTATACTATCGATCCAGTTTTTTATAGTAGTATTAGACCAAGTGAGATAAATGATGATGATATTTCTGACCCATATACAAGAAGAATTTTTATAGATGAAATTTTTCCTCAAATAGATATTGTACAGGGACAAATTTCAGTTATTAATTCTTTAGATTTAAATTACTACCCAGACGTAAGAGGCCCATATAATATGAATCCTGAGAATGCTGAGAACAGCTTAATAAACCCTTCCAATAGTTGGGCCGGAATAACAAGACAAATTACAACCACTGATTTTGAGCAATCTAATGTTGAGTATATAGAATTTTGGCTACAAGACCCTTTTATAAATAACCAAGATAACTCAGGAGGTAAATTGACTTTTAATTTAGGTAGTATTTCTGAAGACATTTTGAAAGACGGCAGAAAGCAATATGAAAATGGTTTACCTGAGAACGGAGATATAAACTTATTAAACGAAACAACATGGGGGTCTGTAGTTCCTCAAAATCAGTCTTTAATTTATGCATTTTCTACATTGGGTCAAGAGAGGGAAAATCAAGATGTTGGGTTAGATGGTTATGACGATCAAGAAGAAACTACTAGGTTTCCATCTTATGCAACTTTGGACGATCCTTCTAGCGATAATTATAATTATTTTCTAAATGCTGAAGGAGGTATTTTAAATAGATATAGACAATATAATGGGCTTGAGGGTAACTCTCCGGAAATTTTTACAAATACCAACAGAGGTTCAACTACCCAGCCAGACGCAGAGGATATTAACAGGGACAATACAATGAATACTATAGATAGTTATTTTGAGTACGAGATTAGTATTACCCCAAACTCACTTTCTGATACAAATAATCAGCTTATTAAAGACAGGAAAGAGAAAACTGTATCCCTTCCAAATGGAACTACAGAAACTATAAAATGGTATCAATTTAGGGTTCCTGTAAATGAACCAACAAACATAATTGGAGGTATTTCTGACTTCAGATCTATTAGGTTTATAAGAATGTATTTAAATGAATTTTCTGAAAATACTACATTTAGATTTGGAACCCTCGAGCTAGTCAGAAGTGATTGGAGAAAATATCAACTATCTCTTGATGATGAACTTAATAATGACAATGATATTACGAGTTTAAATGTTGGGGTTATTGGTATTCAAGAAAATGAAGAAAGTTATGTTTCTCCACCAGGAGTAGTAAGGGAACAATTTAATAACAATAATACTATTGTAAGACAAAATGAGCAATCTTTAGTTTTAGATGTTTGTGCTTTAGAAACTGAGGACTCAAGAGCAGTTTATAAGAATATTAATGTAGATATGAGGCAGTATAAAAGGATTAGAATGTTCCTGCATGCTGAAGAGGGTGTAACTCCAGGACTTTCAGATGGAGACATAGTTGGTTTTATTAGAATGGGGAATGATTTAACTCAAAATTATTATCAAATTGAAGTTCCATTACAAAGATCATCAACAAACACTTTAGACCCTCAGTCAATTTGGCCTGATATAAACGAAATTAATCTACCTATGAATGTCCTTGAGTCTATTAAGTCTTTAGGAATAACTAACGGAACCCTTGCAAACGAAGATCCTATCTTTTATGATGTTTTTGGAGATGATTTAATAGTAGATCCTGTAGATGAGTTTTCGCCATTTCAATTGGGACAACACAGGGTATCTATTAAGGGTAATCCTAATTTTGGAGATATTAGAACTTTGATGGTTGGTGTTAAAAACCCTAGACAAGACAATATGGATATTTGTGGTACGGTCTGGTTTAATGAGCTTAGGCTTTCTGACATGGATAATGAAGGAGGATGGGCAGCGACTGTTACAATTGATACAAATATAGCAGACTTTATGAGTTTAAGTGCTACAGGAAGGCAGAGTACTAGTGGATTTGGAAGCATAGAACAAGGTCCAAACGAAAGAGATATAGAAGATATAAGACAATATGACTTAGTATCAAATATTAATGTAGGTCAACTACTTCCAGAAAAATGGGGAGTTACAATACCGTTTAACTTTGGATTAAGCGAGGAGCTAATTACGCCTGAATATGATCAACAATACAAGGATATCAAACTTCAAACTAGATTGAATTCAGCAGAGAATACAATGGAAAAAAATCAAATTCTTGAACAATCTGAGGACTATACAAAAAGAAAGAGTATTAATTTTATAGGTGTAAATAAACAACGCACAGGAGAAGGTAAACCTAAATTTTATGATATTGAAAATTTAACATTAAATTATTCCTATAATCAAATTGAACATAGAGATTATGAAATAGAAGATCTTTTGGATCAAAATGTTAGAGCTGGGGCAGCTTATAATTTTAATTTTAATTCAATTAAACTGGAACCATTTAAGAAAAACGATTCTTTATTTACAGGCAAATATTTTAAAATATTAAAAGATATTAATCTTAATTTATTACCAACAAATATCTCTATTAATACAGATTTCATTAGACAGTTCAATAAGCAAAAATTTAGAGAATCAGAGTTAACAGGGGATAATATTTCGGTTAATGAGCTTTTTAGAAGAAACTATAATTTTGATTTACAATATAATTTTAATTATGTAATAAGTGATGGCTTAAATTTTAGTTATAATGCTTCAAATAATAATATTGTAAAAAATTATTTTTTAGACGATAATCTAAATGGAGCTCAAGACTCAACTCTTGATGTTTTCGACAGGTTTTTTGATATTGGAGATCCAAACAGGCAATCTCAACAATTTGCAATAAATTACGAACTACCTTTGAGTAAAATACCAACATTTAGTTTTCTAAAAACATCTTATTCTTACACCGGAGATTTCCAATGGCAAAAAGGATCTGATTTATTTGGAAATTTAACACTTAATGGTGAAACTTATGATTTAGGAAATACTATCTCAAATGCTAATACTCACAATATAAATAGCTCATTTGACATGCTTAAGTTTTATAGATATATCGGCTTAGTAAAAGATAATAATAGGTCTGGTGATAAACAATCTTTTGGAGTGCAGCGAAGTACTCCAACTAACAATAAGTTTAGTTTTAAAAATATGGTAATTGACCTTTTAACTAGTATAAAAAGAATACAAATCAACTATTCAGAAAACAATGGTTCATTTTTACCAGGGTATTTACAAACACCAGATTTTATAGGTTCTTTTAGGCCATCCTTAGGCTATGTTTTTGGTAGTCAAAGAGATATTAGATATTTAGCAGCAAGGAATGGATGGCTTACGGTATTCCCTGAATTTAATCAGCAATATACTGAGGTTACAAATAAGAATTTAACTTTCTCTGCCAACCTAACTCCAATAAGAGATTTAAAAATAGATTTAACAGCAGGGCGAACTTATTCTGAGAACTTAACTGAGAATTTTAATACAATAGATTTGGATGGCGATGGCTTAAGTGATGATTACAATCCCTTGATTCAAAACACTTTAGGAAACTTTAATATCTCAACTGTTTTAATCAAAACAGCATTTTCTAATAGTGACGAAAATAGCTCTGAAACCTTTGATACATTTAGAGAAAACAGATTAGTAATAGCGAGAAGATTAGCTCTAGATGCTGGAATTGATTTTGCTAATCCAAATAATTTTGAAAACGGTGATTTAAGTGGTTTCCCTTTAGGTTATGGTAAAACTAATCAGTCTGTTTTACTACCAGCTTTTTTATCCGCCTACACAGGGAATGATCCATCTACATCTAATATGAGTGCATTTAGAAATGTGCCTATTCCAAACTGGTCTTTAAAGTACACAGGACTAATGAAATTAAAGTGGTTTAAAAAGAACTTTAAAAGATTATCAATTTCTCATGGATATAATGCAATGTATACGATTAATCAGTTTAGATCTAATCTGGATTTTAATCCTGGAAACCCTGACTTAGATTTTGCTTCACAAAATCCAAATGTTTTAGATCAATCTAGTAATTATAAAAATGAATTTTTATACAGCAATATAAATTTAATGGAGCAATTTAGCCCTTTGTTTAAATTAGATTTTGAAATGAAAAATTCCGTAAAGATATTGGCTGAAGTAAAAAAAGATCGATTATTATCTTTGAGTTTTGATAACAATTTGTTAACTGAAATTCAAGGGGATGAGTATGTCTTCGGATTTGGTTATAGAGTTAAAGATTTGAGAATTAGGTCAAGGTTAGCTGGAGCTAGTCAAGTAATAAAAAGTGATTTAAACATGAAATTAGACCTTTCTGTTAGGAATAATAAAACAATTATTAGATATTTGGATTTAGATAATAATCAAGTAACTTCTGGTCAAACAATATGGAATTTTAAATATTCTGCAGACTATGATTTTAGTAGGAGCTTAACAGGTATATTTTATTTTGATTACTCTTTTTCAGAATATGCAATATCTACTGCGTTCCCACAAACTACTATAAGATCTGGATTTACTATGAGATATAATTTTGGCAATTAATTTTAATAAAACAATAAATGAGCACACCTCTAAATTTAAAATACACTAAAGATCACGAATGGGTCTTAATCGAAAACGACATAGCAACTATTGGAATTACAAATTTTGCCCAAGGTGAACTAGGAGATATAGTTTATGTTGAAGTGGATACTGTTGGTGAAAAATTTGATGCTGAAGAAGTCTTTGGTTCAGTTGAAGCTGTAAAGACAGTTTCTGATCTGTTTCTGCCATTAACTGGAGAGATAATAGAATTTAATGAGTTGTTAGAGAGCGAACCAGAAAAAGTAAACGACGATCCATATGGTGAAGGATGGATGATTAAGGTTCAATTCACTAATTCTTCTGAAATTGACAACTTAATGTCCGCTGAAGAGTACAAAGCAATGATCGGTGAATAAATTTAATTTAATTATTGCGCTTATGTATAGTGCATTAATTATCTATTTAGGGCTGTCAGAATCTGAATCTATTTCCATTTCTAATCTTGATATCAATGACAAACTAGCTCATTTTTTTTCTTATTTATTTTTTTATTTTTTATGGCATAAACCTTTCATTAACTGCTTTAAAGATAAAGCATTTACTTACTTATTTATTTTTGCGTTAACTTTTGGAATTCTAATTGAACTAGGACAAAAATATTTAACCCTAACAAGAAGTGCTGAATTTTTAGACCTTGTATTTAATTTAATAGGAATTCTATTGGTTCATATATATTTTAACTTAAAAAAAAGAAATATTTAAAATTATAATCACTTGCTTTTTATTCAAATAATTGGTTATTTTACCAAACCACAATCAAAAAAATAAATTATGGAGTCTAAAAAAAACCCAAAAGCAGACATTTCTAGAAATGCCTCATTGTATTTTGCAATAGGATTAGCTTTGATGGTATTTTTAGCATACACAACTATTAACTGGAAAGTTTATGATAAAGATGCTATAGATATAGGTCTTGTAAATATGGACGAATTGGATGATGAAGAAATTCCATTATTAGAACAGGTTGTGCCACCTCCACCTCCACCTCCACCTCCTGCCGCACCTGAAGTTATAGAGATAGTAGAAGATGAAGAAGAAGTTGAAGAGACGGTAATTGAATCAACTGAGACTGATCAAGAAGAGGAAATGGAGATTGATGATCTTGACATCGAAGAAGTTGAAGAAGATATCGAAGTCCCTTTTTCAGTTATAGAAAATGTTCCAATCTTTCCTGGCTGTGATAAAGGAGACAATGCACAGAGACGTAAATGTATGTCTCAAAAGATTACAAAATTTGTCCAAAGAAAATTTAATACTGATTTAGCTGGAGATCTTGGTCTTTCAGGAAGACAAAGAATTAGTGTTATTTTTAAAATTGATAAAAACGGAGATGTAGTCGGTGTTAGGGCAAGAGCTCCACATCCAAGATTAGTAAAAGAAGCTACTAGAGTAGTTAATTTACTGCCTAAGATGAAGCCTGGAAAACAAAGAGGAAAAGCAGTTGTAGTTCCTTATTCTTTACCTATAATTTTCCAAGTACAGGACTAAATTTATATTAATTTCCTTGACTCAAAATATACTACTTAACCATTCAAAGTTATAGTCAAAAATTGATATTAATTATGATTGTCCTTATTGTAATTTAGACTTATCTTTGCATCGATATTTTTAGCCATTAATCAGTGCAAGACAATAAATTCACATTTAGTTCCTTTATAGAAATCACTAAGCTTCGACTTTCGGTAAGTGTAGTATTTTCATCTGTGATTAGTTATCTAATCGGTATGAGTGAATTTAATTTTGAAATATTTTCATATTTAGTACTAGGTGGATTAATCATGGTTAGTGCATCAAATATTTTCAATCAAGTTATTGAAAGAGATTTAGATGCTTTAATGCAAAGAACCAAAGGAAGGCCATTGCCAATGGGTCAGATATCAGTCAA
>Ga0209199_1004656_pt1 | contig 12471 bp, 11 predicted proteins | sample COGITO_mtgs_1105_7_FD_184805 | JGI IMG/M metagenome (GOLD analysis project Ga0209199, IMG submission 184805) | Pelagic marine microbial communities from North Sea - COGITO_mtgs_110523 (SPAdes) (version 2) | ecosystem: Environmental > Aquatic > Marine > Epipelagic ...
AACAATGGGATTTTGGTGAAAAAGTCTTTCTTGTAGACCATATCGGATTCCATCAACTTTTCGAAGAACCCGCGTTTACGGGCAAAAACGACAAGCATATCGGGTTGAACGCTTTGGAAATGTTCTAACACACCTTGGTATACCGTTGCATTCTCAGACGAGATTAATCCTTCAGAAAACTCTACGATCTCATGGTCAATATCTAAGCGTGCTGCTTCGTGACCTGGTGTTTTAACCAATAAGAGGTTTACTTTAGTGCTAAAAGCTTTTATAATTTCTTTTAAAGGTGCTAATGAGCGTTCTCCATTGATACTTCCTTTTTTGAAGGCAAATAAAGCCTGTTTAGGGGGAGTGAAAACAGCTCCGATAGGAACCAATAATACTGGAATTGATGTTTTTTTTGTAATCTTACCAGAAATTTTTCCCAAGAATAGTTTGTCGTTGATGTCATGACTTTTTGGTCCAACAATGATTAAATCCAATCCTATTTCTTTATCTAAAGATTCTATTCCAGAAACCAAGTCTCCTTCATAAGTAACCATTTTAATTTCGACAGTCTCGGCTTGAACCGATTGAACCAATTCTTTTACTCGATTAAAATTCTGAGCATGAATCACATCTTTGGCTGAGGATATGTGCACAGATGTTGGCGTAACTTTATGAGAATCAATTACAAAAAGAGAAGCTTTAAAGTGTTTGGCTAAAGCAATTGCGTAGGCTAAAGTGTTCTTTCCGTTTGGCGAAATCCCTATTGGGACTAGGATGTTTTTCATAGTTGAGGGGGTCATAAATAATTCTAATACAAAAGTAATAGTAAAGCATTGACTAAAAGTAAATTCTATCAATTTTTTTAATCTATACAATCGAAAAGCATATTATTCTTTGATCGTTGCGTCCGCAATTTCCTAAAGATTGTATTCCGGTAGAACTTAATTCAGAAAAAATATAGAACTTGCAGCTATCTAATTTTTAAGTTAAAAATAGCGCACACATATATTATGGCACAAAAAATAAGAATCACCAAAGAGTTCCATTTCGAAACTGGTCATGCCTTATATGGTTACGATGGCTTGTGTAAAAATGTTCACGGTCACAGCTACAAACTAGCAGTAACTGTTATTGGATCGCCTATCGAAGATCCTACTCAAACCAAAAACGGAATGGTGATTGATTTTAGTGATTTAAAGAAAATTGTAAAAGAAGAAATTGTTTCTCCATTTGATCATGCAACAGTTTTAAATGTTAATTCTCCGCACAAAGAACTTGCAGAAGAAATGGAATCTAGAGGACATAAAGTGCTTAAAGTTGGTTATCAGCCTACAAGTGAAATGATGGTGTTGGATTTTGCAAACAAAATCAAGACGCGTTTGCCTGAAGGGATTTTCTTATTTGCACTGAAACTTAGAGAAACGGAGACTTCTTTTGCCGAGTGGCATGCTACAGACAATCTCTAAAATCCAAGACCTTCTAGATCGTCTTTCTTAGCTTCCTGATGGAGGTCATCCAATACTGCTTCTTGTTGACAATCGATTGGAATTGTTAGTATTTCAGGAGGCTCAAAGTCTTCCATTGAAATTCCTAATTCTGGAATCGCGTAGGCATCACGCATGTACATCGCCCATATCGGTAGGGCCATTGTAGCTCCCTGCCCAAAGGCTATGTCTTTAAAATGAACGGATCGGTCTTCTCCTCCAACCCAAACTCCTGTTACTAAATTGGGAACCATACCCATAAACCAACCGTCACTTTGATTTTGAGTTGTTCCTGTTTTCCCAGCAATCGGATTTTCAAATTGATATGGATAGCCCGTTACTACATTTTTATAAGCATAATTGTGTTCATCTGCTCCTTGGTGGCGCAAACGAATTCCTGATCCACCTTCGGTAACTCCTTTGAGTAAGTCAATAGTAACAAAGGCCGACTCTTGACTCAATACATCTTTAGTCTCCGGAACAACTTCAAAGAGTACGGTACCGTTTTTATCTTCAATGCGAGAAATCATAATGGGTTTTACATAAATCCCTTTATTTGCAAAAGTGCTGTACGCCCCAACCATTTCGAGTAAACTAATGTCTGGAGTTCCCAGAGCAATCGAAGGAACTGCCGGCAAATAGGAGGTTATTCCCATTTTTCGAGCCAAATTGATCACCGGTCTTGGACCTACGCGATCCATCAACCGAGCACTAACGGTATTTACAGAATTGGCCAATGCATTTTTCAGGGTACGCATACGACCGTACTTATCTCCAGAATTCTTAGGGCACCAAGCGTCTAGATTTCCATGCTTCAATGGCTCGATACAGAACAAAGCATCGGGTAAAATATCACAGGGTGATAAGCGCAATTGATCGATTGCGGTGGCGTATAAAAACGGTTTAAAGGTTGAACCAATTTGACGTCTTCCTTGATAAACTTGATCGTATTGAAAATGCTTATAGTTGAAACCTCCCACCCAAGCCTTTACATGACCTGTTAATGGATTCATAGACATCATCGAAGCGCGTAAGAAGTGCTTGTAATATCGAATTGAATCTAGGGGACTCATGAGTGTATCTCGATCGCCTTTCCAACTAAAAACTTCCATTTCAACTGGTTTTTGAAACGAAGCCCAAATCGCATCTTCATCTTTTCCAGAAGCGCGCATTTTTCGCCAACGCTCAGATCGGCGAGCTTTGTTGTGCAAGAGAGTATCGATTTCACCTTCACGAAGATCAAGGAAAGGTGCCGTTGGATTTTCTGTAGGCGTGTTCTGCAGAAAAAATTCTTCTTGCAAATTAGCCATATGTGCATCGACAGCCGTTTCACCTATTTGTTGTAAACGAGAATCTAAGGTTGTATAGATCCGTAAACCATCTCGGAAAATATCATAGTTTGTTCCGTCAGGTTTTGGGTTGTCTTTGGTCCATTTACGCATGAACTGTTGTAGATATGCTCTAAAATAAGTTGCTAATCCTTCTCGGTGAGAATCGGGTGTATAGTCTATTTCTAGTAGAATTTGCTTGAGGGAGTCGAGTTCCACTTCTGTAACAAAACCATTACGTTTCATTTGATTGAGCACTACATTTCTTCTTTTTTCAACGCGTTCGGGACGTCGCAATGGATTGAATAAGGAAGAATTTTTGAGCATTCCGACTAGTGTTGCTGACTGTTCAATACTCAAAGCCTTTGGCGTAGTGTTGAAATAGATTTTTGCAGCTGACTGAACTCCATCTGCACTGTATCCAAAATCATAAATGTTCAGATACATGGCTATGATTTCTTTCTTGGTATATCGACGTTCCAATTGAACAGCCAGTACCCATTCTTTAAATTTTTGCAGAACGGCTTCCACTTTATTTCGGGAGCGGACACCAACAAAGAGTTGTCTTGCCAATTGTTGACTGATGGTACTAGCTCCACCTTTTTTACCCAAATAAGCTAAAGCCCTAAGGGTCCCTTTAAGATCAATTCCAGAATGGCTGAAAAAACGCTCATCTTCGGTTGCAATAAGAGCGTTTACTAAGTTCTTAGGAAGCGCATCAAAAGCAATTGGGGTTCGGTTATCATTAAAATAAAACTTCCCCAAAACTAATCCATCACTGGATAAAATTTGAGTAGCTAAGTTTGTTTTAGGGTTTTCAAGTTGCTTAAGTTCTGGCATTTGACCCAATAGACCTAATGCAGCACTTGAAAATATTGTAATGACAGATAATACGCCTAAGGCAAAGACCGACCAAAAAAAACGCAGCGCGACTTTAAAAGGATTCCCTCCTTTTTTCTTTTTCTTGGTTGTTTTTTTCTTTTTCGTTGCCATTAGGGTTGAATTTGAGATTCAATTGAGACACCAACGTTGATAATACCGTCTAAGAATGAAACGCCTTCCACTGACCCATTATTGCGTACTCGTTGTGAAAATTCAATAAAATAAGGGCCATCGTGAGGTGGATTCCAGTCTGCTTTCCACCAAAGCTTACTTTCTTTAACTTCTAAAAACCCTGCTCCCAACCACTTCCCCTGCGGGTCTGCCATAGCATATTCTAGCGTGTCACGAGCGATTACTTGGATAGAATCTCGTAATTCGGCTACTAAGAATAAATTGGAATAAGGATAGGTATTCGTATTGCGAATATGAATGTATATATCAGAAGGAGCTTGTACTATTTGATCCGAAGAAAAACTAATATGCTCGCCGGAGGACCATCCGTCTTGTAGCGCATGATATTCCCTAAAACCCGAACTCGAATCGCAGGAAGCAAAAACAAGAAGAGTTACAAGAAAGGCTACACTACGCATTTTTCTTTGGGTTATTGTTCTTTCTAGAACGAGACTTATTTCTTCCTTTTTTCTTCTTTGGGCGATCAAAACGATTCAAACTATCTTGACCCACAACATTTTCAAAAGCTTTCTCAGGAGCTTCTAATTTTTCTTCATGAGCATAGTCTTCGAGGCTAGAAACTGGTTTTTTTGCCTTATTCATCGAGATTATTTCGTTGGCTTGGTCGGTGGTCAACAAATGCCAATTCATCCACTCTCCTCTGTAAGCATACCATAAATATCCTTTGAAAATATCTATTTTTTGGCAAACACCTACTCCCTTTTCAGTTTGTAGCTTGGTTTCCATTTTCGGAAAACTCTTGAGTGCATTGCGATAGGAATCGAGCTCATAGTTTAGACAACACTTCAACTTACCACACTGACCAGCAAGTTTTTGGGGGTTTAACGAAAGTTGCTGGTAACGCGCTGCAGAGGTAGAAACCGATCTAAAATCTGTAAGCCAAGTAGAGCAACACAATTCCCTTCCGCAAGAACCTATACCGCCCAAACGAGCAGCTTCCTGACGCAGGCCGATCTGACGCATGTCTACACGAATGATAAATGCCTGTGCCATATCTTTTATCAGTTGACGGAAATCAACTCTTTTCTCTGCTGTATAATAAAAAGTCGCTTTGGATCCATCCCCTTGAAATTCAACATCAGAAATTTTCATTTCTAAATGCAGGTATATGGCCATTTCACGAGCACGCTTCTGAATAGTTTCTTCTCGATCACGAGCAGCTTGCCAAACGTCAATGTCTTTTTGATTTGCTTTTCGGTAGATCTTTAAGATTTCTTCACTCTTTTCAGATACATTCTTTTTTTTCATTTGAAAACGAACCAACTCCCCCGTTAGGGTTACCTGACCGATGTCGTGTCCACTTTGTGCTTCTGTAGCTACTAAATCTCCAATGCTCAGACTGATGTCTTTTCCTTTTCGGTAAAAAGCTTTGCGGCTGTTTTTAAAACGAACCTCAACAATGTTACATGCTTCTTGTCCATTGGGCAATTGCATATTGGATAGCCAATCGAAAACCGTGAGTTTATTGCAACTGTCCGTTCCACAAGTACCATTGCTTTTACAGCCCCTTGGGGAACCGTCGGATGTAGAACAGGAAGCGCAACTCATGTAAGAATTTTGTTAAAGCGTGAAAGGTAAAGATACGGTTAATTAATAAAATGAAAGGCTTCCTTTTTATTATTGATTTTTAAATTTCAAAACAACAGAACGGCAAAGTTTCCTCTTTCATTGTGCCTCAAGTTTTAAGTCTGGGATAGATATATTTTCCCATTCTTTAATTTTTAAATCCATTTCCTTATTTATGCGTTTTATTTTTTTTATTACATCTGTATAATTATACACATAAATCTGTTTTTCTTTGTCGTATTTCGGATTATGAACAAACAGCGCTTGAAAAAGGAATTTGTTTTTAGAGAAGTGACATACAATATAGTTTTTAGAATTGTAATTATGACCAATTGTGACATTATAAAATTCACTAATATAATTTGGATTACTTCCTTCGAATATTTTCTTTAAGTGAGCTTGATGTGAGTCTTTATAAGAATCTACACCTGAGTTGAACCAAAAAATTGTTCCACAATCGGGATTCCTATAGAACCCCTGATATAGGTTTTATTTTATTTTTGATTTTTAAATTTCAAAACCTCAGAACGCCCTTTTTTAAATATTTTATTACTGTTGTGCGTTCCTTTTCTTAGGTTTTTTTGCTCTTCAAATGACAGTTGTATGATCTCTTTACAGGCATCGGAACAGCAGTTTTGCATTTGTTCTTTGCAACTTTCACATTGAATAAACAACAAATGGCACGCTTCGTTGGCGCAGTTTACATGAGAATCACAAGAAGTTCCGCACTGATGACAATGAGCAACGACGTCGTCGGAAATACGTTCTCCTCGGCGTTCGTCAAATACAAAGTTTTTCCCAACAAACTTATTCTCCAAATCCTGGTCTTTTACCTGTCGGGTGTATTCAATAATACCTCCTTCTAGTTGGTAAACGTTTTTAAACCCTTTGTGCTTAAAATAAGCACTTGCTTTTTCGCATCGGATACCTCCCGTACAATACATCAACAGGTTTTTTTCTTCTTTTTGGGCTTCCAAATCTTCTTCAATAATTGGCAAAGAATCTCTAAACGTATCTACATCGGGCGTAACAGCTCCTTTGAAATGTCCAATTTCGCTCTCATAATGATTCCGCATATCCACACAAATGGTGTTGGGGTCTGCAAGCATATCGTTGAAGCCTGCGGCATTGAGGTGTTGTCCTTTTTGAGTTACATCGAAGGTATCGTCGTTTAGACCATCGGCTACAATTTTGTCTCGTACTTTGACTTTTAGTTTTAAAAAGGATTTAAGATCCTGTTCAATGGCAATATTCAGTCGAATGTCTTTCAAGAATGTAACCTCATCCAAATGGGCTTTGAATTCCTCAAATCGTGGTGCAGGAACAGATAATTGTGCATTGATTCCTTCGTGTGCAACATAAATACGTCCTAATACCTCTAGGGCATTCCAGGTTAAGAACAGATGGTCTCTAAAAAGCTGTGGGTTTCCAATATGGGCATATTGATAAAAGGATAGCGTGAGCCGCTCGGTTCCGGCTTCTTCGAGCATTACCGCTCGTTCCTTCGCGCTTAATTTATTGTACAGTTGCATGCTATACTTATTTAAGGTGAATGATTTGACAAAGGTAAAAAAAAGAAATGTGCTAAAAGAATGTTTTGAAGATCCGACCAAAAATTAGGTTTCTGACCAAATGGCGAGCTCATTTCCGGTGGGATCTTTAAAATGAAAACGGCGTCCACCAGGAAAAGAAAAGGTTTCTAAGACAATTTCCCCTCCAGCTTCTTTGACCTTTTTTTCAATTGCTTCAAGGTCCGTATGGCCTAAAATTACCAAAACTCCATTTACGATGGGCTCGTCTGTATGCTCAAAACCTCCTGCAATCCCACTGTCAGAAAAAGCAGTGCAGGTCTGACCATAATCTGTAAAAGTCCATCCAAAAGCTGTTGTGTAAAATGTTTTGACTTTTCAAGGTCATGTGCCTTGAATTCGATGTAATTGATGTGGTTGTTTACTTCCATATGTCTTGATTTGGGAATTCAATTCAATGGAAATGTAAGAAAATTTCTGCAATCATACAGCGTGCACTTCCACCACCAATGGTTTCAATAGTATTAATTGCTAGCAAAATCAATGTGGTATGATGAATTGTATTTATAAGCAAATGATATATTGTTAATAAACCCTTTGGGTCTAGCCTCACTTCAAAATAAAGAAAATAGTACCTTAGCAGGAAAGAAAAAAACTATGGCAGACGATAAAGCAGCGAAGCAAAAAGCACTTCAGCTTACCTTAGACAAACTAGATAAAACCTACGGAAAAGGATCTGTAATGAGATTGGGCGATTCGGCTATTGAAGAAGTAGAATCAATTTCTTCGGGCTCCTTAGGTCTTGATATTGCTCTCGGTGTGGGTGGCTACCCAACGGGAAGGGTTATTGAGATTTACGGACCAGAATCTTCTGGTAAAACAACCTTGACCTTACATGCAATCGCAGAATGTCAAAAAAAAGGAGGTGTCGCAGCCTTTATTGATGCTGAGCATGCTTTCGATCGTTTTTATGCTGAAAAATTAGGTGTAGATATTCAAGAACTCATCATCTCGCAACCTGACAATGGAGAACAAGCGCTAGAAATTGCCGATAATTTAATTCGTTCAGGTGCTGTTGACATCGTTGTAATTGATTCTGTTGCTGCCTTGACGCCTAAAAGTGAAATTGAAGGAGAAATGGGAGACTCCAAAATGGGTCTTCACGCACGTTTGATGTCTCAAGCACTTCGGAAACTAACGGGTTCTATCAGCAGAACAAACTGTACCGTATTTTTCATCAACCAGCTGCGTGAAAAAATTGGTGTAATGTTCGGAAATCCTGAAACTACAACAGGTGGAAACGCATTGAAGTTTTATGCATCTGTTCGTTTGGATATCCGTAGATCAACGCAAATAAAAGATGCCGATGCAAAGGTATTGGGTAATAAAACCCGTGTAAAAGTTGTGAAAAATAAAGTAGCTCCGCCGTTTAGAACTACGGAATTTGATATCATGTATGGCGAAGGGATTTCCAAAATCGGAGAAATTATTGACATAGGTGTTAACTACGAGATTATTAAAAAATCTGGTTCTTGGTTCAGCTATGGTGAAACCAAACTAGGACAAGGCCGCGATGCTGTAAAAACAATCTTGACTGAAAATCCTGATTTAATGGATGAATTAGAAGAAAAAATAATGGAAACACTAAAGGCTGTAGAATAGTCTTTTCTGTTAAAGTTTCAAAAACCCGCTCTTTCTGTAGCGGGTTTTTTTATTTTTATAGAACTCCAAATTCAGTTCTATGAAAAAAAGTGTCCTTGCAGTATTATTTACTTTAATCCTCTGCTCTTGTTCCAAAACGAAAAAGATAATTCCTAAAGAAGCGGGAAATGGACTGTTTCATTGAGTTAAGGCCAAGCACAACTCCAGTATTGACAGTCTTGATCAAGTTCCCTACGTAATAAATGACCCACTATCAACTTCGTATTACCAACTAATAGATAGTCTCATCGGCTATTGGGGTGTCAGTCGTAAAGTATCTCCCCTAAACTCCCTCCCCTATTTTGAAGAGTTAGACTTAGGAAGTAATTACTATGAAAGTCGTGAAGTTGTTTCGTTCAAAGAACTGGATTCTGGTCAAATTGAATTCACAATTCGATTCAAAGAAACCGAAAATGAAGACAATCACTACAGCCGTTTTATTGTTGCTAGGGCAGACAGCATCCCGTTTAAAAGTAATACTAATGAAATTTTACTTTCAAAATATAGAAAGCTAAAGTCAGGTATTTTTTCTGATTCTATCTATGGTGCTATTGACCTCTTTGATCCTTATTCCCATTTAGAAGCCTTTAAAAAAGATGCTGCACGACATGGAGTAGATTTAAGTCATATTACACGATCCGATATGGAACTTATATGAGAACCCGATTCTTGTAGAGAATTAATGGGCTATGCTTTTAAGAGCTGTGATCCAAATAAACTAGGTATCGGTTTGAGACGAACAGATTGGAATCAAAAAATTATTTCAGACTTCAACGAATTCCAAATCAGCTTGATGTGGCACGAATTTGGTCATGCTGTTTTAGGATTCCGTCACCTTTGTCAAGGAGGGCATATCATGAGTGGAAGACATCAGAATCCAAAAGTTGTTGAAAATCTTTCGGAATGTGAAGGTGAATATATTTCCACCTATGATTTAGTCTTTGACCATAAAGATCCCCACAAAAATTTTCAACGCGCGGTAAAAGATATGTTCGATGGTTATTTTCAAATACAATACTTTTGCGGTTCTTTAGAACAAGACGCAATCTTGGATTGAACCGTATTCTTACTTTTTAGAATCCCGAACACCAAGGGCAATAGGCACACTAGCCATTAGATACATCAACGGGCCATATATAGCCGCAACAATGGCATATTCTGGTTTAGCGAGCGTAATTACAGCTAAACTTATCGTTAGGGTACCGTTTTGAATTCCTGATTCAATGGCAATTGTAACGGCTTGTTTTAAATTTAAATTCAACCATCGAGACCCAAAATATCCTAGGGTCATTGTAATGGCATTCAGAGCAATCAAAATCCAAAGAGTAGCACCAATATGCAGTTTAAATAATTCGAATTCTTTCACAAGGATGGTGATGATCACTAAGGCCAATAAAAGAGAAGATGCGATTCGTACGGGGCCTTCCATTTTAAGGGCAAAATTAGGTGCCTTCTTTTTAAGGAACATACCAATAGTAAGCGGAATGGCAATTACGGCAACTAGGGAAATGAAAATATCCTTCGCAGGTGGCGGTATAGATCCAACCTCGCTGTTAAAATATGCAAACGAAAAATTAATGATCAACGGAATCGTGAAAATAGTTATTAAACTATTGATTGCCGTTAAAGAAATAGAAAGCGGCAAATCTCCTTTGGCTAAAAGTGCTATAATGTTGGAACTAGTCCCACCCGGACAGGCAACCAACATCATCAGTCCGATGGCTATAAATGGTTCTGGCTTAAAAACTAGGCAAAGTCCAAAACCCACAAGGGGTAACAAAATAATTTGATTGAACAGACCTATAAGGACCGGTTTAGGATTTTCGGCAACGCGTTTAAAGTCTTGAAGCTTAAGTCCTAGTCCCATCCCTGCCATGATGATCATGATCGAAACGGCTAAAAAAAGTGTTGAAGCCTGATCCATACTGCTTAATTTTTAAGTTTTTGTGCTTTTATTTCTTCGAAAATAACTGCTTTTTGACTGCGCTGTTTTACATCCGAATTTAATCCGTTTAAGATTATATCTCGCGTTTTTTCTTGAAGTTCTACTAAATCATCCATGCTTTTTACAGGCGTAATTTCTGGAAACGTTTCTACACGCAACTCACCCGGGAAGCCAAAATCGGGAGACCAAGGAAACTTTCGTTTACAATCCAAAAAGATCATCGGAACAATCGGAATCTGATGTTCTATTGCCAGTTTAAAGGCACCTCTTTTAAAGGGGTTTAATAAAATAGTATCGTCTATATAATTCACTTCAGGGAAAATACAAACACTTCTTCCCTGTGCAATTATTTTATTAGCGCGTTCGTATACATCCCAGCGGCTTTTTGAACTACTACGATCAACTAAAATTGCGGCACGCTTGTATATACTTCCAAAGAGAGGGACTTTAATGAATTCTTTTTTTCCAACAAAAACAAAAGGGTTTTTTGAAACTCGAAACATTACAAAAGGATCGAGATAGCTAGAATGATTTGCAACCAAAAGATAGGAGGTTCCTTCGGGTAGTGGTTTTGCAAATTTTATGCGAATGTAGAAACCCATACCGATTAAGATAAAAGGTGACCATATATTTCGGGCGATCCAATACAAGGTTGGATAACCATTTTTATGACTTGCAATAAGTAACAAAATAGGGAAAAGGGTAACGATTGGAATTGCTGCAAGGACATAAAACCAAACCCTCCAAAGCAGCAACGCTATTTTCTGAATTATTTTTAGCATCAATCAAAAATAGGCTTTTAGAAGGTGCTATGAAATTTTTACCTTACAAAACCTTTTTACTCTGTGGAAAAATAATAGTCTACTGAGCTCCAAAACACAAGAGTCCCTAAAATCATATACACTGTTTTTACTTCCAAAAAAGAGGATTTGACACCACCGAAAATATCCAACTCATTTAATTTAGGCAAAAAAGGCTCCAAGCTTAGTATCGTAAATATTACAAAAAATATTCCGATGATCATATGCAACGATATTCCTATTGATCTTGTATGACTTTGATTCACAGGAAGTTTTTCGATTTTATTTAAAATATCATTCTTAAACCCAGAAGGGGCTTTTGTAGTTTCGAGAAGGGATTTCCAATTATGTTCTTTCATGGTATGTTTTTATGCTCTTTGAGCGAATTCTTGTTGGGATAGTAACTGTTTTAATTTTTTCTTTGATCGGTGCAATTTGACTTTAACATTTGCTAGACTCAAGTTGGTGATTGCTGTTATTTCTTCATAAGAAAGTTCCTCCATATAAAACAAATTCATCACCAAGCGTTCTGAACTTTTAAGCTGCGACAAAGCCCATTGAACTTGATTGCGCTGTTCTTCTTGATTCAACTGATCCAAAACTTCTGGAGGAGCCGTTTCTTCATTTTTTTCGTGATCAAAAAACCCGAATACCCACCTCTTTTTCCGCTTCAGCTGGGTCATTGCTTCGTTGTAAGTAATGCGGTAAATCCATACTGAAAACTTTGAAGTACCTTTGTATAACTTCATTTTTTTATAAATCTTTATAAACGTATTCTGTGCCACTTCGTTGGCATCATCTTCGTTTTTCATCAACTAAAACGACAACCCATAGACTCGGTCTTGATACATCTCAATGAGTTGTCCAAACAATTGTTTTCCTCCGTGCTGTAATCGGTCGATGATCGATTCAGAAAGTTCCATAGGCAGATTTGGTTTCTTATAAGACGTCCGTTGAATCAAAAAAGTTACAGAAAAGTGTAACCTTTTATTGAAACACTCGGTCTTAAGAGCAAATAACCTAAAAAATACATCTTATGAATGAAGGAACCTTAGC
>Ga0209199_1004658_pt1 | contig 12464 bp, 14 predicted proteins | sample COGITO_mtgs_1105_7_FD_184805 | JGI IMG/M metagenome (GOLD analysis project Ga0209199, IMG submission 184805) | Pelagic marine microbial communities from North Sea - COGITO_mtgs_110523 (SPAdes) (version 2) | ecosystem: Environmental > Aquatic > Marine > Epipelagic ...
TTGGCCTCAGCCAAGTCACGCTTACCCGTGCTTACACGGATGGTGTGTCCGTCAATGTTAAACGCAGCTTGCCAACGACGGCTGCGCTCACGGCGATACACGCGGACCTCGCCGTCCAGTTTCAAGTGTGTATCGTCCCGCAGCTGCCGCATTTCATGCTCCTTGCTGAAACAATATGGCCCCACACACCAACAAGTCTATGGAAGTGTGTGGCAGCAGCCAGAGATCGGCAACATCCTATTCAACGCAGCCACTCTGTTCATCAAAACAGCAAAAAGAGCGCGTTTTGTGAGTTGTCTGAAACGTCCATTTTAAAAGGGGTGTGCCAGGCTTGATCAAAAGATGTCGAGACAGTCTAAAGATATTTTTCGATTTCGTCTTCGTTAGGGTAGGCCCACCTAAATTTTTTGGAGTTGAGATGAAGATGAAACGCTGTTTAGCAAGCCTGCTTGGCGCAACTGCCCTTTCTACAGTGAGTGTGGCCGTATTCGCTGATGGGATTGACCCGACAGTACTCTCTGAGGGTGAAGTAATTGGGCAGATAAGCCAACTCGCGTCATTTTCCGGCACGACAGGTAAGGGCGCTTACGCGTTCTCACCTGAGTGGTCAGAAGAGCTTGGTTTCTCGGCGACGGGTAGTGTCGGTTTCAGGCTCCAAGAAAATTCAGCGCTTGGTCTGATCGTGACCGGCGGTGAGCGTAAGCGCGAAGTATTACTGAATTTTGGGCTAGAATTAGATGGTGAACGTCAGGTGGTTCTGACCGCAGGTCAGTTGCAAGAACGACTAGAGTTTGGGACGGACGCAGACCAAGAGTGGGTCAAGCAAAACGAGTTTGGTCTTGCATATGACACAGCCAATTATGCATTCAGTGTTTATCACGTAGACGCTGAAACCACGGACAACTTTGTCGGCGCTAAGTCGACGGGTGCGGAACTGAGCGGCAGCGTCAACTTCACTGATGCAATAACGGTTGATTTCGGTGCAGGTTATCAGAACTTGGATTGGGACGACGGCTCTGAAGGTGTTGACGGTCTCACAGCAAGCCTCGACCTTGGATACCAAGCGACTGCAACAACGCGCTTCAATGTTTTTGCCGACCACAACATGTCTGAAAACCAATTCGGGTTTGGTGGCAGCTGGGCTCTTGGCGAGGGTGTTCTGAATGCAACCTATACTCGTATTGATGGGCGTGTAGGTGCAGTAACAGACGATAATAGGTTGGCTGTTGCGTTCACGTTGCCTCTTGGTGAGAACAACAACGCTGCCGTATCGCGCAATGCTACGAACAGTATTTCTGCAGGTGCTACGCCTTCGTCAACACTGCTTGCAGATGTGATGCGCCGTCCTGATTACTTGCCCGAGCGCGTGATCGTGAAAGCTGAATCATGCTACAAAGTAACTTCTAATCAATATGCTTTTGCTGACAATGTATTGCAGGGAATTAAGGATGAGTTTGGTGAACAAGCTCGATTTGTTGATTGGAGCGAAATCGGTTCTGGATTTGGCAATTCAGCGGACGAACTTGATGCATTCCTCGACAATGCTGGTTTAGTTGATGGCATGGAGGCGTGGGTTACCAATAATGGTACAGAACTGGCGGCAGGGGATGTGCGATATCAAGTCTTCAACTCCGCGGGTGTCAATCCCTCAGGGTATTATTTTGTCTTGGACGAGCTTCAATCCTACGAACTTACGTTGGGAAGATGGAAAACCCCCAAACGTGCACTTGCATATATTTGCTGATGGCTCGGGTGGAGGCGATAGTTGGCTCTCTGATAACCATTGTCATCTGACAGCTCTAGTGTTTCATTTGTGACACTTTCGGCAGGCCATTAAGTAGGCTTTGGACAAAATCCTCTCTCGGCCGAAGCTTTACCTACACCAACTCCACAACCTTCACCCGCGCGGCACTACTCCCTTCGATGTAAAGCTGATTGACCGCGAGCGACGAATGACCGGCTACCATTTGAATGTCCCGCAACGACCCACCAACTGAGCTGATCTTTCGTGCTGCGTTGCTGATGAATGTGCGTCGACCCAAATGAGACGAGCATCCCGTCAATACGATACCTGTGTACCAAAGAGCGAACATGTTCACGATGGCTTGGGGCGTTGTCTTTTGTGCGCGTTCGGTCCTAATCACGTGGGATGATGCGATATCAAAGTCATGATGGTCACATTCCTGCTCGAACAGCTCTCTCATCTTCTCCCGCAAGAGGCGTTTCATGGCGATCGCACGGATGGTGTGCCCGTCAATGTTGAACGCAGCCTGCCAGCGTTTACTTCGCGCACGGCGATACACGCGAACTTCGCCGTCCAGTATCAGGTGTGTGTCGTCCCGCAATTGCCGCATGTCCTGCTCCTTGCTGCAACAATATGGCTCACGGCACCAACAAGTCTACGGAAGTGTGTGCAAAGGGAGCAAGCCTTAGCCAAACCGCTTGCGTAGTTCAGCTACCTGCTCTCCAAATTCGTCTGGATACCCCCAGGCTAGCTGACTAAAGTGCTTATTTTACACCGCCGACGAGATACTCAAAAGACAAGACACTGATCAACGATGCCACGCGTTTGTCCAGTTTCTCCTGCATGTAGGTGATGACGGACGGCTCGTATTGCACCGGCCAAGGCGCTTTCCAAGGGACAAGAAAGCTTTGCTTGAGCCAATGTCAGTCACTCCTCTACTCGAACGGCATGTCATTTGGGGGATGTCGGTCAAAATGGAACTCTGGGCTGGATCAAATACTTAGGCAGTCATAGTATCCTTTTTGAATTTCACTCATGCCCGCGAGCCACGACATGCCAGATAGTATTCCTTCTTTTAAGGAAATCCTCTTTTTCGGTAGCGATATTCAGATATCGCCGATTTACTTGCTCAGCTTTGTCCTGATTGGAGCTTTCATCTATTTGATGCGGCGTGAAACGGGCGGGTTTCTTGCGTGGTTTTTCCCCCGAGCGATCTGGTTGCATCGGTCAACTCGCGTCGATTTTGCACTGTTTACCATAGGGCAGATGATGACGGCCCTTGGCCTGCTGACGCGCTTCACAGCGACACCGGCTGTGGCCACATTTGTTGCAGGGCTTATGCCATCTGCACCTTTTGGTTTCATCCAGGTCGCGCCCGTCGGCTTAGCATTGCTGCTGTGGATCGTGAGTGATTTCGCGCTTTACTGGAGCCATCGCGCTCACCACACAATCACGGTAATCTGGCCATTGCACGCTGTTCATCACAGCGCCAAAGTTATGACACCAATTACTGCCTATCGTGTACATCCTTTGGGAATTTTGGTCTCAACCAGCATACAGACAGTCATCGTTGGGACGCTCCTCGGGCTCTTGGTCGGCACCCTGAACCCTGATGCAACATTATTCGAAATCGCGGGGGTCAATGCATTTGTGATCATTGTCAATCTTACTGTCACAAATTTCCATCATTCGCATATATGGGTAAGTTTTGGTCCTATATTCGAACGGCTATTCATTTCGCCTGCACAGCATCAGGTGCATCACAGCACCAATCCCGCCCATTTTAACAAGAACTTCGGGCAGACACTGGCCATTTGGGATTGGATTTTTGGTACGCTGTATGTGACTAAAAACGATGAAACAGTGTCATTCGGCTTGGAAGGCCAAACTGATGCTTCTCTGATGAAACAACAGCTTTGGCCGATCCTATGGGACCCGATCCGTCGCATTATTAAGCATGCGACCGAACGGGCCTAAACTTAAGAACCTTCTTCGTCGCTTTCCGCGGGCATCAACAAAGGATCGGGTTCGCTTTTCTCCGCACTACTCATTTTGCCGGCAACAATCACCAATCCTACGAGTGCGAGCAACATAAGAGCTCCCGCAGAACTGCTATCGGATCCGACATCAGCGGACACCGCCCCGTAACCCTGACCACCGGCTACGGCAGAGCTAGCCGCAACAAACAGGCCTGTTGCAATTATCAGTTTCTTCAATGGTCTATTCCTTCAAGTTTAACGCAGCTGCTATTATCCGACATGACCCGAGTGGCCAGCCGTCCCACAAAGGCATCGCCTGATAGGGCCTGTGGATCAAAATATCTTTTGGCCTTGATGATCTCTAAAGTTGCGGATGCGCCCGCTGGCGGGGGCCTCGTGCTTCGGGCTGTAGATCAGTTTAGGAGGGGGCAACGTGATTTTGCGACGAGTTGGTTCCAGAGACTCGCTGCAATTGCTACATCCCGTTTCTTCATCAACCCCAGATGCACCGCAATACTCGCATTTGTGCATCGTATTCCTCATTCATTTACGATGTGGGGATATAGTGCGTGGATGACTTATGTCTTTTGGCATACATGCTTTTGCGTCGTCAGTTGTTACGCTTCTACACCGTCCTTTGGACGATGGTCGCGCATTTAACTAAGCTGTGACATACGGCGATTTCAAGCACTTTACTATATTTTGACCGCGGCGCAGTTGTCGGATCCGCCTCATTGAAATAACAGATGTGCCTAAGAAACCAATAAATTCATGGAAGTGTGTGCAATCAGATCACAGTTGTGGCGCAACGTCAGCACGCCGAAAGTTAACGTGTGGCAACGCAGTGATGCATGTTTTTTGTTCCCACAGCATCACTGAAGTCTGTGTCGCTGACTGTGTTAGAGGCATAATCCGCCAACACAGTGTTTGAGACAAAATCCCCCAACACAGTGTTGGCAACAGAGCGGGCAAGACTGTGATGCCAACACAGAGCAGATGTGTATCATCGCGCTACTGCCGCATGTCGTGCTCCTTTCAGCAACAATATGGCTCAAAGCACCAACAAGTCTACGAAAGTGTGTTAATAGACGCTGCTGTAGAGTTGCGGGCGGAACAAGGCGCTACATACCTGTGTTCCGCCACAAAACCTGCAACACATTGTCCGCAACACGGCGTTAATCGCTGACCAGTCCCCAGAACCCATGTTTGCGACTGTGTACAGCTTTCAATGTTGCCACAAACTGTTCGTGTGAGGGGAAATTGCCGTAGTCTGTTATCGCATCATCGCTGGTCGCGCATTCGGCCAAGTGCTTTGCAGCGTAACGGTAGCGTTTGTGTTTCGCCCCATTCAGCGTGTCGTCAATCATTGACCGCCGCATTAACGTCGCAGCAAGCGGATACTCAGCTTCCAAAGCGTCTGCTGCCTCCGTCATTGTGTAGTAGCTATTTCCGTCCAATTCATCAGCGCGGGCTTCAATGATTTTTGCTGCGCGAGCTGGTGCAGGCCACTTTAGCAGAAAGCTGATTGCAGTGCTGAGGTACGGATATTGCTCTGCCAAATCCAACGCATGTTCCTCGGCTTCAATATCGTCAAAATCCGGCAGCAGCTTGAGATATTTGCGCAGGGCGCTTTCCATCAGAGTTCGGGTGAATGTGTCCCACAGATGCTGTTTCAGTTCGTCGGTCTGACCCAGCTTTTCCAAGCATTCCTCGTACACAGCGTCGAGGTCATGGTGAAACATCCGATGCGAGCCGCCTTTTTCAGCCTCGCGCGAGTTGAGAACGATCTGCATGGCCTCCTCAACTCGTCCTCCATCCAAAAGCCGACGGGCAACATCGGGTGCAATCGTACCATAGGTGAGCTGTTCCTCACTGTAACGAGCCATGTAGGCGTCAACATCACCCTGAGCATCGGCAATATCTGCCAGAATGACAGAGCTGGTGCTTTTTCGGTTTCGCTCAACAATCTCTTCGGGCGTTGTCGAACTGATACCCCATGCTCTGTAGCGTTCTATTTCATTTTCTTGAGGAGGCGTTTGTGCCCAAGCATTGGTGATCTTCTTAAGGTGCTCAAGGCCAGCGTTACCCAAGATCGGCGCAGTAGCGGGAATAATGCCATCAAATTCCCCGTAGCCAGCAGCGACAACCGCATCCAATATGCGCTCTGCCAGCGTTTCAGCGTCCAGCTGCACTTCTGGTGCGGTCTTCTCAATCAAGTGCACGGCAAAAGACATCACGTCACCGATAGCGCCATTGCTGTCGTCAGTGCGTTCATAAAGAGCAGGTGCCACTGCCAAGAACATCCATGACAATTCGAATGCTTCGTTGGCATCATGTGGCGCAATTTTATTTTCAATCATGTCCAGCAGGCCATCAAGGTCTTTGACGAGCGCCCGTTGCTTGCGCCAATCTATCCAGCTTTTTGCCCGCCGCAGAGACGCAAGTCGTTTACGGACATCGGCCGCTATTTCTTTTGGGCCCTGTGCTGCGCTCAATTCCATCCGCGCACGTCGTTGCTGCGCTGCGCTGCCCTGCACAAGCTCCATGACCAGTTCAGCAAGTTTTTCCTTACCTAAGCGTTCAAGGTTCTGCTTATTCAGGGTTTTCTTGGACATTGGATGTTCTCGCGTTGGTTTTGTGCTCGCATAATGCAACGGTGGATTAGCGATGGGAACCAAGTTGTGCCATTGCTGTGTCGCTGACTATGTTTGCCCACAAAACCGCCAACACTGTGTTTGAACCACAAACTGCAAACACAGTGTTGCAAACAAAGTGTTCCAAGGTCTTTCCACAACACAGCGTACAAACACAGTGTTCAACACGGTGATTCCAAGCAAATTCCCGCCCTCAAACACGGCAAAAAGTGTGCGTTTGGTGTGTTTTTGAAATGCACACGCTGTGCGTGCATTTAGAAATGCTATGTTATTGTTTTTATTGGTAAAAATGGTGCCCAGGGGCGGAATCGAACCACCGACACGAGGATTTTCAATCCACTGCTCTACCCCTGAGCTACCCGGGCACCGGGACGTGGGCGTAAAAGCCTGCGTCGGGTAGCGGGGTTTTAGACGCGAGGGATGAGGGTGTCCAGAGGGAACTGTCTGAAAAACCGAAGCTTAGTGAGGTTTCTGCAGATCGGCTTGTTGTAACTGTATTTCCAGCTCTTCTGCATCTTCAGGATCGTCTGCGGCAATCGCATATCCGCCGGTGAACCATTTAGCCAAATCAACATCAGCGCAACGCTTTGAACAGAACGGGCGGAACGCTGATTCAGTGGGTTTTTCACAGATCGGGCAGGCCATCAGATGTCCTCGAATAGGTGCTTTGGAAAGGGCGGGCGCTCGCGTTTGCGCTGCAATTCAAACAGGCCCATAGGGGTCCAGCCCACCAGTGACGTCTCGATTGGGTCGGCTTTGAACGACGCGCGCAGCGATTGTTCGATCTGCTTGCGGTGTGCTTTGGACATGGACACGAAATCAACCGTTATTTGTCCCGCCAGCCCGCGTAAGCGCAAGGCGCGGGGCAGGGCGCGCGCCGCTGCAAGATTGGCTTTGAGGGCCGCCGCAGGTGAGGTGTCGTTGCCTGTGTTCACGTCGACGGCAACAAGTGCGCGGGTCGGTTCGACATACATTGTGCCTTCGCCAATGGGCACAACAGCCTGCCCCAGTTGATCGATCTGGTCCAACACACCATGATGTTCAAAGGCGCCGGCATCGGTCACGACATCTGCCGCGCCGGTCCATTCGCGCCAAGCAAGCGTATGGGGTCCATCTCCTTCGGTCAGGGCCTCTGGTGTGGCGCCCTCGGCATCGGCTAGCACCGCTTCGGCAAGTGTTAGCATGGCCACAATGTCTTCCGCAATTTCACCCTCATCCGCACCCTCACAAGAAGAACGCAGGATCAATCCAAACGGGCTGTCGAACACCTCATGCGCCACAGCCAAAAGAGTGTCGCGCGTGTCTTCATCGGTGATCTGGCGCGATATGTTCAGTCCTGGCTTGCCCGGCGTGACGATCGCATAGCGGCTTTTGAACAGGACGCGGTCGGTGACGGGCACTGCTTTGCCTGCTTCTGAATGCCCGGTAACCTGCACCAAAAGCGGCTGCCCTGGGCGCAAACCTTTGCCTTGGCGCAAGAAAGCGGTCTCACCCTCTGGCAGGCGCAGCATCATGCCGCCTTGGCCTTTGATAGGGCGATCACAAATGCCACGGTAAATCGCTCCGGGGCGGGGCGCGTCTATGTCGTCGATCAGGATATCATCAAGCTTGCCATCAACCAGATAAGCGGCGGCTTCGATATCACCGATATGGTCAAGAATGATCGTGCGGCCCTTCATTGGCGGTCTCCGTATAGATCAAGCCCTGCAGCCGTCAGCAATCCTGCGGTTTCGGTGAGGGGCAGGCCTACAATGCCTGTATAGGATCCGTTAATCCACGGAATAAACGCGCCGGCGGGGCCTTGGATGGCATAGCCGCCGGCCTTTCCCTGCCAATCACCTGACGCCAGATAAGCGTTCACTTCGGCATCCGAGACTTGTTTGAACGCGACCGTGCTTTGCACGTCTTTCGTCCAAATCTGACCCTCACGTTTCACAGCTAAGGCTGTGATCACCTTATGCCGCCGCCCGGACAGCGCATAAAGAAACGCAGCGGCTTCTGCTGCATCTGCAGGCTTGCCCATTATCCTCCGTCCCAGCGCAACGGTCGTATCAGCGCACAGTACGACTTCGTCAGCGGCGGCTTCTACGGCCGCAACCTTTTCGGCGGCAATGCGATTGACGTAATCACGGGGCAGTTCGCCTTTGCGCACATCTTCGTCAATGTCGGGAGGGCGGATATCGCTGGGGGCTAGACCCAATTGGGCCAATAGCTCCAGCCGCCGAGGCGAGCCAGAACCAAGTACCAGTTTCAGCGAAGGGTCAGGGGACAATGTCGTCATGTTAGCCCCACGCGGCGCAACATGCGATTGGCCTTACTTAAAGCGGTAATTAATCCGACCCTTGGTCAGATCGTAAGGTGTCATTTCGACTTGTACCTTGTCGCCAGCCAGAACCCGGATGCGGTTCTTGCGCATCTTGCCTGCCGTATGCGCGATGATCTCATGGCCGTTTTCCAGCTCGACCCGAAACGTCGCGTTTGGCAGAAGTTCTTTCACGACACCTGGGAATTCGAGCAGTTCTTCCTTGGCCATGTGATCTCCTATATTTGTTATCTGCTTGTTGCAGACGGCGCTTACATGCGCCTGAATGTTAAATTTTTCAAGGGTTAATCGGCAGTTTGCCGCTTTTGGTCGCGTTACTCTGCATCCGGAGTGATCCCAGGACCCCAACGGGCGATCAAGTGGTCTCTGATCTGGTCGCGGGCTTGGCGATAAAGCGCCAGTCGCGCCTCGCGGTTGTCACCAAGTCCCGTGGGGTCAAGGATAGGCCAGTATTCGACTTCAAGGTGATAAAACTGCGTCAGGTCCAGTGCGCGCCGCTGGCTGGCGGGGGACAAAGCCAGAACCAGATCAAATGATGACAGATCATCACCCCAGTCTTCCATTTCATCGAATGATCGTGACCGGTGCCGTGACAGCTCGACCCCAATTTCCGCACAGACCGCAATAGAGAATCCGTCGATTTCAAGGTCGTTCTTGACCCCGACAGACTGAATATAACATTCGGTCCCATAAAGCTGCTTCATGATCCCTTCGGCCATCGGCGATCTGACAGAGTTGTGGTCACAGCAAAATAGGACTGACTGCGGAAGGTCTTGATATTTGTTCCCTTCCGCCATCTTCAGCCCCCGAAGTGCAAGACACAGATCAGCGTAAATAGGCGACGCGCGGTATCATTATCGACGTCTGCCTTACCCTCCAGACGTTCTTGCAACACGCGCGCCCCTTCGTTGTGGATACCGCGGCGCGCCATGTCGATTGTCTCGATCTGGCTGGGTGGCAGGGATTTCACGGCGTCGAAATAACTCTCGCAGATCTGGAAATAGTCTTTGACGACTTGCCGGAACGGACCAAGCGACAGGTGGAACTCTCCTGCTGGATTGTCGTCTTCCTGTTTGAGGTCAAACACCAAACGGCGCTCTTTGATCGACAGGTTCAGCTTGTAAGGGCCTTCCGGCACATCGCGCCCGTCGCGGGCAGGCATGGCAAAGCTGTTGTCTTCGAGCAGATCAAACATCGCCACTTTGCGTTCCTGATCAATCTCGGGCGTGGGGGGCGGCAGATTGCGGTCGTCAATTTCGATATGGGTGATTTTGCTCATAGCTCACCTCGGTTCAAACGGTCCAGACGGGCGCGGACGGACAGGCCATGCGCCTCCAAACTCTCTGATATCGCAAGGCGTTCCGCTGAGGGGCCAATGGCCGCCAATGCATCAGGCGTCATACGTGAAAGGGTCGTTCGTTTGATAAAGTCCATAACCGATAGTCCACTCGAAAACCGTGCCGATCGGGCAGTCGGCAAAACGTGATTTGGACCGCCAATGTAGTCGCCAATCGCCTCAGGTGTCCAACCCCCAATAAAGATGGCACCCGCGTGGGTGATTTTGCCTGAAAGCGCATCAGCATCAGTAGTGCACAATTCCAGATGCTCGGGTGCGATACGATCCGACAGCGTGACGGCTTCATCGAAATCCCTGACCGTGATGACGGCCCCGAAATCACGCCAACTTGCACCCGCAATGGCACGGCGTTCCAATGTCTCAAGCCGTTTATCAACCGCTTCTGCAACTGCTTGCCCAAAACTTGCATCATTCGTGATCAGCAAGGACTGTGCGCTTTCGTCATGCTCCGCTTGGCTAAGCAGATCAAGCGCGATCCAATCGGGGTCATTATCCTTATCGGCAATCACCAAAATCTCGGAAGGCCCCGCAATCATATCAATGCCGACCTTACCAAAGACCCGCCGCTTTGCAGCCGCCACAAACGCATTGCCCGGTCCAGTGATCTTATCAACAGGCGCAATTGTTTCGGTTCCATAGGCAAGTGCGGCAACCGCCTGCGCACCGCCAATCCGGTAGATCTCATCCACACCGGCGATCTGCGCTGCCATCAACACTAGCGGATTGGTTATACCATCGGGGGTAGGGACAACAATCGCCAAACGCTCCACACCCGCCACCTTCGCAGGGATCGCATTCATCAAAACAGACGACGGATAAGACGCAAGCCCACCCGGCACGTATAGGCCAGCCGCGGAAACAGGGGTCCAGCGCCAACCCAATGTGGCGCCGGTCTCATCTGTCCACGACGCATCATCGGGCATCTGGCGGGCGTGATATGCGCGGATACGCGCTGCGGCCATTTCCAGTGCCGCACGATCGGCATCGTTTACCTTGGCGCACTCGGTCTCAATCTCGGCCGGGCTGAAGCGCATGGTTTGTACGGTTAGCTCAAGTCGATCAAACTTTGCCGTTAGCTCTAGAACTGCGGCATCGCCGCGCGCCCGCACATCGGCGATAATATCAGCCACGACATGATCCACATCCGGGCTGTCCTCACGCTTTGCCCCCAAGAGTGCGGTAAAGCGGGCCTCAAAATCGGCGTCGGTCGTGGATAGAAACTGTGGCATCTGCGGAACTCCTAGCGAAGCCACGACATAGCGGGGCAGGCAGGGTGCTTCAATGGTGGGTGAAAAAGGAATTATTCAGGATGCGACGGCGCTTTGTGCGAAGGGGCCACGTATGGCCGCGTTACATCCTGCAAAATCACCTCAAGCGCTTCCACTTCGAGTGCGATAACCCCGTCACCAGCAAGGGTGAACTCTAACCGGCCCGCACCATCTTCTGAGGGGATAAAAGCAATGGCGAGCAGCGAAAACACCATATCAGGATCGGACTTATCAACCCCTTGGCTTTGCACCTTTATCACATCTTCAACCGCAAGAACCGTCTGGACCCGCTCATAGCCGCGCTTACGGGCTTCGGCCTTTGGCGCATCTTCCCAGCGGAAGCGATTGAGCAGGAAGGCAAAACGGCGGGCCTTGCGGTCCCACTGCATTTCGGCGGCAGGGAACACAGCATCCTGCACAAGGGCGGCCAACACAGCCAAATCTTCGGCATCCAGTGCTTTCAGTCGCAACGGGGCTTCGCGGCCATCTTCAAACGTGGCATCTTGGGTCATGTGGAAATCCGCTCAATCTGGGCGCCGACGCCGCTAAGTTTCTCTTCAATATGCTCATACCCGCGATCAAGGTGATATATGCGGCTGACGGTCGTTTCCCCTTCCGCGGCCAAACCGGCAAGGATCAAAGAGACAGAGGCGCGTAGATCCGTAGCCATCACTGGCGCGCCTTTCAGACGCTCCACCCCTTTCACGGTGGCAATTCCACCATGCACTTCGATATCTGCACCCATGCGGATCAATTCTGGCGCATGCATGAAACGGTTCTCAAAAATCTTCTCTTCCAGCACCGATGTACCCTCTGCGGTACAAAGCATCGCCATCATCTGCGCCTGCAAATCGGTCGGGAAGCCGGGGAAGACTTCGGTTGTGACGTCAACAGCTTTGGCACGATCTGTGCGGCGCTTGACCTTCAAACCATCTGGCGTTTCGGTCACATCCACGCCGGCCGCATCAAGCTTTTCAACAAACGACCCAACCAGATCGAGACGGCCGCCAAGGCATTCGACCTCGCCGCCAGCAAACACGGGGGCGAGCATATAGGTGCCAAGTTCAATCCGGTCGGTCACAACCGGATGCGTGGCGGCACCCAATCGGTCGACACCTTGTATGGTGATGGTACTGGTG
>Ga0209199_1004678_pt1 | contig 12432 bp, 12 predicted proteins | sample COGITO_mtgs_1105_7_FD_184805 | JGI IMG/M metagenome (GOLD analysis project Ga0209199, IMG submission 184805) | Pelagic marine microbial communities from North Sea - COGITO_mtgs_110523 (SPAdes) (version 2) | ecosystem: Environmental > Aquatic > Marine > Epipelagic ...
TTTAAGTAATAATTTGCTATAGTCTTGCTTCCTATGCTGAATAAGTTGATTACTAATTCTATTGTATATTTGTTTAGTAATGAAAACAATTGACCGTTAAAAATAAATAGAGAGATATGAAATATTATTTAGCATTCGCATTTGTAATAATTCTATACAGCTGCAATTTTCAAGCAAAACCCGAAGCTAGTGTTGCAGAAGAAAACAGTTTTGAAATTAAAAATTTAAATATTGAAGAAGACAAAGCCGCAATCCTAAAAGTAATGAAAGATCAAGAGATTGCTTGGAGTCATAACGATCTAGAAGGTTTTATGAAAGGGTATTTCAAGAGTGATTCTTTAAAATTCTACGGAAAAAGTGGTCTTACGAAAGGCTGGCAGCAAACACTTGATAATTATAAAAAAGGCTATCCCACCAAAGATCATAGTGGTACCTTAACTTTTGATATTATAGACATATCCCCTATTGAAAATCAAAGTTACTGGGTTATGGGTAAGTATTTTTTAAGTCGAAAAGTAGGCGATGCAAATGGGGTTTTCTTGGTTATCTTTAAAAAGATAGATAACGAATGGAAGATTGTAGCAGATATGAGTTGTGGGTAAACTGACGCGTACAAAATTTTAATTACCAGATAAAATAAGGAAAAACGCTGCACTATTTGTACAGAACTATTAAATAGCTGAAATAGATTCAATTACGCCCAATGCTGCCCTTTCGCCAGAAATCATGGCGGCATTTAAGGACGCATTTAATTGCGTATCTCCAGCTAAAAAAAGTCCGTTTGTTAAACGTGTTTCAGAAGGCATCATCTCGTATTTCAAATCTTCTAATTTTGGCAGCGCCATCGGGATACTGTACAGTTTAATGAAGTTAATTGTTGTAATCCCACACAGCTCTTTTAGCTCTGTTTGAACCGCTTCGACAAGGGATTCGTTAGAAAGACCTTGATCGTCTATGACTGTGACCGAAAGCAACTCATTCTTGGGTCTTATAGCACATTCTAAACTACTGTTGTAAAAGATGTTATTTATGAAGGTTCCCGATTTAGGAATGAGCCCAATTAGCTTTTTATCAATAACCCGTGTTTCCGTTTCAAAATACAAGGTTGTGCAGGATTTCCACTCTGTAGATTGATTTTTTAAATTAGGAATTAAACCACTCGCTTCAGTAGCAATGATTGTATAATCGCTTTCTAATTTTGTATCATCATCAAGCGTAATCTCTCCATCTTTTAACACGGTTACTTTCGTGTTATATTTAAAAGTTGTGGTCTTTAAATTATTTAATAATTGTTTTGGTATTGCCTCAATACCCGCTTTTGGAACCGTTGCATCGCCTTCTCCAAACATCTTATATACAAATTCAAACATTCTACTCGATGTTTCAAGTTGTGTCTCAAGAAAAATACCGCTAAAAAAAGGTTTAAAAAAATCAGTAATTATTTCTTTTGAAAAACCAAAATTTATCAAATAATCTAAGGTCGATTGTTCTTTTTCAGAAAATATGTCAGACATCTTTTTCTTCTTTAACTTTTGGTTCAGTTGTAGGATTTTAAGTTTATCAGAAAAATTCCCGATTCCAGAGAAAAGTGTGGGAAACAATAACGAAAGGTTCCTTAAAGGATCGCCTATTATCTGTTGATCATTTGATTTAAAAATGGAAGCACCTGGTAAAAATGGCTGCAATTCTAAAACCTCATAATCAAGATGTTTTTGAACTGCTGGATACGCCGTGAGCAGTACTTGAAATCCATGGTCCAATTGATACCCATTTACAATATCTGTTTTGACACGCCCTCCTACCCGATCTGTTGCTTCAATAATCACAGGATGATAGCCGTAATTCTCTAAAACTCTGGCGGCGATAAGCCCACTTACGCCAGCACCAATAATATGTATCTTATAATCATTTTTCGTCATAATTCTTTTGTAATTACTAATTATCATCTCGCATTCACATGCGTTTGTAGCAAACGATTCTTTTCTTTTTGTACAGCGGGATGCTTTTTATGTCCCCAAATCTTATCTCTTGCCAATCGTGCACTTTCTTGTAAATCAACAATTGGAAGTGGATAATGCTCACCAATAACAACTCCACAAAACGTCTGCTCCATAGCGGTCATATTCCAAGGTTCGTGAATGTGAGCTACGGGAACATCACTCAGCTCTGGAATCCATTTTTTAATAAAGACACCTTCAGGGTCGTGTTCCTGAGAATTTTTCACAGGATTGTACAAGCGAACCGTATTAATCCCTGTCGTCCCTGCCTGCATCTGAAACTGCGGATAGTGTATGCCCGGTTCATAATCTAAAAACTGTCGGGCTAAATGGTAAGTGCCATCTCGCCAATCTTGATCTAGATTCAACGTTAAAAAAGAAACGACCATGGCACGCATTCTAAAGTTAATCCACCCGGTGTTTTCTACAGCGCGCATACACGCATCGATCAACGGAAAACCTGTAGAACCTGTTTTCCAAGCTTTGATAAAAGCATCGTTTTTTTCGTGCCCTAAAAGCTCATACCCCTTGTTGATACATTCCGTTTCATAACGGCACTCCACTTCAAACTTCTGAATAAAATGACAATGCCAATGCAATCTGGTTAGCATCGCCGAAAAAGCCTTGCTGTTTCTAGTACCATTAGGATGTGTTCCTATAAAATGAAAGGCTTGTTTGATACTCATATTCCCCCAAGCAAAGTAAGGTGACAAGCGACTGCAAGACGTCCTGCTTTCTGTAGGTTTCGAGATATGTCTCTGATAATTAAACCCACGTTGGTTGGTAAATGATTTCAAATACCGCCACGCATTTTGCTCTCCTGCTGGCTGATACTGTTTCGGATAGTCTTTTAATTGAGATTCTAATTTTTCAGGCAGTAAGAAAGAATGCTTTAAGGCTTCTTCTTTGGATACAGAATAGCTATTTTGAAGTACCGGTTTATGCATTGTGATGTGCCACTGCTTGTTCCAATCTTCTCTATTTTTAATACCTCGTAGAATACCATCCCGTTGCGATTCTTGCCAATGAATTTGATGTTGCTTACAAAAAACGTTGATTTGTTTGTCTCGCTCCCAAGTCCCTTGAGTGCCACTTTCGCGATAACTGAAAACAGTTTGTATATCAAAGCATTCTTTAAGATGTTCAAATATATCGATGGCTTCTCCATAAAAGACATCCACCCTCCTATTAAATGCTGCCAGCGTTTTATTTAGTGCTACAATAGAATGGTACACAAACTGCAAATGCCGTGGACTGGTATCTGGATATTCAATTCTAGAGGGTTCAAATACATAAACAATACGATATGGAATACCCGCCCGTTCTGCCTTTAATAAGGGCAAGTGATCTTGGGATCGAATGTCCCGTTTTAACCAAACAATATTTACAACCTGTTTATTCAATATGTAAGCTGTTTTTTACATTTTTTCCAAAAAGAAAAGAAGGACGGAAAATAACCAGTCACATCAAACATCCAATCTCTTGATTCTTCAGTGCCTTGATAGTGTTGATTTAATGGGTGTTCTTTAAAATGGATATTTGTGAACTTATAATCTGTAACTAGGTCCTTAAATTCTCCAACATAAATTTGAATTCCATCTATGTTTTCTTTTGAGATATTTAGGATGAAATCAATTGTTTTTTGAGATACGGGATAGGCCTTAAAATGGGACGGCTCTAAGAGTAATATCCTATTGGCTGAGATATCATTTTTCCAAAGGGGATCCAAATTATAAAAATTATAGATGCAAGTTGGAAGTGCACTGTCAATTTCAAATGCGTTTTGCTTTGGCAACTGAGTTTTTAACTTAATTTCAGGCGTATCCTTTAAAACCTCTGGAATTTGCATCGAAGCAAATGCTTCATAAGGCACATCTAAAAAGGTGTTTTTTTGGGTTGTAAAACAGTATTTATTAATATTATCTTGATTGGCTACATACTTTTTGTTGGCATTCGCACCAGAAACCCACTGCCAACTTAAGGCATTACTCGCCCAATCGGCATCCAATAAATGGTAATACATCCAATGTGCAGGAACTTTCCAATGACTGTGTCCCATGTTACACGCAACAGCAGCTGTATACATTCGTAAGTGATTGTGCATATACCCTGTTTTATAAAGTGTATCAATGCCACTGTCTAGCGCTTCAACTCCTGTAGTGGCGTCTACAATAGATTTTGAAATAGAGTGGTTAGAAACGGGGTTTTGAGGGTGTTTCAAATCTTCATTTATGGCATCGCCTTTTGCAATCCAAACCTGTTGCCAATAATCTCTCCATGCCAATTCTTGAATAAATTTTTCAATTTGTGCCGGCTTATAGCCTTTTTTTAAAACTTCAGAAAGTATAAATTTAGTTGAAATAATACCTCTTGATATATAAGGAGATAAGTGCGTGATCGCCCCATTTATGTAGTTGCGTGTTGAACTGTACTTTACAGGGTCTATAGCACGAACTCGCTGAAGAATTTCAGCATAAGACAAAGGAAACATTGTATCTTCTTGGTTAAATAATTCCATTTAATTTATAGGTATTTGTGATATTTAAAACCCCTTTTTTATATGAGTATTTCATTTGTAATAATAAGTTATAAAGATATAATATGTTTAACTATTTAAATTAAATATGAACGTTAATAATTCATTAATTCCACTACTCAATTAGAGTTGAAAAATCATTATAGATTTTAAAATATACAATTAAGATGCTATTTTCAAGTTATTTAAAAGTTTGTATTTGTGATGAAAACTGTTAAAAGCATATTTAAATTTTGGTTAAAATGTTTATGATTTACTAATGTATACTAAACAAATTTTTGTTAGATTAAAAAAAACAGTAAATTGACTTAAATTAAAAAAAACAAAATGAAAAGAAAGAATTCAATTTTAATAGTAGTAATGATTTTTACATCATTAATTTTTAGTAGCTGTAATACAAGCGTTAAAGGAAATTGGTCTGATTCTGACAAGCAAAAATTTCAAATAGAAATGGAAGCGGTTGAAGAATTATCAGAACTTGGTGAGAACAAAACAAAATGGATTGAATGTTACCTAATTAAATGCGAAGCTAATTTTTCTTCATTTTATCAAGCAGATTCAGATGCAAAAGGATGTGAAAAAATTGCTTTAGAATGTTATGATGAAGTTCTTTCAAATGGAAGTGTTAAAGGAAACTGGTCAGAAATTGACAAGCAAAAATTTCAGTCAGATATGGAAGCGATCGAAGAATTATCAGATCTTGGTGAGAACAAATCAAAATGGATTCAATGTTATCTAAATAAATGTGAAGCTAATTTTTCTTCATATTATCAAGCAGATTCTGATGAAAAAGGATGTGAAAAAATTGCTTTAGAATGCTTTTTGCTTATCGGTATATAATGGTTCATCGTAAATTTTAAAGACTGTTAGTTTTCTTAAAACCAATTGAATTTGTCACTTTTGGACAGCCGAAATCCTATCATAAAATTGAAATTCATCTTTTCAGTTTATTAAGTTTACAGACCGTATATTTGTCCAAATATTTACGAATACATCCTTAACCAGTGATCTCTTAAATTTCTATGCCTTTTAAAAAATTACATTCTGACATTCAAGAGAAACTAGAATCTCTAGACATACGAACCCCGACACCGTTTCAGAGCAGCAGTATTCCCATTATTAAAAGTGGTGTCAATGTTTATTGCACGGCTCCTAAAGACAGCGGAAAAACAACTGCACTTGTATTGACTACCTTACAAAAGTTAAAATGTGAAGCCGTTGGAAATGCGCCTAGAGCCGTTGTTCTTGTAGAAAACAAGGAACGGGCGATGGAATTATACGATATCTTTTTAGCTTATACGAAATACAATTCCTTACGGGTATATGTCGGCCATGAGAATCTGCATATAGACATTCAGAAATCAGAAATATTTGAAGGGACAGACATTCTTATTTCTACTCCCAAAACAATGAATAAATTATTTTTGTTAAATGGCGTCAGTACTGCTCAATTAAAAATAATCAGTATTGATGATGCGGAATTTCTTTCGCAACACTCCTCCTATTCGGCGATTATGTCGATTTCTCAGAGTATACAAAAATGCCAGTATGTTATCTACTCAGAAAAATCAACTTCAATGCTTAAACGTTTTGAATCCTATTTCATGGAACGTTCTAAAATCGTTTCTTTTTAGGAATTAATACCTCACAAAATACACCATTAGAATGATACCTAAACTACATTACATCTCTCAGGGAAATTCGCCCAAAGCACATCTGGATCATATCCAAAATGCGTGTGCGGCTGGTGCTGAATTAGTCGTGCTGGACATTCAAAATAGTTCTGAAAAGAAATTTTTAAAAATAGCGAAACAGGCAAGAGAAATCACGGCTCATTTTCAAACGCGTTTAATCATCAGTACACATTATAAGATTGCAAAAGAAATAAAAGTAGATGGTGTCCATTTAGACAAATCAACGCTCTGCCCTACGGCGCTTAGAAAAGAGCTACTCCCTTGGCAACTGATTGGAGCCACCGCAAATACCTTACAAGACTGTGAAACTCTCATCGAAAAAGAAATCGATTATATATACTTAGCTCCTTTCAAAACAACTGAAGACAACTCAAGCCAAGTTTTAGGCTTGAACGGTTTTACTGCAATAACAGACGCCTTAAAAACCGAAACACCCATTATTGGCGTTGGAGGCATCACTACAATGGATGTTACAGCCATCTTAGAAACTGGAGTTTCAGGAGTGGGCGTTTCTGATGAAATTACACAGGATTTTAATACCATAAAAACATTCAACCAATTACTCACCGCTTCTTCAACAGAAGAACAGCGCCATTCGTTTCAATAAAACATTTTTTTGTCTGGGACATGTTCCTCTCTTTTGTGTTTTTTTCTTTTAATAAGCAAGTTAAGTTAGGCTGTTTATTGTATATTACGTGATATTTATGCTATATAATATCGAGTCCCTCCAATTTAAAACTGAAACTATATACCTTAAAATGTTATAAATCATTCAATATCAAATTTTTAAAACGAGGGACTATGAAGAAAGACAGAAGACAATTTTTAAAAAACACCGCACTTGCGGTCATCGCAATGGGTGCATCTCCCTTACTAACAAAGGCTGATACTGGTAAATCTAGAGATCTATCAAATGTAAAACCACAAGAAGCGTGCAACCCGTTAACACAAGATTACTATGGTACGGGGCCATTTTATACGCCCAATGCGCCGATTAGTTCTGATGGTATTATGATGCCAAGTGATGAAGTGGGAGTCCGTTTAAAATTATCGGGAATTATTAAAAATTTAGACTGCACAGAAGTCATTCCTGATACTGTATTGGACTTATGGCATGCCAATGATGCGGGTGCTTACGACAATACAGGTTTCGGCCTGAGACGTAAAATCATATCTAACAGTGCAGGTTTTTATAATTTAGAAACTATTTTACCTGGGAAATACTTGAACGGCAGTAGCTATAGACCCAGTCATATTCATGTGAAGGTGACTACTCCTGGGTTTTCAACATTTACAACTCAACTGTATTTTGAAGGCGATACGAGTATTGCTGGAGACGCCGCTGCGTCCATTACTTCTGGTACTTTTGATGCCACAGATCGTATTATTCCTCTTGTGGATAATGCGGGTGTTTTAGAAGGCACATGGGATGTTATTGTCGATGGAGATGGCATTCTTTCTGCAGATGATTTACACCTCACAAATGGGATGATTTACAACGTGAGCCCCAATCCATTTACAGATCAAGTAACTATTAATTATGGTGTTTTCAAGTCCTCAAAAGCAAGTATAGAAATTTATAATCTGCAAGGGCAACTCGTCGCCAATGTAGAAAATAAACAACTGAATGCAAATAAATATTCAGCCGTTTGGAGACCAGAATCGTTTATGGCTTCTGGACTTTATTTTTGTGTGTTAAAAATTAATGACCTTCAAGTACACTACTTGAAAATTTTAAAGAAATAATAGATTTCGATGCGCCTGCTTATTCGAAATCTTCTTCTATAATATTTGAGACATATATCGATCGTTTTTACAGGAAATCGCATACCTTCGCCCGATGCATTTAGAAAACCCTTACAGCGATCGTTATGATCTGAAACGATTGGCAATTCACCATCCACAGTTACAAGAACACATTGTTTTAAACCCCTCAGGCGAAGAAACGATTGACTTTAGTAATTCAGCCGCGGTCTATGAATTGAATAAAGCCATGCTTTTGGCCGACTTTAAAGTTGAGAAATATGAATTGCCAATGGGCTATCTCATTCCTCCTGTCCCAGGACGTTTAGAATATTTATTACATATACGTGAGTTTCTTTCAGAACAATTTAATATCGATAAAAACACCAAACTACGAGGGTTAGACATCGGATCTGGTGCGAATGGCATCTATTGTATTTTGGGATTACAACATTTTAATTGGACCATGGTAGGTGCTGAATGTGATGCCAATTCTGTAGAAATTGCAAAGGCTAACATGCAACATACAAAGTCATTAAAAAATAAGATTGAAATTCGACATCAAGAAAATAAAAGTTTCCTTTTTAAGAATATAATTAAAACGGATGAGCAATTTGATTTCACCGTTTGCAATCCCCCATTTCACACCTCTAAAGAAGAGGCGTTTAGAGGGTCTCAGAGAAAAATTAACAATTTAGGTCGTGAATTTGATAAAAAAGAAGTCGCTCTTAATTTTGAAGGTCAAGCCAACGAACTTTGGTGCAATGGTGGCGAAGCCCTTTTTATCAAACGATTGATAAAAGAAAGTACCGCGTTTAAAAATCAAGTGAAAGTCTTTTCTACACTGGTTTCAAAAACAGATAGCCTCTCTAGTATTGATAAACAGCTTAAAAAAGCTAAAGCGAATTCTTATGTGTTGCCAATGGATTTGGGCAATAAGAAAAGTCGTATTGTTCTCTGGTGGTTTGATTAGGTTTCTAAGACCGTTACCCGTACTTTTTTCTTTTTGAGGCGTGTATTATTTAATTTCTCTACCAAGTCCTCTGCGATCGACTTAGGCACTGCCACAAACGCACAATCTTGTTTTAACTCAATATTTCCGAGCTGATCCTTTGTAATATTCCCTTGTTTAAAAAAGAGTCCTGCAATATCCCCTTTTGAAATTTTGTCTTTTCGACCTCCAGAAATAAACAAAGTTTCCCAAAACTGTGGTTTACGAACCGACTGTTTAGAGATGTTAACGACTTTAGAATTATGAATGTACGCTGGTAAATCTTCAGAGTCTCCTTTCATTATATAAGCCGTTCCTTTAGAATCGACTCTAGCAGCACGCCCATTTCTGTGAATAAATTCTTCTTTGGCGCGAGGTACTTCGTAATGGATAATAAATTTCAACTCAGGAATATCAATACCTCGAGAGGCTAGATCTGTCGCAATGAGAATCTGATTGGTGCCATTTCTAAACTTTATCAAAGAACGTTCTCTTTCTTTTTGTTCCATACCTCCTACAAAACAACTGTGGTTGATCTTATTTTTATCTAAAAAACGACTCACGGAATCAACACTGTCTCTTAAATTACAGAATACAATCCCTGTTTGGTTGCCAAGGTGTCCTACTAAATCCAAAAGCGTTTGAGGTTTATTTTTAGACGGATAGACCACCGTTTTAATCTCCAGTTTAGAAACTACTTTTTCTTTCAAATAATTGACAGTAGTGGGTTGATCCAAACGTACAAACCCAGGGATGTTGATACTTTGAGTGGCAGAGGTTAAAATCCGTTTGTTGATATGTGGCAACTGATGGATAATTTCTTTCATTTCAGCTTCAAACCCATCTTCAAGCGACTTGTCAAACTCATCTAATATGAGCGTTTTTATGCTCGTTTTAGAAAAACGGTCGTTGCTAAAATGATCTGCAATTCTACCGGGCGTACCTATTAAAATAGCGGGTACGTGTTTGATTTCAATTTTATCTTTAGACATTGGACGTCCGCCATACACAGCATTCACTTTAAATCCAGAACCCATACTGCGGACTACTTGTTCAATCTGTATGGCCAGTTCTCTTGAAGGCACAATAATCAAGGCTTGCACCTCTTTACTTTCGGGATCAAGTAATTTGATAAGTGGCAATAAAAAAGCCAATGTTTTACCTGTTCCTGTAGGTGATAATAAGATGGTATTGGTTGTTCTATCAATCACCGAAATCGCTTCCTCTTGCATTGGATTCAATACATGAATATTTAATTTCGTTAAAATATCTTGTTGTTCTTTAATTGTATTTGCCATAATAATTACTTCTTTTTTGAAACCTCAATTTTTGATTGCGCTGTACTTGTTTGCGCCAGATAATTTGCCAATACTTTTTCGATCAATTCCTCTTTGGTCAAATGGTGAAAAATGGTACTTATATCTGCTCTGAATGTATCTGAAATCGTACGATTGGGTTTGGTCTTAAATATTTTTTTAGCCCACAACAATCCGTTGTTTTCTTCGATACTTTGGGCGTCTGCTTTTTTGAATTCATTAAATTTAATTCCCAATTCTTTTTCAAATTCAGGAAGGTCTTGAACTTCTTCTGCTTGTAATATGGTTAAGGACAATCCCTTTGCGCCTGCTCTCGCTGTACGTCCACTTCTGTGTACATAGGCTTCAAAGGTGTCTGGCAAATGATAATTGACAACATAGGCGATTTCTTTCACATCAATACCACGAGCAGCTAAATCCGTTGCCACCAAAATATCAATAAAGCCTTCTCTAAATTGTCCCATGATCCGATCGCGAATGCCTTGAGACAAACTCCCATGAAGCGCACCAGATGAGAATTTATTAATGGCTAAATTTTTAGCTAATTTATTAACCGCTGCTTTTGTTTTACAAAATATAATGCTACGTTGTCCTTCTTTGCTACTTAAAAAATGCATCAAAACATTCAGTTTTTCAATAGGTTCCACCACCACATATTGATGATCGATGCCTTGATGACCAACCGTTTTCATGTCGGCTTCTATTTGCATCACATGTTTCGACATGTAATTTTGAACCAATTGTTTAATCGCACCTGAAAGTGTAGCGGTAAACAACAGCGTTCTGCGTGTTTTTGGAATTTCTTTAATAATAAGATCCAAATCTTGTTTTAAAGCACTCACCATTTCATCGGCTTCGTCCAATACTAAATACGATAACTGTTTAAGATTAATCGCGCCACGCTTCACTAAATCCACCAAACGTCCTGGGGTTGCCACCACAATATGGGTTGGCGATTTTAAACGTTCTATTTGAGGTCTTATAGGAATTCCACCACAGACAGCTGCCACAGATATTTCTGGACTATGCACCGCATACGCAGTTAAGTTCGTATGAATTTGTTGTCCTAACTCACGGGTGGGTGCTAATATGACCACTTGTACATGAGCGTTTTCTAGGTTGATTAACTGCAACAAAGGAATTCCAAAGGCCGCAGTTTTTCCTGTACCCGTTTTGGCAACAGCGACGATGTCTTCCGTTTGATTTAGAACCACCGGAATGGTTTTTACTTGAATGTCTGTAGGAACAGAAATTTGTAAATCGGCTAAGCCTTGTTGCAAGAGTATATTAATTCCTAAATCAGAAAACGGTTTTGACATAACATAGTTTTATGCAAAGATAACTATACAAAATCCGAGAATCGTGTAAAATGGATTGCGAATTCAATTTAAAAAAGATAAAAAGAATAGATTAAGAAAGCCCCACCAAAATAGACGCTTAAGCTTCTTGAACGGTGCGCTTAGATTTTCTGTAGATGTAATTCGGGTAAATGCTTCGTTTTGCAAAACGATTCAATTTGTTAGAATTAATCATCTTTATGTAGATTGGTTTTGTTACCCCAAAGTATTCGTAAGTAGTCCCATCTAAAAAGGTGATTTCTAAGAGCATTCCTTTGTGAATATAATCTGCAATTCCAGAGTTGTTAATCGTCTCCGTATAAACATCTAAATTCGCTGCGATTGTTTCGGGAGCGATGCTCACTAAAAAATGATAGCCATCAATGATTTCACGACTTTTTAATTCAGCCTCTTCCGCTTTAGAATCGTTTTCTTGAAACTTATCTGGATGCCATTCTTTTACTAGATTACGGTAACTCTTTTTGAGTGTCTTAAGGTCAATTTCCTTTTCAACACTAAATAGTTTCTTATATTGACTGATACGCTTCATAAACTCATTTTTTAGCAGCTGCGAAACTACATCTTTATTATGAACAAGGGACTGTAATTAGGCTGTTTTTATTTCTAAATAAGTTAAACAAAAATTTCAATCCTATCTTATTACGATTGGGCACAAAAAAAGCCCAACATTTAATGTTGAGCTTTTTATTAAACTTGAAGTATATTTATTAGATAACTTTTACGTTTACTGCATTTAATCCTTTGTTTCCTTCTTGAAGATCAAATTCAACTGAATCGCCTTCGCGAATCTCGTCAAC
>Ga0209199_1004680_pt1 | contig 12429 bp, 9 predicted proteins | sample COGITO_mtgs_1105_7_FD_184805 | JGI IMG/M metagenome (GOLD analysis project Ga0209199, IMG submission 184805) | Pelagic marine microbial communities from North Sea - COGITO_mtgs_110523 (SPAdes) (version 2) | ecosystem: Environmental > Aquatic > Marine > Epipelagic ...
ATAAGGCAGCAACCACCGATGAATCAACACCACCTGACAGACCTAAAATAACGTGCTCTTGACCGACCTTTTTTTGTACTTGAGTAATCAGATCTTGCGCTATATTGCCTGCTGTCCAAAGCGATATAGCTTAGTAAAAACACTACAACTATACCGTTAAGTACTTACCTTAGATAAGAAGGCACTCATTAAATTAGTTATCTATTAATATAGGGATATACTCAGCTATTTTTTCATCCTCGCGCCTAAACCTAATATGAGATACAGCTATCGAAGCACCTTTTAAGAGAGAACTTGAGTCTAGAATTAATCGAGGATTTGAATTCTTCTTTAAAAGTAGTGGGAAAGTAACCACGTTCTCATACGGTGAGAGTGGTATTGGCATTGGTGTCAGCGTGTCATCAGGCTTAAGTGAATGTCGTGCACTTTCACCTAATAATGGGATATGAGAAAATTTATTATCCAGCTTATAAGTAACTTCCAGTATAACAACTTGGGAATCTTTACCTTTGGCATCAATGGTAGATGAGATATCCACTTCTTCAAGTGTTTCATCTACAAGAATATCGCCATCCCAAATATCTACTGTATCGCTCCAAGAGTATTGCTCAGACTGACATATAGCATTCGGATTAATATACCATTCAGCCTCCATATTTTGTGACTTGCGTCGCCAAATAAAACTGTAATTTGTTCTGGCAACAATTTCATAGTTTTCTATAAGCGCACTATAGAAGCCCCAAGAAGTAACCTGAATCCAACGTTCATATGCAGTATATTTAGGCCTAATCGTGTGAACAAAAACCGGCTTGGTTTCTTTAAATGCATCCAAATAATTCTTACGATTATCTTTACCTAACGCATGAATAATATAATCAACTTTAGCAGGGTTAGTTTGACCAACTTTAAGATCTATTAGGCCAGTATAAGTCGACCATAGTTTAGGCTCATCACCTGCCACGCATAGATTGTTAGGCCATCTCTCAACTTTAATCTTATTTTGGTTTTGAAATTTATTATCGACCACTTCTCCATAATTTTTCATGCTTACTGATTTGCCTATATCAACGGAACTTTCTCCAGCCAAACCATAAATATTTTGTAGCTCTCCATCATCATTAAAGATGGAACGTGCTCCAGCCACCCCGTAAATATTTTTCAGATCCCCGTTATCATTAAAGGCGGCCTCGGCCTGATTTTTTGTTCCACTTAAATCTCCGCTTGCAAATGAAATCTCCTTTCCTACTTTGAAGCTCGCTGGATATCCATGGATATAAGGATTTAGTTTTGGCCCATTGACACACAAGACATTTCGATAAATAGAAGTAACCTGTCGTTCTTCTTCACCAAAAAACGTTATAGTTTGGTACATCCTAACCTTACTGATATGGCGAACTCGTGGAACCATTAAACAGCCACCATCATCTCCCAGAGCATAGATGCCGTTAAACCAAAGATTAGAGTAATAAGGCGTGGACGATCGAGAAAAATCTTTTCCTAAGTTCGCGTATCTAACTGTGTAATTACTTGCTGAGACTTGAGAAGATGTCAACAGATGATCCTCAGACACCTGAAGAATAGTCTCAGGCAAGTCATTGATATATATTTTATTGCCCTCTTTATACATCTCGAGAGATTCAGCGTTTTCATGCGAAATCATTAAATACCCATTACTCTTATCATCACTTAGCTTCTCTGGACTCCGGAAAAAAGTGGCTGGTGGCAGAACTTGAGCAGATGTTTTAGTCAAGCCAATATATTCATGTCCAACAGGTAGAACACCTGCATGGCGAATATCCTTTTTATGCTTTTTGTTCAAACTGCTTAATTCAATAACGCCATAGAGCAATCCTTTTGGCTGCCATGGAAAGAAAATTAACAAGGCCAAAAGGGTCCATCCAACTGGTTTAATCCACTCATTCGGATCAATGAATTTTCGCATTAGTGACAGCATAGATATAAATAAAACGATTAGTGACAGGCGCACTAAAGCCTCAGAATAATGATCAGATATCATGCCGAAATTAGAGATTAGCAGAATGGATCCATATACCATCCCAATAAAAAGTATTTCATTTTCACGTTTTTTATGAAGATCTGTTGTAGAAAACCACCTTGCAATAAGACAAATAAAAGCAATTATTGTGATAAAGATAACACCCTTTATTTCTTCCTTGCCGGGTGTGAGAATAAAATCTAATGTGTTTTTAGGAAACACATTAGGGTATGTACCAAAGTACCAAAACTGATCTGCAGGCAGATCATTCCAAGTAAAGCTAAGTGCATCAAAATAGGCTCCTCCGCTAGCTATAGTAACTAAGAGCAGATATGAAAAAGTAAAAGCAATTATGAAAATCGATATATTTAACAGTCTCTTTAGAAGCGTTGCTCTTCCAATATTTAATATTAGAAGTCCAAATAAGCAAGCCACAAAGATTGCCACTCCCTGCTCAGTAGCGATGGCCATCGTAATAGCACTAAAAAGACCAATAGGCAGATAAACGGTCAGCATGCTTTTTCTTTCAAAGAATCCTTTATTATTCGCATGTAATAAATAAGCAATAATGACACCTGGCAAGAGGGTTCGAACTGCTAACGATGAATAAGCATCACCCACTGGGTCTATCAGGATAAACAAACTGTAAAATTGAGCGACAAAAACAGTGCTAATAGTCAGCATCACCGCCACTTTAAATCGTTCTAAAGTAATAAATATAGATAGGATAACCAGGTATGCAGAAATACCATTTAAGGTGTAACGCGACAATTCAGATGAAAATAGATCTCCCCCAAACAACTTATATATAGGGTAATGCAAGTACGAAACAATGAGGCCATGAAAAATATTAAAGTCTCTACCTGGCAGCTCGCCTTCGGCAATCCGCCGCATTGGGTTAAGATGTTGAAAAGCCCCATCAATTGGTATACTCGTAAAATACAAAGATTTTTTATATGCATAGATAGCTAGGATTAGAAGTGTTGTAAAAACCAATAAAATCAAACAGGTTTTTTCATTAAAAATCTTCTTAACGTATTGCATTTTAACCTCGGAAATATTTTTCACTGCAAGTAAAAGCCCACACTTTATTAGAGCTCTAAAAAGGATCTGTGGATGAATAAAATCTAAAAGCACTGTAGTTTTTCATATCCAATGAAGAACATTCTGAAAGAACCCTGAGGCTCTCTAATTCTAATCAGTGATATATTTTTATTTAGGGCAGTCTCATTTAGTAAGTCGCACTAATTGTAAAAAATAAATCGATTAGTAAAACCACTCCCACTCGATCGTAGCCGGCGGTTTACTTGAGCGGTGCTTGCTTGACTATCTTAGTCTTAGAAATAGCTACAGTGCGTGTCACTGTCTTTGTTTCTGGTTTTGCCATCTTCTTAGCTAGTGCTACGATGCTACTGCTTGTGCCAGGCATCAACTCAAGTGCCACCCACTTTGTTTCATCGTCAACATGTTCAATCTCGCTTCGTATCGCGGTTAAGGCTTGCTGTATCTCTTGTAAGGCACTCTTGTTCATACAGTTATTTAGCAACAAGTAGAGTGTACCGAGTGCATTTCTTCACCTCACTTCTGTAAGTACTCCACCGCAGAAACCCGCAGCGCGAAAATTTACTGCTTAAAACCCATTTTCGGATGACGAGTTTGCCCGAACGATTGATTTTATGTGTGAAACAAATGTGTAAGTTAAATATCGTTTAAAATCAATAACTTATAATATGATAACTACTCCCACTCGATCGTAGCCGGCGGTTTACTTGAGATGTCATAGGTCACTCTCGACACATTTTCAATCTCATTAATGATACGTCTAGAGACTAGATCTAGGAAGTCATAAGGAAGATGTGCCCATCTCGCGGTCATGAAGTCGATGGTTTCTACTGCACGTAACGCGATAACATATTGATAACGACGACCGTCACCAGTCACACCGACTGACTTAACCGGTAAGAATACAGCAAAGGCCTGTGATACCTGATCGTAGAGATCATGTGCTTCTAATTCTTTGATAAAAATATTGTCAGCAAGACGTAGGATGTCGGCAAATTCCTGCTTCACCTCACCCAAAATACGTACGGCTAAGCCCGGCCCTGGGAAAGGATGACGGTGAATCATCTGTGCTGGTAGACCCAGCTCATCGCCTAAGCGACGTACTTCATCCTTGAATAGCTCACGCAGTGGCTCGACTAACTTCAGCTCCATATCATCAGGTAGACCACCGACATTATGGTGAGACTTGATCAGATGCGCTTTACCGGTAGACGCCCCAGCTGACTCAATCACATCGGGGTAGATCGTACCTTGTGCCAACCAACGTGCATCAGTAATCTTAGCCGCCTCTTCTTCGAATACTTCAACGAATAAGTTACCAATAATCTTACGCTTGAGTTCCGGGTCGTTCTGATCAACTAATGCTGTCAGAAAACGCTTTTGTGCATTAACGCGAATCACGTTCACACCTAAGTGCTCAGCGAAGGTCTCCATCACTTGGTCGCCCTCATTCAATCGCAATAAACCATTATCAACAAATATACAGGTCAGTTGTTTACCAATGGCTTGATGTAATAAGGCGGCAACCACCGATGAATCAACACCACCAGACAAACCTAAAATAACGTGCTCTTGGCCGACCTTTTTTTGTACTTGAGTAATCAGATCTTGCGCAATATTGCCTGCTGTCCAAAGCGGATCACAGCCACAAATATCTAATAAAAAATGACTGAGGATTTCGCGTCCCTGTTTACTGTGTGTGACCTCAGGGTGAAATTGTAAGCCATACCATTGGCGTTGTTGGTCAGCCATCGCAGCGACCTCAGCACTTGGGCTGCTAGCGAGCACTTCAAAGCCATTAGGCAGCTGCGTCACTTTATCGCCATGCGACATCCACACGTCGAGACAAGCAACACCTGCAGCATTTACCTCGTCTTGTAAGTCTGCAAATAAAGGACTGGCGTTTTGAATCTCAATTTGGGCAAAACCAAACTCACGCTGCTCGGAGGTTTCTACAGTCCCTCCCAGAGTTGCAGCCATGACTTGCATACCGTAGCAGATACCTAACACTGGGCAGCTCGACTCTAAGACATACTGTGGGATTGCTGGCGCTTCAGCCAAGGCAACCGACTCAGGACCACCCGATAAGATGATGCCATCAACACCTTGAGCAAAGGTGGCCGCCTGTTCTGAGTCAAAGGGAAAGATTTCACAGTAAACGCCAATCTCGCGCACTCGGCGCGCAATCAACTGTGTGTATTGCGAGCCATAGTCGAGAATAAGTAGACGTTGTGCGTGGATATCCGCAGCTGCTGATGTAGTCATGAATGAGAACTTAGTTGTATGAGTGCTTGTCGCAGCCCAGTTTAATTACTAAACCTGATAGTTAGGTGCTTCTTTGGTAATCGCCACATCGTGCACATGACTTTCACGCATGCCTGCCGTCGAGATTTTCACAAACTCTGCCTTTGCATGCATTTCTTCAATGGTCGGACAACCAATATAACCCATGCTAGAACGAAGCCCACCTAAAAGCTGATGCATGATCGCAACGATACTACCTTTATAAGGCACACGACCTTCGATCCCTTCAGGTACTAATTTATCTGCATCGCCGATATTATCCTGGAAGTAACGATCGCTAGAGCCTTGCTTCATCGCACCAATCGAACCCATACCCCTATAGGTCTTATAAGAACGACCTTGGTAGAGCTCAACCTCACCTGGAGATTCTGTAGTACCAGCAAATAAACTACCAAGCATGACACAGTTCGCACCAGCTGCTATTGCCTTTGCAACATCACCTGAGTAACGAATGCCACCATCGGCAATCACTGGCACATTATGTTTGGCTGCGACGCGAGAAACATTATCGATCGCGCTGATCTGAGGTACGCCAACACCAGCAACAATACGCGTAGTACAGATTGAACCCGGACCAATACCGACCTTAATCGCATCCACATTATTTTCGATTAGCGCCAAGGCAGCTGCCTCAGTCGCAACATTGCCACCAATGACCTGTAGCTCAGGGTATTTCTTCTTCACTTGCCTAACAGTATCTAGCACGCCTTGTGAATGGCCATGAGCAGTGTCCACCACCACCACATCGACACCTGCTGCAACCAAGGCTGCAACCCGCTCTTCACTGTCTGCACCGACACCTACTGCAGCACCAACACGCAGTTGTCCCTGCTCACCCTTACAGGCAAACGGATGCTCGCTGGATTTTTGGATATCTTTCACTGTGATCATGCCGCAAAGATGAAAATCATCATTGACAACCAACACCTTCTCAATACGATGCGTGTGCAGTAAGGCTTGAACTTTATCTAAGCTGGCACCCTCTTCCACTGTCACTAAACGCTCTTTCGGCGTCATGATGGTTTTAACAGGGGCATCTAGATGTGTTTCAAAGCGTAAGTCTCGACTGGTAACAATACCGATCAAATCTTTCCCATCGACGACTGGCACGCCAGAGATATTATTTGCCTGCGTAATATCTAATACTTCTTGAATGCTGATATTGGGACCAACGGTAATAGGGTCTTTGATGACACCACTCTCGTATTTCTTAACCTTGCGGACTTCATTCGCTTGTTGTTCGACCGACATATTCTTATGAATAATGCCCATACCCCCTTCTTGCGCCATAGCAATTGCTAGACGACCGTCGGTGACAGTATCCATAGCAGCAGATAAGAGAGGAATGTTTAAACGAATATTGCGGGTAAGTTGCGTGCTGATGTCAGCATCGCGCGGCAATACCACTGAATGCGCTGGAACTAATAATACGTCGTCAAATGTTAGTGCATCTTGGATAATACGCATGTGCTGTTCGCCAATGTTTTAAATTGACGGGTCATTATAGAGAACGCTTGCAATAGGGTAAACTACTGACTCACTATTTACGTTCACTTTATGACCACTTTATACGATACAGACCCTAGCGATCGGCGTGAGATCTACTCCGTCAGCGATATCAACCTGCAATTAAAGCAATTATTGGCGCAGGAGTACCCGATGATTTGGGTGGAAGGTGAGATTTCTAACCTTGCGACACCCGCATCTGGTCATATTTACTTCAGCCTAAAAGATCGGGGTGCCCAGATCCGCTGTGTAATGTTCCGCAACAGCCGTCAACGTGTACGCTTTGAGATCAAAAATGGTCTCCATGTGGTGATTCGGGCCAAAGTCGGTCTTTATGAGCAACGTGGCGATCTACAATTAATCGCAGATGACATGGAAGATGCCGGTGCCGGCTTGCTGCAACGTCAATTTGAAGAACTAAAGAAAAAACTACTGCAAGAAGGTCTATTTGCACCTGAGCGTAAGAAGGCATTGCCTGAGTTCCCAAATGAGATTGCCATTGTTACCTCCGCCACAGGGGCCGCTCTGCACGATTTCCTAAACGTCATACAGCGTCGTTTCCCCAGAATAAGGAAACGTCTGTACGCAACAACAGTGCAAGGTGCAGCAGCAGTGCCCACACTGCATAAGGCCTTACGTCAGATTCAGTCTGACAATAGTGCTGATGTCATCGCCATCATCCGTGGTGGTGGATCGATTGAAGATTTATGGGCTTTTAACGATGAATCTCTCGCTCGCCTGATCGCTGCCCAGGACATTCCAGTAATCACTGGTATAGGCCACGAAATTGATTTCACAATCTGTGATTTTGTCGCCGATGTGCGTGCACCAACACCATCAGCTGCTGCTGAGATTATTAGTCCCGATGGACTTGCACTGCATCAGTTCTTCCAAGGACAGATGCAACGCCTTAGAGGTATCGCAAGTAATCACTTAGAATCTTTGAATCAACGTAGTGACTGGCTAAGCCAACGTTTACATAGTAGCCACCCACAATATCGTTTAAACACACAACAAAAAGCATTACAGCGTCTGCAACAACGGATCAGCTTAGTCTCTAAACATTATTTTGCACATAAACAAACCGCAATAGACCGTTTCAGTGATCGCTTATACAGTCACTCGCCTGAAAAAAGGCTGACTGCCAACAAGTTACAGCTACAACAACAGCTAACACGCTTACAACTGGCCTCTTCTCAGCTCAAGGCTGCGAAACAACATCGCTTTCAATTGGCCACTCAAGGGCTTAATAGCGTAAGCCCATTAGCCACGTTAGAGCGGGGTTATTCCATCACTCAACTTGAAGGAACTACTGGAAACTACATACGCAGTCATCAAGAAGTGACAAAAGGGGTACTAATTAGTACCCGCTTAGCTGACGGCCACATCATTAGTCGAGTAGAATCACATCAGGCAGAAAACCTGACCAAATCTAAGCAGGAATAACTTGCACGTAGACTATATTTTTGCTATTAAAACGGGCTAATTTTAACGAGACGCACATCATCATGGCAGTGAAGAAAGCAGTATCGAAAAAGAAAGTGGTTGCAAAGAAAAAAGCAACGCCGGTAGCAAACGCCAAAAAGAAAGCCACTGCCCCTAAGAAAGTGGTGAAAAAGGCTGCATCGGCTAAAAAAGCGACTACCAAGAAGACTGTCGCTAAAAAGGCTGTGCCGGCTAAAAAAGTCACTGCCAAAAAGACTGCCGCTAAAAAGGCTGCACCAGCTAAAAAAGTGACCGCTAAGAAAGCTGTCGCTAAAAAGGCTACATCAGCTAAAAAAACCACTGCCAAAAAGACTGTTGCTAAAAAGGCTACACCAGCTAAAAAAACCACTGCCAAAAAGACTGTTGCTAAAAAAGCTACACCAGCTAAAAAAGTGACTGCTAAAAAGACTGTCGTTAAAAAAGCTACACCAGCTAAAAAAGCCGCTACTAAAAAGACTGTAGCGAAGAAGGCTGCACCAACAAAGAAAGCCACAGCTAAGAAAGCTGTAGCTGTAGAGAAAGTTATACCGGCAAGGAAAGCCGCAGCTAAAAAAGCCGTGAGCAAGAAAGCCCCAGTCCCTAAAAAGACCTTACCAGCGAAGAAAATTGTGACTAAAGCAACACCACCGGCGAAAAAGCCAGCAGCAACAAAGAAAAACACCGCTATTGCCAGAAAGAGCATCAAAAAGGCCGTTACAATAAAAGGCGGCGCCATACCTGACGAGCCTATAGTCGGCACTAAGTTACCTGTAGAAGGTATCCAGCCGTATGCTATTTCAAAAGGCGAGAGTTACATGAATGATGAGCAATATGCTCACTTCAGAAAGATCCTTATCGCTTGGAAGCGACAGTTAATGGAAGAAGTCGACCGTACCGTACACCACATGAAGTCTGATGCTGCCAACCACGCCGATCCTGCTGACCGTGCTACCCAAGAAGAAGAATTTAGCTTAGAACTACGTACGCGTGATCGTGAACGTAAGTTGATCAAAAAGATCGACGAATCACTAGTGACTATTGATATTGGTGATTATGGCTATTGTGAGGCCTGTGGTATCGAGGTTGGTATTCGCCGACTTGAAGCACGCCCTACAGCGACCCTATGTATTGATTGCAAAACATTGCAAGAAATCAAAGAAAAACAAAACTACGCATAAGCCATTGAAAAGGCCTCTAAGCAAGCCTTTCACACCTTACTATCGCGGCCGCTTCGCACCCTCACCTAGCGGCCCATTGCACTATGGCTCACTCGTTACCGCAGTGGCTAGCTATCTACAGGCCCGTTGTAATCAAGGCCTCTGGCAGCTACGCATCGAAGATATCGATCCACCGCGCGAACAAAAAGGCGCCGTCAGGCATATATTATCTAGTCTGCGTGCTTTCGGCTTCGATTGGGATGGGGCTGTACTCTATCAAAGTCACCGTCTAGCCTACTATCGGCACATCGCAGAACAGCTACACAAACACCATCTAGCATTCTACTGTGAATGCTCACGTAAGCAGCTCATAAACAGTCCCGAGACTAGACTAGGGCGGCTTTATGAGGGTAGGTGCAGGAAATTGGATTTACTCCCGCTGACAGGCCGTACGCTACGTATGCGCGTAGGTGAAGAGCGTATTGAGTTTAATGATGGCGTGTTTGGCGCTCAAAGCTATGATTTACTGGCCGAGAGTAGTGACTATGTTGTGTACCGCGGTGATCAACTCCCTAGCTACACCCTCGCCGTTAGCTTAGACGATTTACAACAAGGCTATACAGAATTGGTCCGCGGGGCCGATCTATTACATCTGAGTGCTCGCCAACTGCATCTAATGCAGCAATTTAATCGGCAGCCACCGCAGCTATTACATATCCCAATCATCACCGATGCGAATGGGCAGAAACTAAGTAAACAACATTATGCTGCCGCCTTAGACACACGACATCGTTCATTTTTACTCTATTGTGCGTTAAAGGATTTAGGCCAGGAGCCGCCCAAGTATCTCTGCTATCGCTCTATAGCGCGTATATGGGACTGGGCTTATAGCCATTGGCAGGCATCCTTGATAGCGCCTGAAATGAGCATCAAGCAGGGCTTTTAATCCGTTTTTAAACTACGATTGCATTCAATTGTAATTGTCATCGTCTAGAACAAGGTATTAACTGCTCCTGAGTTCAGTTCAATATAGCTGTTAAATCCTATAGCCCATAACGTAAAAAAGCCGGCATAACCGACTTTTTTACTGCAATAAAAGTAGACTATAATTAGTCTTCTTCGCCACCCCATTGCCATGGCTCATCTTGTGCAATTGCGATGAAGATCCATACATTACCTACTAATGTAATGACCAACATAGCGGCAGCACCTAAACTCCACAGTAAGTTACCGTAGTGATCAGGGAAGCCGACAAAATTGAAAATAGAGATCATCACGGCTGTGAAGATCGCCATCATAGCTAAAGCTTTTTTAGTTAACATAATTAGTCTCCTCGTATACTTTTAGGAAAACGGCCTAACGGCTTCCTGGTTTTGAACTGGCATCTAGGAACTTATCAAAGTAAATGCTCTCTTCATTGATGCCCGCTGCTGTCAGTAATTCTATCGCAGAATCGATCATAGGAGGAGGCCCACAGAGATAACCCTGTGCCTTTTTAAGGTCCATGGACTCGGTTTTAACAAAATTATTTTGAAAGTAGTCAGTGACATAACCCGTCGGGCCAGTCCAATTACTATCTTCAGGCTCACCAGACAACACAGGAATATACTCAAACGTGTAGTCGGGGTGCCAGTTATTCTTGATTTCCTGCATCACGCTCGCGCAGTACAGGTCATTCTGTGTGCGTGCACCAAACAGGTAAACACAGTTACGTTGCACTTGATTGTTCACGCAATCTTCTAATATAGACTTAATCGCACTCATGCCACTACCGCCGGCAATACATACCATCTGCGAACTTTCTTCACGACGGTAGAACTGCCCATAAGGCGCAGTAAGTTTGATAGCTGTACCTATACGATCTGATTCGAATAACCAGTCAGTGAATGCACCACCTTTTACATGACGAATGAAGAATGTGAAGTCAGTGGTGTTTTCGTTTGTCGGCGCCTTTGCAAAAGAATAAGAGCGGGCAGGTGCCACACCTTCAACCTCAATCTCTGCATATTGGCCCGCTAGCATTTCACGCGGAATATCTTTATCGCAACTAACAACTAGCTCTTTAATATCGTATGTTAGATCGGTGATTTTAGAGATAGTACCATTAGCCTCTATCATCTCAGTCTCAGGCATATCAGCAAGTTCAACTTCCACTTCGATATCACCACGAAGCACACATTGACAAGCCAATACGGTACCAGCCTTAAGCTGGTCTCCATCTAAGACATAAGAAAAATCAGTCAACGCTTTAATCTTGCCTTTCTTCACTACTGCCGCACAGGAACCACAACTACCAACTCGGCAATCGTGTGGCCAGGGCACACCTGCTGCTAAAGCAGCTTTCAGCAAATTATCACCCGCTTTCACTTCGAATGATGCAGCACCACCATTAACCGTTGCTGTAAAATCTTTTTTCTTATTACCAAATAATCCAAACATCATTAAACCTTTTATTACAATGTCCTAAACGTAAAAACGCCCCGAGTGATACTCAGGGCGCTTTACAGCTTGATCGCAAAACTAAACGTTAATTGAGATCCCTTGCAGGGTACCTGAACTAACATCCTCAGCTGACGGTAACACCGTGAAAGGAATAATTTTCTCTTTACTGGTACTAGGGTGCGCTTGAACTTTCTCGTACCACTTTGCAATACCAGAGCGAGATGAAATTAGATCGCCTGCTCCAGCAATCACCAATAAGTTACAACACGCAGACCAATGAATATCCGCTAATGTAAAGTCACCACAAATAAAGTCTCCACGCTTAGGTGGGTTCATCACTTGCTTTTCAAAACCATCAAAAACAGCGGCTAACGCGTCTTTGTTAACTGTTTCACCGATATGCGGTGCAACACATTCTGTCGCAATAATTGACCATTGATACATAATCGCGCGGCTTACACCGTTACGCGGGACCAATGATGGGCCGAAGCCTTTATC
>Ga0209199_1004685_pt1 | contig 12416 bp, 7 predicted proteins | sample COGITO_mtgs_1105_7_FD_184805 | JGI IMG/M metagenome (GOLD analysis project Ga0209199, IMG submission 184805) | Pelagic marine microbial communities from North Sea - COGITO_mtgs_110523 (SPAdes) (version 2) | ecosystem: Environmental > Aquatic > Marine > Epipelagic ...
CCTGAAGACCACGATAAGAGAGAGCGGCTTTCCGGTTCATGAAGACTATAAAACACCCGCACATCTTGCAGAACTTTTGGAGCAGGATCTTTGGGAGATACTGAACCGTGAGTTCCCAGCCTCTGATATCCCTGATGCCTTTGAGCGCGAAAACCTGCAGCATGAAGCGTATGCGCTGCCACGACAGCGGCTTTACATTGGTGGTGATCCCTATCTGAAGGCATTGGACAAAGCACTGTCTGATGGGAAGCAATGGATACTGGTTGATGGTCCCTCAGGAGGGGGAAAAAGCGCATTGCTTTCGAACTGGCTTAAGTCTATCAGTGATAGAAAAAAAGATATTGAAGTGCATACACACTTTCTAGGCGCAACAGCGGATGCAACGGATCCTGTGTTTCTGGTCAGGCGCTTGATTGAATGCATTCAGCGCATGACAGAGAGCACAGATGATCTTGCCTCTGATCCTGATGAACTATTGGACAGCCTTCCGATCTGGCTGGCGAATGCAAGCGCATGGTGTGAGATGCAGGGTAAGAAATTTCTATTTGTAATTGATGCGCTCAATAGCCTTTCTGGTCGCCGTGACCTTCGTTGGTTTCCAAGCATGTTGCCAAAGCACATTCATCTGGTGGTCTCCACTCTTCCTGGTGAAGTCAATGGCAATTTGCAGGACAAGGGGGAGTGGGCAAGCGTCAGCGTGATGCCATTGGACGCACAGACAGCCCGCAAGGTTTTTATATCCTCCTTGGCTCTGTTCAATAAAACACTTCCCAATAATCTTGTTGAACGCGTGATGGCGCACACTCTCGTGATAAACCCCTTGTTCCTCCTTACGCTTGCAGAAGAGCTCCGCCTGTTTGGAGAGCATGAGCAGCTGACGGAGCGGTTAGATTACTATCTGAGCAGCTTAACTGTTGATGATTTATTCGAGCGTGTTCTTGAGCGCATTGAGGGGGACTTCGGTGCCAAAATTCTCAAAGAAACAATGAGTGCACTCTGGGCCGCCCGTGCGGGTTTGAGAGAAGAGGAGATCCTTAGTTACTCGGGTCTAAAGCCCATGCAGTGGGCCTACATCCGCAATGCCTTAGGCCCATCCCTCATTGATGCATCAGGTCGGTTGATATTTGCGCATGACTACATGCGGATTGCCGTCTCTGACAGATATATGGCTGGCAACAATACAATCGGTAATAAAGGGCAAAGTCAGAAGGCCCTAAAACTCAGGGGCAACGCCCATAGTAAACTCGCCAAGTGGTTTGAAAGCCATGCATTCAAAGAAGACGACAGTATCGTGTCCAATGATCGCGCATCCGAGGAAATCCCCTATCAATGGCAACAGGCGCAGGAATGGAAAAAACTGCAATCCACGCTCACGGAACAGGATATGCTCGTTGCGATCCTAGAGGATCGTAGTGAACAAGAGCTCCTCTCCTACTGGCTCATACTTGAAGCAAACATCAAAACTGATATCGAAACACAGTATGAAAAAGCCTGGAATAAATGGAAATCCCATGAAACAGAAGAAAAAACTGGAGATATAGCTCAACAGGTCGCACAGTTCTTAATGTACGCAGGAAGGTATAGAGAGTTCACTGAAAGAGTTCACCGTATAATGGTCGCAAACCGATTAATTAACTTTGGTCAACAACATAAAAAATATGTTCTAGCCAACGGAGAACTTGCCCAATTGCTTTCTGTAAAAGAGAAATTCAACGAGTCTATTGAAATTTATAAAGATGTTATTGAGAGTGCTACTTCTGTATTTGGTGCAGTCAGCGATGAGGTTGCTGATGAAAAAAAAGGGCTGGCGAGTGTTGCGACGCTTACGTCTAAGGAAGGCGAACCTTTGCTCCGTGAGGTTTTATCAATTCGCCAAGAACTTTACGGTAAAAACCACTTAAAAACTGCGGATGATGTGTTAGCACTGGGCGGGCTGCTGTGGGGCACAGAAAGTGGCGATAATGTTGAGGCAAAAAATTTACTCCACAAAGCAGTGAAAATTTACTCATCCCATTTAGGAAAAGACAGCCCATTAACAGCCAGAGCAATGTCACAATTAGCCATATTTATGATGGATATCGACCATGATTATGTTGGCGCAGAACCTTTGCTGATCGAAGCACTAACTGTAATGAATAATGTACTCGGATCAGAGCATCCAAGGTCTGCAGACGTTCTCAACAACCTTGGCCATTTATTTAGTTGGACCGAAAGATATGACGAAGCAAGAGAAGCCTATAGTCTGGACCTGAAGATTAAAGAAAACAGGTATGGCAAGAATTCCATCGACGTAGCTCAAAGTCTAAACTCTCTCGCTACGCTTCTAAACGATATGGGTAATTACACTGAAGCGGAAGCTTTATTTCGGCGTTCACACAAAATAATATCTAAAAAATTAGGTGTGCAACATTCTTGGTCGATATCCTCCAAATATAGCCTAGCTGTTCTACTCAGTTACAAGAGTGATTTAGAAGCTGCAGAAGCTATATTCGAGGAAGTCAATCAGCTAGAGGGCCAAAATAGCAGCTCACCCAAAGCTCAAGCACTGTATTGGTATGTTTACAAATTAAAGAAAGATCGAGCTTTTGAAGAAGCCACCAATTACTCCCTTAGATTAATCGAGATTGAAATTGGTGAGTTGGGAGAAAGGCACATCAATCTCGCCGCTTCATTTTATAATTTAGGCGAGATATTTTATGAGCAAAGACTATTTGCTCAAGCATGTAATTATTTTAACCAGTGTTTGAGCATTGAAGTAGATGAATTAGGTCCAAATGATGTTGTGCTCTCCCTGACCTTTTTGTCATTAGGAGAATGTCAATATCATCTAAGTGATTTTACGGAAGCTGAAAAAAACCTCAGAAAAGCATATTCTTTGCAGCTCATGGAAGATGGCGAAAATAATCCTGAACTAAAAAGAGTTTTGGAACTTTTATTAAAGACGTTAATCGCGAATAAGAACGATGCGGAGGCTCGTTTAATTAAGGAAAAGCTTTTTTCTCTAAATGGATCAAAGAAATAGAAATGGCACTGTCAGAATAGGCATGCTTGAAGCGTCTGCGAAACATGGAGGGAAGAGAGTGGTGATGTTTTACCGATTTGACTATCAGAGATTGATTAGGCTCGTCCCTTTTTCATTGGCTTTCTGGAAGGATACTATAGTCTTTGTGATTATTTCGCTGTTGATTGCTCGAAACGTGTCCAGCATAGTGCTCTGATCGATATTGAATTAACGACGAAAGTGTTCCAGGTAATGCTTAAAACAGGTTATATTAATTACGGCGTTTGAAATTTTTCGTAGGCTGCTTTGAGGTTTGGATACGCGCGTAAAGTTGTTAAGATTAAAAAATCATGCGTCATCGTTGAATTGTCATTTATTTAGATCATCCAGCTTAAGCATAGTTTTTTGAGCTTGTTCAAGCTTGCCAAGTGCGTTGAAGGTTTCATATAAAAGGCGTAAAACGCGCCCTAAATTTTTACCTTTTTCGTCATATTCTATTAATTGAAGCGTATAGGCTTTTTGAAGATTTAGCTCTGCGTCGTCGAATTTAGCTTGGTGAAATTGACACTCTCCGATCGATAAAAATGTCAGTGCAATCTCTGGATCATATTCCCCCAATTCTCGAAGCTCAATCTGAAGAGTTTTTTGAAAATATTGTTCAGCCTCTAAATATATTGTTTGTTTAGCCAAAGTTTTACCTAAATTGTAATACGTTAATGCAATATCTTCATGATCAGGCCCGAGATTGAGCTCTTCAATTGCTAACGTCTTACGATAGTATTCTTCAGCAACCTTATAATGCGATAGTTCAAGGTATATATCAGCAATATCGAAACAAGTTTGTGCGAGATCTGGATGATAGGCCCCCTGTAATAAATTTTGTGCTTCCAGGGCTCGTTTGTATAAAGGTTCGGCCATATTGTAATCCCCAAGGCGCAGGTAAGTTTCAGCTAGGTATTGCAGCGGGAGGATTAGCCGACCTAAGTCCCCGGGAAAAACCTTTTCAATAATTTTTAGAGTTTCTTTATAATATATTAATGCTTCTTGATGCTCCCCATTTTCACTCAGCGTGAACGCAATAAGGCATAAAACATCTGAACGATGTGGATCATTGGGCTGCAATATCTCATCATAAACCTGGATTGCTTTCTCCAAATAGTTTACTGCAATGGAACTTTTTTCGTTGCGGTATAAAAAGTCACCCATTGACCGCAATGCGTCGGCGTAGGACTTACTCAATTTCCCTGTTGATGCTTTGGATATTTCAATTGCCTGTTCAAAACAGTGGAAAGCGCCTTCGAAATTACGTTCCTCACTATAAATTGTCGCCAAAAGGGTGAAAGAAGCCGACGTATAGGGATGATTTTCAAGTTTTTTCTTGCATATGTCGTTAGCTCGGATGACATAAGCTTTTTTCTTTGCAAAATCAGTTTCTGTAACGGAAAGATTGGCTAGTAGTCGAGCAATTTCAGGGTGATCATCCGGAAATATTGATTCAGCGATTGCAAGGGCATGTGTTTGATAATCCTTGGCTTCCTCAGTTTTGTTAAAAAAATTGAACAAAAGTAACCCAAGGTTTGAAATTGGCTTTAGGATGTCCGTGCTGTAGTCACCCAAAACTTCTTGATAAATCTTAATGGATTTTTTGTAGCAATGAGCTGCTTCTTCATAGGCAGCTTCGCCCTCATAGGCCCTACCCAAATTATTGAGTGATTGGGCATATTCAACGCTATATTCGCCGTTGCGTTTCTTATAATTTTCCCCAACCAATTGGTGTCGATTGATGGCATCTTTAAAAAGGCTAAGTTCAATGTCGATATTTGCCAAATTATTAAGCGTTTGCAGTGTTTCACCATGCGCTATTCCAAGGTTTTTTTCTTGAATTGATAGCGCTTGCAAAGCGGTTGCTTTGGCAGATCCAAAAGAGCCTCGCGCATAATCGGCTGCAACAAGGCGGTTTAAAAGTTTTGCAGTGTCCGGATGCCTCTCACCGGATTTTCTAAGGCGTGTTTCTAGTAACTCATTTAGAAGCGAAACTCCCTTATCATACTCGGATATACTGATTAAAATGTCTGACTTGCTTAGTTTAGCTCGCTCCAACTCATCTTTCGAAAGATACTTCTCTAGCCTAGTCAAAAAAATTGTAGAGCCAAGGGCCGGTTTATATCGGCTAGCATAAAAAAGAAATTCTATCCATGCCAGCAATATTAGTGCTCCGGTCTTATTAGGATCTGCATGGTACCATTTTTGTGCTAAATATTTGCCATAGGTCTCTAATCGCGTGCTTGTGTTGTTCTCTACATGCCGCCAATAAAGCAGAGTTTCGCTTTTAGAACGGTATTTAATCAGGCTCATAAAACCTGAAGTACTGTTCAAAAACGTCTGCAGTTTTTTCCAATCCTGTGCCTGTTGCCACTGATAAGGAATTTCTTCTGCTGCACGCTCATCTGATACAATGCTTTGGCCATCCTTAAATGCATATTGCCCAAACCACTTACTAAGCTTTTTGTGCGCAGTGCGTCTGAGGTTTAAGGCTTCCTCACTCTGTCCCTCCTGCCCGATCGTGTTGTTACCTGCCATGTACCTGTCAGAGACAGCAATGCACATATAGTCATGTGCAAATATCAAGCGGCCTGATGCATCGATGAGAGTGGGACCCAAAGCATTGCGGATGTAGGCCCAGTGCATCGGCTTTAGACCCAAGTAACCAAGGATCTCTTCCTCACGCAGCCCTGCACGTGCCGCCCAAAGTGCCGTCATAATCTCGCGCAACATGTTCGCGCCGAAGTCCTGTTCGATACGCTCAAGTACGCGTTCAAATAAATCATCTACAGTTATACTGGTCAGATAATGATCTAAGCGATGGCTCAGTTGTTCGTGTTCCCCAAAGAGTCTTAACTCTTCTGCCAGTGTGAGCAGAAATAGTGGATTTACCGCAAGTTCATGCGCCATCACTTGCACGACTAGGCTGTCTGGCAGCGTCTTGTTGAACAGTGACAAGTATGACGTAAAGACCAGTTCAGCGGTCTTGGCATCTAAAGGTATGACGCTCACACGAGACCAATCAGCTTTGTCTAGCAGTGCATTATTCACCTCTCCTGGAAGTGTCGAGATCACAAGATGAATATGCTTGGGCAACATACGTGGAAACCATCTCAGATCACGCCGATCAGAAAGGCCATTGAGCGCATCAATTACAAATAGAAATTTCTTACCCTGCATTTCGCACCATGCGCTTGCATTCGCCAGCCAGATCGGAAGGCTGTCCAATAGTTCATCAGGATCAGAGGCAAGATCATCTGTACTCTCTGTCATGCGCTGAATGCATTCAATCAAGCGCCGTACAAGAAATATGGGATCTGTGGCGTCTGCCGTTGCGCCAAGATAATGCGCATGAACTTCAATGTTTTCTTCACGGTCACTTACAGATTTTAACCAGTTTGCCAGAAGCGCGCTTTTTCCCCCTCCTGAGGGCCCATCAATCAGGATCCACTGCTTATTTTCAGAAAGCGCCCTATCCAAAGCGGCTAAATACTGGTCTCCGCCGATGTATAGTCTCTGACGTGGCAGCGCATACGCTTCATGCTGCAGGGTTTCGCGCTCAAAGGCATCAGGGATATCAGAGGCTGGGAACTCACGGTTCAGGATCTCCCAAAGATCCTGCTCCAAAAGTTCTGCAAGATGTGCGGGTGTTTTATAGTCTTCATGAACCGGAAAGCCGCTCTCTCTTATCGTGGTCTTCAGGGCTTTCTGGCGTATCTCATCATCAGCGGATGCGGCTACATAGTCTCCCCCTTTTGAGGAGGAATACTCAAAGCTTCTGAAGTAAAAAAGGGCACGCCCTGCCATATGGGGGTTGTTTAAAACACCGTGCATTATTTCTAGTTCGGTGACACTTTTGCCACCACGGTGTTCTTCAAGCCAGGACTGCGTCTCCAGCACATGAGATGGGTAGGCATCCTTTGGTGGTACCCATCCATAGCGTTCCCCCAGAAAGCCAATGAAAAAAGGTCGAGCCCGATCAATCTCTGATAGGCAAATCGGTAAAACATCACCACGCTCTGCTTCCTCCGCCGTAATGCCCCAGCGTAAATCAACATCAATCAGATCAACAAAGCGAGACTGCAAGCGAGCGCGTAACGTCGGGAATAACCGGCGCACCAATAAATCACGTTCTTCGCCAAAATCACGAAACGTGGAGGATAAAAATATGCGTACTACGCGTCCAGACATCAATGCACTCCGATACTTGAACCGGTCCTATTAGAAGGTTGGTAATTTCACTTTTAAAGCAAGCCAGAAATGCCCTAAACTTATTCTCTTCACTTGAGATAACCAAAAAGTTTAGCAAGTTTGAGCATCACTTTATTTGTACATTTTTATTGTTCAGACTTATGTTACTTTAACAACAAGCTAATCACTAATGATGATTATTTTAAATTTGGCATCAGACTTTACGTTAATGCTTCAGGCATCAAAAAATGTCAGTACCCTTTTACAAAGAGTAAAGAGGCTTATTTTTGAATCTCAATTATTTAAAATGCTGTGCAATGTTCATGACTTATGCTGGGAGTTGCAAGGGGCCTCTTTCTGAGCCAAACGTTGCTCCCTGAGTCCGCATCGGTCTAGTGCTTTGAGCAACACAATACCCATAAGGATCATTATAAAGGAGAAGGGGACTGCACCAACAATCATGGCAGCTTGAATCGCGTTTAAATCTCCAGTTAGCAAAAGTGCCCGATCTCATCGACAGAGTCTTTTATACAACCTAAACATTCAATGACGTAGACAATATTACGGTGTGCCGCAGCGGCAAAGTGCTAAGATTGACCTACTTTCTATAGCTTCAAATGCACAGCTAAAACCTCTGTCAAAAACAAAGTGAGTATTTTGTGTTAAGAATCCGTGCACACCTACTTGTCTTACCAGAAGATTTTTGCCCTATAAACTCATCATACGAAGCTAACAGAGATGCATTTATTTGCAGATAACCATCGTCATTAATGAATACAGCTTTGGGGTAACGTGCTTTAATTTCTTGGGCCTTAAAACCAATGGCAGCATATCCACCGTCACTCTCAGATGCTCCATAATTAGCATTGATTGCCTTTGCTTTTTCGTTCCACTGCCAGGAATAAACATTCATGCCATTTTCTAAAGCACCGAGCGCAATAATCTCTGACATCAACAGGTTATCAGAACTGTACGAAAACAAAGAAGAGTTTTCTGCCTTAGTAATACCCCCCCAAGAAACAAAAATGATCATTATCAAAACGTTTTTAAATTTTATCAATACCATGCTCCATGACAATTTGAATGCGGGTAGTTGGCTCTAATTTATACGTTATATTCGTATCAACTTTATTGTAGTGCCGGTTGGGTAAACTCAGTAATCAGATGCAGATGGGTTACAAATGTCCACAATCTCTCTAAGAACCCGTCGAGTCAGACTTATCTAAGCGATACCTCGAGATAACATTCGGGTAAAAGAATATATGAGCAAAAGTAAAGCCACTGTACCCCAAGCTAGACCACTGCCAAGCTGTATCAAAAATATGGGATTATAAATAATGGCAGTCGTAGTTAGAATTATTTTGTCGAGCGTTTTTAATTTAGTCCAAGCTGCAAACATAGGGTAAAGAGCAGCAATGCACATCATTATTCGTACACTAAAATGTACTTCAATAGGAACGGGTAAACCAAAAGTTATCCATAATGATAGAACGGCCATTACAGTTAATGGAATAAGCTGTTTTTTCAACATCAGTATCTCTCAGCGAAATCTCAGTGTTCATAGTTACACTTGTACAAGTATTTGTAAATAAGGTTCACAAAAGCTCCATCAAGACGGTGTGAATATTAGCGATTAAGTGCGCAGTAAGTTGGTCAAAGGTTAACATAAAGGAGAGTTCAAAAAGTAAAATGAGTTTTTTATATCTGTCAGGCTGCCTCAGATAACAGCAGTAATCTCCAGTCTTTCCAACCCATTCTTTAGTCATCGGTTAAAGAGAAAATCCCAGAAATTATTGAATAAATTACAGAAGTTAAAGAGGCTCAAATAGCCGTCAGCAGGTTTGTAAAGGCTGGAGCCAAACCTAAAAATAACAGCCAACATTAACATTTCTTGGCTCAGCAAGTACATCCTAGCCGAATCCTCCTTAAAGGAATTAGTTCAATGAATTTAGAAAAAACGAGACCCTTCTATGGATGATACATGTCTTGCGAATTATACAACTATCGATTTTTTAAAAGTATGGGAAATATTTTTAGAGGGGGACATAAGGGAACCAGCCCTCCATTATTTTCATGCAAGGAATATATGTATTGTGAAAGAAAATCATTTATGCGAATCTTATAAATTAGAAAAAAATGAGGAAACAAAATGGATAATTTAATAGATAAAAAAATGCATGAACTTCATCAAGTTACGCCTGATATCGATGATTTTTTGGATGAAGCAGTAAATATACTGAGAGAATCTAGTATTACATATGAGGTGTTCTGCGAATGGTATGAAAGTATTCCAGACGACAGTTTTTCAAATGATCTCGCTCGAATTTATGATGATTGGGACTTTTATTTTGATTAACAGATACTAAAAGGTCGATACCAAAATTGAGAGGCTATTTTGACAATTTGACGCATCTATGGCTGTTTAGATGAAGGAGCTTTTAATTATTATCTCTTAATTTTTTGGCCAGCCAGATGAATTATGAGTTTTTATAGGGTTTGGAATGCAAAAAATTAATGAAACTATTATCTATTCAGCATCTGATTTGATGGTCTTTATGAAAAGCCCTTTTTCATCTTGGATGGCGCGGTTATCTATCGATTATCCTGAAAGGCGAAAGGGTATTGAAAAAGATCATGATGAGTTGATGGGACTGCTTGCAAATAAGGGCAATCAGCACGAGCTCTTATTTTTAAATGAGATGATACAACGATATGGCTCTAGGCATGTGGCTGTTATTAATCCTGACCAGACAACAGCAAAAGCAGCTACAAAAGTGGCGATGGAGGAGGGTTACCAAGTCATCTTTCAAGCGTATCTTAAACGGGATGACTTCGCAGGCTTTGCAGACTTTTTAGTCCGTCGTGAGGGTAACTCTAATTTAGGGAATTATTATTATGAAGCTTGGGATACCAAACTATCTAAATCAACAAAACCCTATTTTGTTATGCAATTGTGCTGCTACAGTTGGATGCTGGAAAAAGTGCAAGGAAAGCGACCAGAGGAAGCGGTTGTTGTTTTGGGGGATAAACAGCAGAGTCGTATAAGATTACCAGCTTATGCAAGCTATTTTGATCACCTTAAAGAGCAATTTTTAGTTTCTCAAAAAGACTTTAATGGCAAACAAAGCACGATGCCTGACCCTGCATTTGAAAGTGATCACGGTGCCTGGAGCAGCTACGCCAAAGAATTGATGGAAAGTGAAGATAGCTTAGCGTTAGTTGCGAATATGCGCAAAACACAACTAAAGCGTTTGCATGAAGGAGGCATTCAAACATTAATGATGCTTGCTCAAACGGATGTCCAGTCTATCAAAGGCATATCACCTGAAACATTTGATAAAATTAAGGCGCAAGCAGATATTCAGCTACGGTCCAAAGGACTAGATAAACCGCTGTTTAATGTTCTCAAACAAGATAATGGTAAAGGACTCTCAGCTTTACCTCCATCATCAGAAAAAGACATTTTCTTTGATATAGAAGGACACCCGTTAGTTGAAGGTGGACTAGAATATTTATGGGGTGCTAGCTATCATGATAAACAAGCCGCAAAAGGCAAGGAATATGCGTTTAAAGACTGGTGGGGTAATAACCAAGAGCAAGAAAAAAAAGCGTTTGAAGACTTTATAGATTGGACCTATGGACGCTGGCAACAAGACTCTGCAATGCATATATATCATTATGCTAGTTATGAAATTACCGCGATTACAAAACTATCCACTAGAAATCAAACTAAGTTAGACGAGGTGGCTGAATTATTGAGAGCGGGTGTCTTTATAGATTTATATAAGATTGTTAAAAATGGTTTATTAATTGGGGAACCTAAATATTCAATCAAAAATGTTGAACACCTATACCGTGGCAAGCGCACAACTGACGTTGCTAATGGTGGAGAATCCATCGTGTTCTATGATAACTGGCGCGAACAGGGAGGGCTTGATAAATGGGTTAACGATGATACAGGGTATAAAAGTTGGCTAGCAAACCCTGTGGGCTTCAACTGGAGCGCATGGCAAGCGCTCAACGATATTCGGTCATATAACATAGATGACTGTGAATCAACGTTAGAACTGGTTGATTGGCTGCGTGAAAGGCAGACGGAATTTGGGGTCTGCTATAAGCCTGCTGAGGTCATTGATACCATCCAATCGGATAAACAGCTTGAGAACCAGGAAAAACGCGAAGTGTTAGCTGCTAGGCAGAAAGAATTGATCGAACGCTTTGAATTTGGTGAACAGTTAAAGACAGACGAGCAAGCTGCCACACTAATATCGTTGCTTCATTTCTATGATAGAGAGCGTAAGCCCAACAGCTACGCGTATTTCGAACGGCTTGAAAAAACTGATGAAGAGTTGTTTGATGATGATACCGTTATTTTTAACGTCTCTGGGCTTAAAATGACCTATGAAGAAGATAAGCTGCTATGCGTTGGTTTGTTCAATAAAGATCAAGCTGTGAGAACAGATAAAATCAAATCTGCAGTAGTTAAAGGAAGTGATATTAAAGCTAATAAAATAACTTTTTTAGACATTAACGAACATGTCGGACAAGTGAAATTTGTTGTAAAAGCTGAGAATGAAGAGGCTTTAAAACAATCAACACTAACGCTGTTCGGTGAAGACGTGCGAATTAATACCAGCACCTTAGAAAACAGGCTATGTGAAATAACAGAAGACTATTTTGATAATGGTAGGCTGTCTGGGGCGTTAAAAACGATTCTTAATCAAGCGAACCCACATTTTAGAGGTGGTTCCTCGAAACTGCCAATAACTCGAATGCGTTACCCAGTTGGCGAGGATTACATGAGCGCAATGACAGCAGCTATTTCCGCAATGGATAATTCTTGCCTATGCATTCAGGGTCCGCCAGGCGCAGGTAAAACATTCACAGCAACTGAGGTTATCGCTGCGCTAGTTAAGGCGGGCAAACGGATAGGTATTTTATCTAATAGTCATGCGGTGATTATGAATTTACTCAAAGGCCTACCGACTAAATTGCCAGACGCTAATTTGGTCAAAGTGGGTGGATATGGCGTAATTAAAGAGTTTAGAGAGCTATTCCCCGAAGAAAAATATTCTAACCTAAACTACAGAAGTAGTATGAGTTTTACTCAAAAAACACCCTATCAAAAATACGATGTAATAGGGGCTACCGTGTATCAGTTCGCAAAACAAATTGCTTACAA
>Ga0209199_1004726_pt1 | contig 12344 bp, 17 predicted proteins | sample COGITO_mtgs_1105_7_FD_184805 | JGI IMG/M metagenome (GOLD analysis project Ga0209199, IMG submission 184805) | Pelagic marine microbial communities from North Sea - COGITO_mtgs_110523 (SPAdes) (version 2) | ecosystem: Environmental > Aquatic > Marine > Epipelagic ...
GACCGGTAGCTTATCGGCGGGTGCTCTTGTTTTCTCGGCCATATCTGGTCCCTTTCTTTAAAAAATTGCCAAAGCCAAACCGGCGGCGATTAGAACGACGCCTGTTGGTTTGATCACGCGGTGCCCGATGTCGGGCAGTTTTTCGAATACCATCAGCAGTGTCGCCAACCCCATCCAAGCAAGGCTCATCACGCCGCCGACAAAGCCAAGCGCCATGTAGCCCCAGCAACAAACTACACAAAACGCCCCAAGGCCGACCCCCATGCGCAAACCACCAGAGAAACCGGTTTTCCAATGCCCCAAAAAATAGGTCATCGGCGCGTGGCAGACACCATGGCAGACGTCTTTGATGCGGGTGAATTGGAAAGCGCCGACAACGATCAACAAGATGGCAGAGAACCAAACAGGCGCGATACCCAGCATGTTGATCACACCACCAAAGAGCAGTCCAAGCTGCACGGCTGTAATTAAAGCGGCAAAGCCGACCCAGACGATGAAATAGCCTAGCAACAAACCAACCCAGCCCGCACGTGATCCATCAGCACTGGCCATCAGACGCTCGTATGTGGTCAGTGTTGGCACCAAGGTCGGCAGCATCATCGCCGCCATCATAATCGCCCACATCGCAAACAGGGGACCAAAACGCGCCATCGGCATGTCCATCGGCATACGCGGATCCATATCCGCCATCGCCTGTCCCATCGGTCCCGGACGGCCCAACAGGTCAACATCCATATCCATCGCCATCATGTACATCATCCACCATGCCAATAAGATTGCTCCGAAGAACATCAACCAGAGCGATGATCGAATAAGGTGCGGCAAAGGCGTCCTCCCAAACGGCTATATGCGACTCAAGACTTGCACAATGATATGTCAGACGTTTAATTGTCTGACAAATGAAAATTGATCCAAAGAACCCCGCAGACCTATCTGCGCAAATCGCCAAAGCCATTCGCGATGCAATCATCTGCGGCGACTTGCCCGTGGACGAACGCCTACCGTCTGAGGCTGAGCTGGCCGAACAGTTTGATGTCTCGCGCCCAACGGTGCGCGAAGCGCTTAAGCGGCTTGCAGCACAATCCCTTATCCGCACACAACGCGGTGCAACCGGTGGGGCCTTTGTGAACCGGCTGAAGTTTGAAGACGCCTATGGGCAGCAAATCACGACATCGACGCTACTGTTGTCGATGAATGACATCAGTTTTGCGACGGCCTGCGAAGCGCGCTACGCCTTAGAGCGGGCCTGTGCGCCCCTTTCCGCCGCGCGGCGCACCGCTGATCATCTGGCGACCATGCGGGCCGAAGCGCACCGCCAGTCACAACCCGGTCTGACAGACGAAGCTTTTTGCGCCTCTGACGTGGCCTTTCATAGGGCCTTGGTCGATGCGGCGGGCAATCCGGTCCTGTCTTATCAACTGGCCGGTGCGGTCGAAGCCATGCAACCGCTGATGAACATGATTACCTTCAGTGCGCGATCGCGCGAAAGGATTATCGCACTGCACAGCAACATCGCTGACGCATTGGAGGCGTACGATGCATCCGCGGCCGATGGATATCTGTCAGAGCTTTCGGCCTATACCCAAAAGCTTGCGCAGGATGTGATAGCGCAAAGGCAAGCAGAGCGTCGGTAAAGCAAAGTGGATAATGATCCACCCTACATGCAGAGCCAAACACTTTCTTTTGAACGGACATAGGCACTTGCCCTACTGCGTTCAGCCATCAGGCAGGTTATTGTAGCCACGCAAAACCCGGTATAGAGCCCGTCGTGCACGCCTATGCCTAAAGGAGACTTCGATGAAAGCTGTCATCTTCGGAACAACCACACTCGCGGCTGCCGCAGCCATCGGTATCTACGCATGGCAATCCCAATCTGCGACGCCGCATCCTTGCGGCCAAACATCTGTCGCCGGAAGTGCGATTGGTGGACCATTCGAACTGGTTTCAGAAACCGGTGAAACGGTCACGGATGTTGATATAATCACCAAACCAACACTCGTCTATTTTGGATATACTTTCTGCCCCGACGTTTGTCCGCTGGACAGCGCACGCAACGCGCAGGCCGCCTATATGCTGGAAGACCAAGGTCTTGATCTTGGCACGGTGTTTATCTCTGTCGATCCTCCCCGCGACACTGTCGAGGTCGTGCGCGATTATACCGACAATTTCCACGAGGAAATGATTGGCCTGACCGGTACGCCAGAACAAGTGAAGGTAGCCAGCCAAGCCTACAAAACCTATTATCGCGCGCAGGATGGGGACCCCGATTACTATCTTGTCGACCACTCTACGCAGACCTATCTGATGTTCCCTGAAACAGGTTTTGCGACATTCTTTCGGCGGGACAGCACCCCTGAACAGGTCGCAGAGATTTCTGCCTGTTTCATTGATCAATTGAGCTAAGTTAGCCATAAATTCTTGCGCCATTTGATCTGGCGCAAGAAAGCGGTTCCGACATTCTGTCAAACACCCTTTATGGAACAGATTGCAAAACTCTCGCGGATGGGCCTGTTTGACGCCCGCGTACCCCGTTACACCAGCTATCCCCCCGCCACTGCTTTCTCGCCGCAAACGGGCCGCGATTTTCAGGTAAGCTGCCTTGAGGCGCTTGATCCCGCGACGCCAGTGTCAATCTACATCCACATCCCCTTCTGCGAACGGCTGTGCTGGTTCTGTGCCTGCCGGACCCAAGGGACGACGACACTCAAACCTGTGGCCAACTATCTGCGCGTCCTGAAAGAGGAACTGGCACTCTTGCGCACCACCTTGCCCGCTGATGTCACGATGGGACAGATGCATTGGGGCGGCGGTACACCGACAATCCTGCCGCCCGATATGATCAGCGAACTGGCGCAGGCCGTCAAAGCCGTGATCCCCCCTGCCCCTGACTTCAGTTTTTCCGTAGAGATTGACCCGACGCTGGTTGATGACGCCAAGATCGCGACCTTGGCCGACGTTGGCATGACCCGCGCCAGTATCGGAATTCAGGATTTTGCTATTGATGTCCAAGAAGCCATTGGTCGCAAGCAAAGCTTTGCCGCGACCCGCACTTGCGTCGATAGCCTCCGCGCCGCAGGCATCACATCACTTAACGCCGATCTGGTCTATGGTCTCCCGCACCAGACCACCGCCAAGCTTGCGAACACAATCGCGAATGTTCGAGCCTTGGACCCTGACCGTATTGCGCTGTTTGGCTATGCGCATGTGCCGACATTCTCCAAACGGCAAAAGCTGATCCCCGACGCCGCCTTGCCGGATGAGGAAGCACGCTATCGGCTTGCCCAGCAAGCGGCCCAAGCCTTCGTCGGCCACGGCTATGATGCCATTGGGATCGACCATTTTGGCAAACCCGATGACAGCCTGACCATCGCCGCCAAAAACGGACATTTGCGCCGGAACTTCCAAGGCTACACGGATGACACCTGCCCGACATTGATTGGCATCGGGGCGTCGTCCATTTCACAATTTGCCGACGGTTATGTGCAAAATGCGTCAGCCACAGCCGCCTATATTGAACGTATCGAAGCAGGGCAGCTTTCCGGCCATCGCGGTTATGAGATGACGGCAGAGGACCGCCTGCGCGCGGCAGCCATCAACATGCTGATGTGCAATTTCGAAATCGATCTTGATATTCTCGCGGCGCATCCTGATGCTGCCACGTTTGCGCAGGTTCATGACGCAGTTGTTGATGCATTTGATGGCTTTGTCGTTCGCAAAGGATCGCGCATCCAGATCACACCCGCAGGACGACCACTGACGCGGATTATCGCACAGAAATATGATGGTTTTTGCGGCATTGCGGCGCAGTATTCGCAGGCTTCTTGAACGAGCTCTATTGACCTTGCTGTCGCTTGTGCCAAATCAAGCCAAGTAATCGCAAAGGGCCCCAGCCATGGATATCGTCAACATCATCTTCGCTGCACTTAGCATTGGTTTGGGATGCTTTGGCTGGTTGGCGCCACGCTATACGCTTGGTGCGCTAGACTTGTTTGCCGGCAAAACCACGATGGGCATGTCGGAGATTCGGGCATCCGTGGGTGCTCTCTTTGTAGGTATGGGGATCGGGGCACTGCTGCTTGGCACACCCGAAGCCTATGTGATGCTTGGCTTTTGCTGGTGCGGTGCGGCGACGGGGCGTCTGACGTCGATCATCATGGATGGGCAAAGCCAGAAAAAGTGGGTCTATTTCATTGTTGAGGCAGCTGTGGGTCTGCCCGCGATTGTGCTTAATCTTGGCTAAGTTAGCGAACCGGAAGTCGGGTAGATGGCCGCTTTGTGGGACTTTATGATCTATCGCCCTGGTTGCGCCAATGACCGCTTTCGGAGATGCTACAAATAACTCTATGTATTAGCTAGACTTAAGCCATCTTATGCGTTCGCGGGAAGAAATTTGAGCCAAATCACGCACAGCAACGGTAGGCGGTAACAAATCACGTTCAATAATTTTGAGCGTCCCCAGGTCGATTGAAGCCATCAAGTGGAAATACTCTGTGCAAACTCTCGCAGGTACACTGGCAAATCATTTGACGGAGGTTTAGCGGGCACCTGATACATCATATCGTTGACGAAACCACGGTGATAGGTCGCATGGTTTACAAGATGAAGAAAAATTTCTTCTCGTGTCATCGCCCCATTTCCGCCGCCTACGAACTCAAAATGCACAGTCTCTGATAATTCGTCAGGCGTGAGACGTTCGATCAAGTCTAAATACCACTTATTCATGGCACGTTGTTTCTGAAAAAGCTCTGGAAGTGGTGGAGTATCAGGGGTGTTGCGCGAGGTATAACTGTGTCGTTGGCCTTCAAGATGGTGGCGAAATATGTCGTCAACGACGAAGACATGATTGAGGGTATGTGCCATCGATCCAAAATTTGTTTTACGTTTTTTTGACGCTTCACCTTCAGGAAGGTTGATCACGGATGGAAATGTTAGTTCATCCGCCCACGCCTTGTACCGAATAAGGGTTTGGATCGTTCCTGACATGTGTATTCCTTCGCACGGTTTTCCTTTGCGCTATCAGTCTCAAGTTATTTATACTAGGGATACAAACACATTGCAGCATTGGTCAAAATAGGCTCAAAGCCGCCAAAGGGTCATTGCCTTAGCAATGTCCGTTCCACCGATAGACATTGAGAACGCCACGCGTAAAAAAGGTGCCTGAAAGCCCACGTTCAGAGAATTGGTATTCAGGACCAAAATCGAATTACCTTCCCCGTCTGGAAACTGTGCCAGCCTAATTAATTTATGAACAACGACTGTGCGCGCTGCGCCGAACAAGGTTTTTTTCATGTCCTCGATACCACCAACTCTGCACTTGATGTGCGGGAAGATCGCTTCTGGAAAATCCACACTCACCGCCCAACTCGGTCGTACGAATGGAATTGTTGTGATTGCAGAAGATGATTGGCTGAATAGTCTCTACTCGGAAGAAATGTCTTCGATTTCAGATTACCTGCGGTGCATGTCGAAACTCCGTGACGTCATGGGGCCTCACGTCGTGTCGTTGCTGAAAGCGGGGGTTTCGGTCGTTTTGGACTTTCAAGCGAACACGATTGCGTCGCGCAACTGGATGCGGAACATCTTGGAACAGACAGAGGCTGCGCATCAACTTCACGTTTTCGAAGTCCCCGACGAGGTTTGCATTGCACGGCTTCACGCGCGCAATGCGCAGGGTGATCATCCGTTTGCGGCAACCGAAGAGCAGTTTCGACAGGTTTCAAAACACTTCGTTGCTCCTTCTCCAGAGGAAGGATTCAATATTGTGTTGCATCATGTTGGCGAGAAGCTTTGAGTTAATTGGAGTTTCGTTGATGTTGCCGCAATCGGTAGTTTGGGCTTAAGCCCGCTATTCCAGCTTCGACTGACTTCATCCATCAGCGCGACCCTATATCGGCCCCTCTACGACCGCCATGCCATCATCAGGAAATGGCCGCTGCAATTTCAACGCTTCATCAACAGGCGCATCCAACCAACGCGTGATCGCATCTTGGCTGCGCAAGATCACGGGCATCGCTTTGGGATGGATTGGGCCCACCACGCCGTTAGGTTCAACGGTCAGGAACCCAAAGAGGTTGTTGGTCGTCTCCCCTTCTTTGAGCGTGCGGACAGAGGTCCATTCTGTCCAAATGCCTGCGAAGAATAAGGTCTCTTGCGGGCCGGTTGGCGCGAACCAAACTGCCTTTGGTTTTTCACCCTTCACAGTCTGATATTCCGAGAAACTGGTAAAGGGCACCAGACAGCGGTGCGCGGGCCCCAACCACCGCCGCCAATGCGGAGAGGCGGTGTTGCGCACATTGGTGACGCCCTTGTCGGTCTTCTTACCTTTGAGCACGAAGGCAGGCGACGGCATCCCCCAGCGCATCATCTGCATGACTCGACCTTCAGATGTCTGCGTGATCACCGGTGCAGGATAATCGGGATAAATGCCCGTCAGGGGCGGCAAGTTGCCAGTATCGTCACGCCACAAATTTACCAAATCAGTGATCGCAGATTGGGCCGAAGTTAGGGAATAGAGATTACACATCTGCCAATCCTAAATCGGCAAAGACCACAGAAGCAATACACCCACCCCTTGCAGCTACGTGCACGTAGGCTTATATCTTGGGTGTCCTTCGGGACTATGGACATAAACGCGCTCGTAATAAGCGGATCGGACCCGGGGGCGGTACCCGGCGTCTCCACCATCACGGCTCATTTGGCCAGCGAGGGGACGAAATAGGATCGACGAACGTCTAAAGGGGTAAGCTTTGTCTCGGTGAGTTACCACCGTTATCGGTACAAATTGTATAGTTGCAAATGACAACAATGCACCGATGGCAGTCGCAGCGTAAGCTGTGCCTAATATCGAACCTTAACTCCTTGGGTTTTGCGACCTAAGGCGGGGTCCGCAGGTACCTGGCAACAGAAACCTGCACTTTCCCCCTTTGCGAGTGCATGTTTGTTGGGCGGTTGCGATGTTGTGACTTGCCAAACTCTGATGCTCTGCGCACCATCACCCCTATGTTGCGACTAGCTTTTGCGTCTTTGTTCACTTTTCTGCCCATAGCGGCACAGGCTTGCGACACGGCCCTGATCCTGACCATTGATGTCTCCAACTCGATCGACACTGCGGAATACCGCCTGCAAACTGACGGTTTGGCCGACGCGCTGCGCGACCCTGAAATCATCGAGACGATGGTCGCAGGTGAGAATTACCTGACTGTTGTCCAGTGGTCAGGTGTAGATAAGCAAACCGTAGCGATCTCTTGGGCGCAAATGCGCACGGCTTTGGATGTCGAACGGTTCGCACAGCAGGCACGCCTGATGGAACGGGCATTTGTGTTGTCCGACACCGCGCCTGCCGAGGCAATCTACTATTCACTTGGGCTTTTTGATGCAGTGCCGGAGTGTTCGCGCAAGGTTATCGACGTATCAGGCGATGGCACACCAAATGGCGGAACAGATGTCCGCGCTGCACGTAACGCCGCAGAACGTGCAGGTGTCACTATCAACGGGATCGCAATTGAATCCATGGGGCTCGCAATCACCAACTTTTTTCGCGGGGCTGTCATCACACGCAATGGGTTTGTAATGACCGCCCGCACCCACCGTGAATATCCGCAGACGATCCGTGCCAAGATACTGCGCGAGATCAGTCGCATCTTTGGCTAGGGTTGACCAAAGTGGCGCAATCCCGCATGTCTGTGGCCTGGGGTTTGCGAACGCCCCGTAAGGTTCAGGCCAAAGTATCGCATCCACTGACACCTTCAGAAAGGATGCACTATGCCTGCCCTTAACGAAATTTCACCACATAACCTGATGCGCCTGATTGGCACACCCGACAGTCCGATCATCATTGATGTTTGCTCTGATGACGACTTTAACGAAAATCCCTCGCTGATCCCGACGGCCGTGCGCCACCCCCATAGCGACATCGCGGCACTCGCCGCATCTTTGACCAACAAAGAGATCGTCATTGTTTGCCACAAAGGCCTCAAGCTGTCGCATGGCTCTGCCGCATACTTCCGGGCCATGGGGATCGGCGCGAAAATACTCACCGGCGGAAATCTGGCATGGACCGCAGCTGGCCTGCCACGGGTTCCCGCAGCGCAGGTTCCCGGCTCGCTTTGGGTCACACGTCATCGGCCCAAGATTGACCGCATCGCCTGCCCATGGCTGATCCGTCGCTTTGTAGACCGAGACGCGACCTTCTTGTTTGTCCCCCCCCTAACCGTGACGGATGTCGCGGAGCGGTTCCAAGCAACAGCATTTGATATCGAAAACTGCGCTTGGACCCATGACGGCGAGAACTGCACGTTCGATGTGATGATCAAACGATTTGGGCTCAGCCACCCTGCCCTAGACACGCTTGCTACGGTGGTCCGTGCCGCCGACACAAACAAGCACGCCCTTGCCCCGCAGGCCGCAGCGTTGTTGGCAATCTCTGTGGGATTATCGCGTATGTTTCGTGATGATACCGAACAGTTAGAGGCCGGGATGCTTATCTATGATGCGCTATACCGTTGGGCGCGTGACGGCCAAGATGAAGGCCATGACTGGCCAGCGGGACGTAAAGAATGACCAAGGAATTGTTCAGCGTCTTCGGACGCATCGGATTGTTGTCATTCGGTGGACCTGCCGCACAGATCGCGTTGATGCACAAAGAACTTGTCGAAAAGCGCGACTGGCTGAGCGAGGACCAATTCCTGCGCGCATTGTCATTTTGCATGCTGCTGCCCGGACCAGAGGCTATGCAACTGGCCACTTATGCAGGCTGGAAACGGCAAGGGATTATTGGGGGCCTGATCGGAGGCGGGTTATTTGTGCTGCCCGGCGCGCTCGTCATCATGGCGCTGGCATTAGCCTATGGCACATATGGCAACCTACCTTTGGTGCAGGCGCTGTTTCTAGGGGTCAAGGCCACCGTTGTAATCATCGTCATCGAAGCCTTGATCAAAATTGCCAAGCGCGCTTTAACCAAAACAAGGCATGTGGCCCTTGCATGCTGCGCATTTGTGGCACTTTTCTTCTTCGCGCTTCCCTTCCCGATCGTCATCCTTGCCGCTGCGATCATTGGCGCCATAGGCCAGCCGGGCCCGGCAACACAATACGCGCCGCGTTCGGGAACACTGCGCCAAAGCCTTATCATTGTCGCCGTTGGCGGGTTGATCTGGGCGGCGCCCTTTGGGCTTATTGCATTGACCGGAAACGCTTTTCTTCAAGACATTGGTCTGTTCTTTTCCACACTCGCCGTTGTGACCTTTGGCGGGGCCTACGCCGTTCTGGCCTATATGACCCAAGAGGTGGTCACCTCTTATGGCTGGCTGACAACACCGCAGATGATGGATGCGCTGGGCTTGGCTGAAACAACCCCCGGACCGCTGATTCTGGTCACACAATTTGTTGGGATGATCGCCGGAATGGCTCAGGGGGGCGCAGGAATGGCGCTAACTGCGGGCGCACTAACGCTTTGGGTGACGTTTGTGCCTTGTTTTATCTGGATATTCGCTGGCGCCCCATTGATCGATTGGCTTGACGGGCGGCCCCGATTGCGTGGAGCACTTGCCGCCATCACGGCGGCGGTTGTTGGAGTGATCGCCAACCTGTCACTTTGGTTTGCCGTGCATGTCTATTTTGCACAGGTCAACAAGATTTCGGACGGGCCAGTGCAAAGCATCTGGCCAGACGTCACAACAGCGCAACCCCTTGCAATCGCGTTGTCAGTCATTGCCGGGGGCCTTTTGTTGTGGCGTCACTGGCCGCTTCCCCTCGTTCTGCTCATTTCTGCGGCACTTAGTCTCATGGCTACAGCCATTGGCAGTATCAACTAACGCACCCCTTTTAACCCGCATAGAATCCCTTATGCTAGTTGCATCACATCGGGAGAGATGCACCGTGACCAGCACGATCGATTATGGAAATCTGATGCACCGCGCCATGCGTGGTCTTATTCAGCAAGTCCTGACTGACGTGAAAGAGGACGGGCTTCCTGGACAACATCATTTCTTTATCACTTTTGATACCATGCACCCCGATGTCGAGATCGCGGATTGGCTTTCCGATAGGTACCCGGGCGAAATGACCGTTGTAGTGCAGCACTGGTTCGACAATCTGAACGTGACCAACGAAGGCTTTACGATCACGCTGAACTTTGGCGACAATCCAGAGACGCTCTATATCCCCTACGATGCGATCAAGACGTTCGTTGACCCATCCGTTGAATTCGGCCTGCGCTTTGAAACGCAGGATGAAGATGATGACGATGACGACATCGAAGAAGCACCGATGGAAGAAATGGTGGAACCCGACGATGCGCCCAAAGAGGCCGAGGTCGTCAGCCTCGACCAGTTTCGCAAGTAAAACAGACGTTCCTCGATCCTTTGCGATATTGCGATTTCGCCCCTTGCTGCCTATAGGTCGATGTGACTTAGCCTAAGGGGATCACCATGACCGACACACGCACAGAAACCGACAGCTTTGGCCCACTCGAGGTACAAGCAGACCGGTATTGGGGCGCGCAAACACAGCGCTCGATCATGAACTTCCCGATTGGTTGGGAAAAGCAACCTGTGGCGATTGTGCGCGGGCTTGGTGTGATTAAGCAGGCCTGTGCTATCGCCAACAAGGAACGCGGAAAGCTGGACGCAGAACTTGCAGATGCCATTATCGCCGCAGCTGCAGAGGTTGTCGCAGGTAAGCTGGACGACCATTTCCCCCTTGTCGTTTGGCAAACAGGGTCAGGCACGCAATCCAACATGAACGCCAACGAGGTCATCTCGAACCGCGCAATCGAGATGTTGGGTGGCACAATCGGATCGAAAGACCCGGTACACCCCAATGATCATTGCAATATGGGGCAATCGTCAAACGATACATTCCCGACAGCGATGCATATTGCGGTCGCCATGACCGCCCATGACGTGTTGCTCCCCGGTTTGGCCAAGCTGCACGCCGCACTCGAACAAAAGCAGCGCGAATTTGATGACATCATCAAGATCGGCCGCACCCATACGATGGATGCGACGCCGCTGACATTGGGACAGGAATTCTCGGGCTACACACACCAAGTTGCGATGGGCATCCGCCGGATCAAAGCCGCCCTGCCCGCGATTTACGAATTGGCCCAAGGCGGCACGGCTGTCGGAACTGGCCTGAACACACCAAAAGGTTGGGGCGAAACGGTCGCCGCACATATGGCCGAAATCACTGGCCTGCCTTTCATCACAGCACCCAACAAATTCGAAGCACTCGCCGCCCATGATGCCCTGGTCGAAATGTCGGGCGCTTTGAAAACCGTCGCATCCAGCCTTTACAAGATTGCCGCAGACATCCGCATGTTGGGTTCTGGCCCGCGCTGCGGCCTTGGCGAGTTGATGTTGCCCGAAAACGAGCCCGGCTCTTCCATCATGCCGGGCAAGGTGAACCCAACCCAAGTCGAGGCGCTGACACAGGTCTGCGCCCATGTGATGGGCAATGACGCCGCTGTTGGTTTTGCGGGGTCTCAGGGCCATTTTGAATTGAACGTCATGAAACCAATGATGGCCTATAACGTCTTGCAATCTATGCAGCTTCTAGGTGATGCCTCTGTCACATTTACTGACAACTGTGTGGTTGGTATTCAGGCCGACCGCACACGTATTGAAAAGCTGATGCGTGAATCGCTGATGCTGGTTACAGCATTGGCGCCCACAATCGGCTATGACAATGCGACAACCGTCGCAAAGACGGCCCATAAAAACGGCACCACACTGAAGGAAGAAGCGATCAAGCTGGGCTTTGTGGATGAAGCGACATTCGACAAAGTTGTGCGGCCAGAGGACATGATCGGCCCTAAATGAAGCCAGTAAATCTGAACAAAGCACGCAAAGCTAAAACACGGGCCGAGGCAAAAGCCTCGGCTGATGAAAATGCTGTTCGATTTGGCCGCACGAAGGCGCAAAAAGTCCTCGAAGCAACCCAAGCGCAACAAGCAAGGGACCGACTTTCGCAGCTAAAGTTTGAAGACGATTGATGGAACACCGTCGTCCGATCAAAAGGTCACTGACTTTGCGAGGTCACCGCACCAGCGTTTCACTGGAAGATATCTTCTGGGATGCGTTTCGCAGTTACGCAGAAGCCGATGGCGAAACCATCAACGGGCTGGCTGCCAAAATAGATGAAGCCCGAGGTGATCTCGGGCTTGCCTCTGCAATTCGGATTTTTGTCTTAGAGCGCGCCCTTGGGCAGCAACCTCACTTCTTGGCGTAAAGCGCGCCGCGCAAGCTTGAAAGCTGCTCACTCGCTGAAATTTCAGTCTCGCTCAATTTCGCAGGCTTGACCGGCTTTGCAGTGCGCGCGTCCTTGTCAAACAGCCGTGCAAGTTGTGA
>Ga0209199_1004728_pt1 | contig 12341 bp, 9 predicted proteins | sample COGITO_mtgs_1105_7_FD_184805 | JGI IMG/M metagenome (GOLD analysis project Ga0209199, IMG submission 184805) | Pelagic marine microbial communities from North Sea - COGITO_mtgs_110523 (SPAdes) (version 2) | ecosystem: Environmental > Aquatic > Marine > Epipelagic ...
AGGCTGCAGCAGCTAAGAATGCTGAAATCCTGGGGCTGCAGGCGAAGCTTGATGCGGGTGTGGTGGCACAAAAGCTTGCCGTTACCGAAGCGCTTGCTGCCGTTGAAAAAGAACGAGACGTGTTAACAAACGCCCTGGAAAAGGCGAAGCAAGATAGCGATGCAGCCTCAACGCTAGCTGCGCTAAAACTTTCCAGGGATGTACAAGACACGGCCGCAATGAAGGATGCTGAGATTCAGGCGCTAAACGCAAAGCTTGACGCGAACGAAGTTAAGCAAAAGCTTGCAGTTACCCAGGCAGTGAGTGCGGTTGAAAAAGAGCGCGACGATTTTAAGAGCAGCCTTAAGCAGGTAGAGCTTGAAAAACAACTCGAAGAGAAGTCGCTTAAGGACAAGTACGAGACGCAGATTAAGGATCGCGACGACTCAATTGAGCGGCTACGCGATATGAAGGCGCGACTATCAACAAAGATGGTTGGTGAAACCCTTGAACAGCACTGCGAGACAGAGTTCAACCGCATTAGATCAACAGCATTTCCAAGGGCCTATTTCGAGAAGGACAACGACGCAAGTACTGGTAGCAAGGGAGACTATGTTTTTCGCGACTCGGACGAAGCTGGCACCGAGATCGTTTCGATCATGTTCGAGATGAAAAACGAAAGCGACACCACGGCAACCAGGAAAAAGAACGAGGACTTTTTAAAGGAACTCGATAAGGATCGCACACAAAAGGGTTGCGAGTATGCTGTGCTGGTGTCCCTGCTCGAACCCGAGAGTGAACTCTACAATACAGGGATCGTGGACGTGTTTCATCGCTACCCGAAGATGTATGTCGTGCGTCCGCAGTTCTTTCTACCAATTATTACGCTGCTGCGTAATGCGGCGATGAAGTCGCTTGAATACAAGACAGAACTTGCGCTTGTTAAAGCACAAAATGTCGACATAACAAATTTCGAAAACGACCTTGATAGTTTCAAGACTGCATTCGCGAAGAACTACGACCTTGCATCCAGGAAATTTCAAACAGCGATCGATGAGATTGATAAGTCTATCGACCATCTGCAGAAAACGAAGGACGCATTACTTGGTACGGACCGGAACCTTCGTCTTGCAAACAACAAGGCGCAGGATGTAACCATCAAAAAGCTGACCCAGCGCAACCCCACGATGGAGTCCAAGTTCAATAAACTCAACAATCAAAGCACTTCGGATTCCCAGTGATATAATTGACCAAGGCTAGCGTTGAATAGACGAAGCGTTTTAGACACTGGCGGTTGCGGGGGTGGGGTTGTCTGCAGTGCATTGACGGCATGTTGAATCGCTTAGCGGTAGACGTTAATGGCTTACGCCATGACTTTTTATCGCAGCTTATTCAGTGATGAAAAAAACCGCACGGCGTGGCGTAAGCCAGACCCGCAACGGAAGTTGAGTGGATCGGGCCCACAGATCACGTCAGCGATAGATCATCTGACAGAGGCTAATCTGCTTTTAAACGGCAGGCATCGTTGGCCGTGCATAAGTAGTCTTGCCTGGCAGGCAAGCCACTTGGGGCAATGCTATTATCGGTGCGGAACAGTCGTTGGGATAACTTCGCAGTTTTATGATTGTTTGCGATTTCTTAAAGGCTAAGGCGCAACACCCGCCTGCACAAGGCGACGACAAGAAACAGAAAACCGATAGGCAGTAGAATTGATTTAAATACCAGAGAAGCCAAAAGATTTATCGTACTATCGGCAAAGGTACCCGTGTATTCCTCTAACTGATTCAGTTTACTGCGAATATCTATTGTTGAAGCTTCTTTTATCTTATTCCAAATGCCACAAGTTTCGCCGATGGTTTTCTTTTGAAGACACTCACGTTTGCCGTCAAGTACCTTCAGTTTCGCTTTGGTTTCGTCAATCCCGTGTTGGGTCGATTCGATCGAGTTCTTCAGGGTTTCGATTTTTAATGTTAAGCCTTTAAACCGCGTTCCTTTTTCATCAGCCAGAAAGGTCTCGTTGCAGGCAAGGATAGGGAGGGGGAAGCACAACGTTTTTAATTCTGCTTCTTCGCCCTGCAGTTCTTTCTCCAACTCATCAGAGGCTTTTCTTCTCTCGAGCATGCTTTCGTTCATGAAATATACCTCATCGTCGAGCGTCTCAATCTGTTTTTCGAACCTCGGGTTAGCGCCAACGGCCGTTTCCAATTCCTCGAGTTCATCGAGGAAAATTTCCATAGATTGCTGCTGTTTCTTTTCTCGGTCGAGTAAAAAGGTTTCATCAACAATTTCGGTTGCAAAGGCCACAAACGATAGACCGAACCGAAAGACTATCGTGATAATGAGCAGCTTGGCGCCAAGTTGATACAGATCCCTTCTGTTGAGCGCCAAGGCGCCAATCGCGATCACAGCCACAACAGTCAGCAAAATGTTAAAAGCGTCATGGCCAACTATCTCTAGCATTAACTTCAGTACGACCAACACACCTAGTGCGGCGAGCATGATAGCGGAGAATCTTTCTATCAGGTCGTTGATTGGGTCCAGTAGCTCACCGACGGTGATAGTAATAAAAAGGGCATCTATTTCCGTACCCTGAAGCACAGAGATAACGGCATTGATTCCGCGGGCCGTAGCAAAAATCAGCCCTGCGTCCACTAATGAGTTGTTAACATATTCAATAGCGGCGGTATCTATGGCATTTGTCCATGCCAGGATCAGCAACATGAGCGTGAATATGCTGAGCAGCCAAAGTTTGATTGGGTTTTGGTTGATTGGGTGTTCGAACATGGCTGTGGCCCTATCTACGTAAATTCAAAGGGCCGCGATTCTGTGCGGCATTTTGGTATTTCGTGACCAATAGTGACAGTCCAGAGTAAACGATTAAATCGAAGTGTAGCACGGGGGGAAAACTGGTCGTCACCAGACCGACCGTCGTTCTTGCCAATTATTGGGGATGTTTGCCTAAGGTGGCGCTGTGAGTAAGATGCGCCAATGTAGTGCATTTGAGAAGTGAGTTATCAGCACGCTAACACTGCCCAGGCGCAGTTATTTTCGTTAGTCATCATAAATCATTAATCGAAACTGCTTTTCGATGTTTTAATCGACGCTACAATCCGGCGATGAAAAAGGAAACACGATGGCTTTTGGCAACTTTATTGATAAAGCTAGACAAACCGCGGCTGACGTTAAGGGTAAAGTAGGAGACCCCTCTGGGAAGGTTGGTGACGCAATCTTAGAGGTTGTCGGTAATCTTAATGATGCGCTGCCACATCTTGCTAAAGCTGGCTATACCATGAGTGAGCTTGAGATTGAGATCGGCGTTCCGCCTAAATTAATTCCTCATTTTACGGTAGACGAAACACTGGTCGAACATACAGAGCAGTCTTTAAATGACCTGAAAGGAAACACCATTGGTTACGCGCTTTTTAAAGCCTTATTAAAAGCCGCAGACCTGCAACAAAAAATTGTTATTGATGGCATGAGCTTTGAGGGGGTAGAAATTGAGCTCGGTTTGGTACCGGCATTGAGACTTTGTTACAAGCAAAGGTAAAAAAAGTCATTTTCCGCTAGGGGCTAGCCGCTAGCATTAGATGGCATCACAATTGATCATTCTGCAGCGACGCCCCGCGTGAAAAGTAACCCGTGACAAGCTGTCTAGTGACCGTTTACCCCGGCACTTTACTCCGACCCCAATATCTAGAAGAAGTCTGCGCCAGTATTGATCGCTTACTTCCGGAGCTAGGGTTTGCTGGTGCCGAACTCGTCGACCCGCTCCCTGAAAAAGTACAAGCGAAAGAGGCTGAATTCAGGGCCATATGGGGCGGCTGTGAACTTCGCAATAATCGCATTCGGGAAACACTTGATATGGAATTTCGTCCGCTGGATGTTTCGATTCGCGACTGTGTGGAATCGCTTATTTCGTTGGGAAAAGTAGCGCCAGTGCGAAACGCTTAAAGGCAGGGCATGAAGCAGAGTCATGAAGCAGACGCATGAAGCAGAGTCATGAAGTAGCGGCAAGCAACGACAAGCAGGAAAGTAGCAAGGCGCGAGTGCCGCTGGAAGCTATTTCCGGCTTCGTGCTATCTGCTCGTCACGGTTTGCTTCGAAGTCAACAGCCTCATTTTTCTCAAGCTCTGGTGGAACATACCAATGTAGTTTCGTCCCGTGGTAGGCAAGCCACACGACCTGCGCAACCTCAGATGGCGCGATGGTTCTGCTAGCGTCCGTTCTGTCGGCGTTTCTTTTGGGTGTTTTTGAAAACGTGGCCACAGCTTTGCCGTCAACGTATCTGTTGCTGCCCCACAGTGCTGTATCAATAATGCCAGGCATGACATCTGCGGCTCTGACACCATATCGTGCCAGTTCAACACTCATCGCATGGGTAAAACCTTTGACCGCGTATTTTGTGGCGCCGTAAACCGCCATTCCTGGTGTGCCAAAGATGGCTGCCGATGAAGATGTGGTAAAGCAAAGTGAGTTTTCTGTCTGTTTTAGTAGCGGAATCGCAGCGTAGGTGCCATTTAAGACGCCGATCAAATTAATATTGACAATGTCCATGATCTTGTCAAACGGCATTTCATCAAAATAGCCCCCAACGGTGATGCCCGCATTATTGAACATAAGGTCTAAACGACCCTCTGTTTGTTCCCCAAACAACGCTAACGCCGCGTCAAAAGCCTCTTTGTCACGCACGTCTAGATACGCTGTCCAACAGCGATCACCTAGTGCCCTGTTTAGATCCTCCAGGCCATCATGATCAACGTCGAAGCAGCCGACAAACCAGCCCTTGCTATGGAAAAGTTCCGCCGTGGCACGTCCAATGCCGCTGGCAGCGCCAGTGATAAAAATCGTTTTGTATTCCATAGCGTTCTTTTCCTTGTCTGGCTCTATTGAGGATACGGATTGTAAACCAGATCTTTCAAAGAACAGCCAAGCACAGCAAGGATTCGTTTAACTGAAGATCAAAGCGCTGTGATGTGGCTGTTCTTTTAGAGGGTCACCAACGGTAATGATGCTGGCGGGTTGCCCCGCGGGTTGCCTCGAGGATTGCCTCGCAGGTTGCCCGACATGCGCAACAGTTGCTTGCTGAGTTCCGCTTATCGCTAAAATTGTTGTGCAGGGCAGTTGAGTCGTCGCCCAGGTTCGTTCTTCTGCCGCTTGATGTGTCGAACCATAATCCGTTACCAGGCACCGTTTGAGACAGGGGGCACCGTTTGACCGAGGGGGCACGGTGTCAAAACCTATCCGCTCCACCGGCCAATATCCTTGACGCCAATCGGGCAGTTGAATCGACCATTAGTAACCCGGTGTACAGCAAGTTACATTAAGTTACATCAAATGGATCTGTACATGTATATCTCCATGTACTTTGGTCGGCGTTTATTTGTAAAATCGGCGCGGCAAAAATGCCGCCGGAGTTTTTACCACTGCAAAGCAGGTGGCAAAGCAGGTGGCAAAGCAGGTGGCAATGGTGCCATTCGCGAATGATTTTAAAGCAAACGGCATCTGACGTTAATAATAGTTATAGAGGTTAGGGAAATGAGATCATTTTTATTGGGCGCGTTAATATTGGTGTTGGCTAGCTTAACTGCTTGTGGCGGTGGCGGTGGCGGCGGATCTTCAATTGTGCCTGAACCTGCTGCGGTGGAACCGGAGCCAGCCCCGGTGGAACCAGCCCCGGTGGAACCAGCTTCAGTGACGAATATTGTAGGCGTCATTACTGGGTTCGGTAGTGTGTTTATCGGTGAGGATAAAGTTGACGTGGGGTCAGATACGACGGTTGACGTTAACGGCGACAGCAGTACTGGTGATGATAGTAATCTGCGGGTTGGTATGAAGGTAAGTATCACTGCCAGTGATTCTGAAGGGGAACTCACGGCACAAAGTATTAAGTATGACGATGACCTAAGAGGTCCAGCTACCAATGTAAGGCCGGCGACGGAGGACCCTTCTCTCGGGTCCTTTTCGGTTGTACAGCAGCTGGTTGTCGTAGACGGAAACACAATTTTTGATAACGATATTGGCGATAATAATGCTGATGGTGATATCGATATTCGAGACCTGGCCGGGGGTAGTGAGCAGGTTGTCGTGGAAGTCAGTGGTCTATTGATTTCCGAGGGGTTTCTTGCAACTCGCATCGAGCGATCTAGTTCAGTCGGGGGTCTTATTGATGTGAGCGATGATGAATATGAAGTTAAGGGTTTTGTTGACGAAGTAGCCAGCGACGGTAGTGAATTTCGTATCAACGGGGCGACATTTTTGGTGGTTGATAGTGCCAACAGTGCCGATGGTACCAGTGCTACGGTATTCGATGATGGTTTGGTGGCAGATTCATCTCTTGTCGGCGAATTTGTTGAGGTTAAAGCGGATCAAAATAGTGCTGGTGATTGGGTTGCGGTTAAGGTTGAGCGTGAAGATGACTTTGAGGATGACAATGGTGATGGTCAGGTTGATGACGACGACCGTAACGGGAAATATGAGATCGAAGGGGTCGTTAGTGCCGTAGACACGTTGAGCGAGCCAAATACAGTGACCATCGGTTCGGTTACTCTGGAAGTGACCGATGCGACTAGTCTTGTTGGACAGGAAGGTAACCTGGTGAAAATCGAAGGCACATTTGATGAAAATGGTGTGCTGGTGATCGGTCAGTCTCGCTCAAAGGTTGAAAGTTATCTTCGCGTGCAAGATCGGGTGACAGATGTTGGCGCCTCTTCGTTGACGACACGCTTAGGCGTTTCGGTGACGCCTACGGGCAACAGTCGAGTGAAAGATGACGTTAGTGACGATGATAAAGGTGATCACTTGACGCCACAACAATTCCTGGAACGACTGCAATCGGGCGATTATGTTGAAGCCAGAGCGTTCCTTGATGCTAGTGGTGAAGCGATATGGACACGCATCGAGCGCGAAGATGAAGATGATATGGATTGCCGGATACAAGGGCCGGTCCAGTCAATAGTGGGTGACAGTGCTTCGGACTTTAGCGTTGTGATTCAAGGTGTCACGGTAGATGTGAGCCGAATCATCTCGGAAGACGATTTTGAAGGCGCTAACGGTCAGATCCTGGGTCGACAGGGATTTTTTGATCAGTTGAGCGTGGATGATGTGGTGAAGGCAACCAGCGATAAGCAAGGTCTTGGCTGTGAATTAGGCCGCCTTACCGCTCGCGAAGTTGAGTTTGAAAATGATGATGGTTTGGTCGGTACTTCATCGTCTTCATCGTCTTCATCTGACGACGATGACGATGACGATGACGATGAAAATGAACTGTCGCCCAGTGAGGTGACTGCAAATACCTTTGTGCTTAACGGCCGCACCATTTCGGTAGTGGGTAGCACCCTGATCGACGATTCTCTTGTTGAAGCGGCCCTGGGTCGTGAAATAGATAGCGATGATATTGCGTTTGATCAACTCCCTGGCGAGTTGACCCTTGTAGATTTATTGCCCACAGACGTTGTTATTGAAGTGAAAGTCACGGCTGACGATGTTGCCATTGAGATAGAAGATAGCTAGTCAAAGGCCGGGGTCATCGTTTTGCGATGACCCCACCAATAGGGCCAGGTCATACAGGCACAAGGAGGAAAGGTGAGGATCGATTGCGCGAGGTCCGACGAAGCCCGCGTTCAGACGCACCTAGGCTTACCTGATAGATCAAGTGAATCAAATGCTTGTGAATAGGCTGCTAAACAACCCGTAAGGAAGTACATTTTCGTTGAGGGAAAAGAGCTTTCATGATTCCTATGCTCTGCTCGTTTCGCAGATCGGTCTACGAACTCGACAGATCAAGTTACCAGCTCAACAGATCAATTTACCAGTTCAGCCAACAAGCGCATGAGCGCAAACTGGTCATAGGTTGCTACCTCTGCACCGGGTTGGCCTGGGCAGGCGTTACGCGCGGTGCACGTATTAGGAAAATTGGCGTTGGATAAAACGTAACCCTGATTAGCGCTATGTTCGTATTGTGTTTGTACCACCAGAACAAGGTCTTCTGAAGGCCAGACATAAATCATTTGGCCGTCTAACCCCATTGCTGCGGAAATGGTAATGGGGGGCTCTGCACCAAAGAACGCGCTATTCAAGACCCACCAATGTAAGCCATAAAAGTCAGTTTGTGCAGACAGGCTTGCTTGCACGTAACTGCCAGGTACGATTTGGTTACCGTCCCATTCGCCATTGCGCGCGTAAAGCAGGCCGAACCTGGCCATGTCCAATGGTGTCATATCCAGTCCCATGTAGGTGAGGGGGTTTGTGCCGGAACGATCCAGCCACATGCCCACCAGATTTGGATCAATACCAATCGGCGATAGAATTTTTTCAGTCAGATAAGCCTGCGCATCTAAACCCGTCGCCCTTAGAATAATCGGTTCTATTAGCTGGGATGTCGGGTTTGAGTATTCAAATGTCGTGCCCTCAACTCGTGTTTTTGGAAAATCGATCGCAAATTTTGTTTGATCCGTTTCATCGTAAATCCCGTTATTTGCGCCGTAACCCGCTCGCATTTCCAGGATATCCTGAATAGTGACAGCCTCTTTGTCGCTATCGACCCATTCGCTTAAAAATTCGCTTGCGGGTTGATTCAGACTACTTATCCAGCCTTCCTCTATGGCAATCCCGATTAAGGCGGCGTAAAAACTTTTGGCAACGGACCAGCTAGTCCCAAGTGTGTCGATATCAACACCCGTGGAAAAACGCTCCCCAATAATCCACCCGTTCCGCACCAATACTGCGGACTGCACCGCTTGATCGGTAAAAATGTGGTTTAGGATAGCGTCAACATCGCTCGCATTTAGATTTAAATCTGCAGGGTCTGCAGCGTCAAGTGTCCATGTTGGCTCAAGTTTTGCCGATGAAGGAGCGGGTGTAGCAGCAGGAGCGGACGCATTAGAAGGAGCGGACGCATTAGCAGTACCACTGCCACCACCACTGCCACCACCACCACCACACCCGGATATTCCGATGAAGATTAAAAGAATAAAAAGTTTATTGAATTTCATTCGGAATTTATAACAGCTAACGGCGGGCTTTGCAGTTCAAAAAACTATTTTACGTGATGGCAGGGTGGGTGCTAAAACCCATAAGCTTGAGTCGCGGGCATAGACCCTGGGCGATTAGAAAGTGGGCTTGGGTTTTGAAATTTAGTGGGTACCACGGTCACTTTCCGCAATGTCACAATCGGCGATGCAAGTTATTGCGTTGTAATGGCGGCGCCGCCTTTTTTGACCAGATCAGCTTTGCCCGGCGAGGGCGGTACATTGCAGCCCTTTTGAATGCCCGGTTTGGACCCCATCAAGGCCATCCAGCGTTGTAAATGCGCTAGGCCATCTACGCTGACACGCGCCCATAAGTGACTTCGCAGCCAAGAATAGTTTGCAATGTCAGCGATGCTGTAGCGATCAGCAAGGTATTCTTTGTCGGTCAACTGCTGATTTAAAACCTCGTAGAGTCGCCGAGTCTCGTTAGTGTAGCGACTAATTGCCTGCGGAACCTCTTCCGGAAAGTATCGAATAAAGGCTACCGCTTGTCCCTGCATCGGGCCAATACCAGCGATTTGGAACATCAGCCACTGCATCACTTCATAGCGCCCCTGCGTATCGACAGGCATCAGCTTTCCCGACTTTTCCGCCAAGTAGAGCAGGATGGCGCCAGATTCAAAAATACTGATGTTGGTATCTTCATCATGAATCGCGGGAATTCTGCCGTTGGGGCTAAGTTTCAAAAACTCAGGGTGGTGTTGCTCTCCCTTACCCAGGTCGACAAGCTGTAACTTATATTCAATCTCCATTTCTTCTAAGGCCATGGCAACTTTCCAGCCATTTGGGGTCGGTGCGCTATAGAAATTGATCATTGGAGACTCCCTTGTATTGTTTGGTTGATTGCGGCGCGCCCTGCACATCAGTCAATGATGAAAATACCGGCTTTTTGTATCACTGTTTTTGCATTTGCCCGCTCGATCACCTTTAGCAGTGTGGTTTGAATGGTTTCGTCTTTTCTGGCGTCACCCTTACTTGGAAATCTTTGTTCTTGGGGCTCGTCACCTTCTTCCGAAATAAAGCCAACGATAACGCCCGTTGCACAGTCATCTGATTCACCAAAATAAGTCAGTGAAATTTGAGGGTAGCCCTGAAAGCCTCGACTGACCCTTTTTGCGATACGCTTTGTTGATTTATCTAAATTCATAATATGACCCGTTTCTCGAGTTTCAGAAGGTACACGGCGTGGTTAATCTATGCCTGTTCTGTCGGTGTCTCGCGCCGAATATACAGCATGATGGCGCCGGTCAGGCTGCCGAAGGCAGCGCCATAAAGGTTTGCATCAATCACTGCGGGGTAGCCCAGGAGGCGTTCCGATGCGGCCGCCGCGCCAAAGGTTTGTTCCAATAAAAGCTTTGCCAGCAATCCAACCACCAGTACGGGGCCAATATGTCTTCGTGCGTGCATGTCCGCGGTCACGCCCCACGCGAACAGCCCATGCAGCAGGCCCGACAAGCCCGCATACCAGGCAATGCTGCTGTCCAGATAATAAAGGCAGGCTGACACGCCAATCGCTGAAACCGTCGCAGCGGTTAAGTAGTCCCTTACATTATAGTCATCACCTTGCAGCAGCCAAAGTGCCAAAATGCCCGCCAGACTCATGCCCAGATGTGACTCATTGGTGTGAACGAGGTGGCCGGAAAGTAGTCGCCAGTACTCATCACTCTGGATCGCCACGCGGTCGAACGTTAGGTCTGCCAGCCCGATAATTTGCGCAGCAATCGCCAGACCTGCGAGAACTAGAGGACCCGCAATCTGGTCGGTTTTTAGGGCTAGATGATTTTTCAGCATGTTGGTTAAGACTCAAGTAATACAAGCGGTATTATCTTTGCCGGTGAGTTATTAGAAGTAAAGCGGCGGTCCGGCGACATCGCCGCTGCGTAGATCTAAAAGTGTGGCAGGGTGTCGGTACCATTGCGTTTTCGATTCGCCTAAAATTCAGACGAAGGGGTGGGTTGACTTCCCAAGCTACTTCCCGAGCTACTCCCCGGGCTACTCCACGAGCTACTCCACGAGCTACTCCACGAGATACTCCACGAGCGCCTGAAAAAAGGCTCTGCGAGTGCAATCGGGTTAGAATGGTATTGGGTAGGGTCACGCCAAAGGGGCAATAAAGTGTCTGCAGGGCCTCGCGGGATTGCTTGCAGTCGGCTCACCTGCTCCGGCCATCCGCTATGATGGCCCTTAGTGCCCCCTGCCAGCGGCCATTAGTGACGTCAAGATTTGAGTGGTGGGCAAGGTGCGCGCCAAATTATGTGTTGGATAAAATAATGATTAGTAGACGGATTCATCGATATATTGGCTTGGCTCTGCTATTTCCAATGATTGGCTGGGCGTTAACAGGGGTCGTGTTCCTTGTTAAGCCAGGGTACGACAGGGCCTACGAAATCATAACGATAAAGACATACCCACTGGAGCAAACGCTAAATATCGCAGCCAATGAAAGCTGGGAAGAAGTCAAAGTAATAAAGTCTGTGCTCGGGCATCATTTGCTGGTGACCGCGGCAGGAAAAACCCACCACCTTGATTTTAATACGTTAAAACAGAGGCCAACGCCCAGCATGATCGAGGTAACGCGGTTGGTGGAAGACGCTATTGCTGACAAAAGAGATCGCTACGGTTCCGTGCAGGCAGTAGATGGCACAACGGCCTACACAACAACAGGGATTGAGGTGACGCTCGATTGGGACGAGCTGAAACTTAATCAGATTGGTGCTGACAGGCACTTTATTGACGGGCTATATAAAGTCCATTATTTGCAATGGACGCCATGGCGGTTGGCTAACGAGGTACTTGCGATAGTTGGGTTGCTGTTACTTATCACGTTAACGCTAATAGGGTTAAGGATATACCTGAAAACCGCAAGATAGTATGGCCGTTAAGCGAGTCACGGCGCGTTGAATCATTGGCTTAAACCCAGGATGCCATTCATCTGGTGCCGCCTGCCCTGCTCGTATCGAGCTTTGCTCGTGCCGGCTTGAAAGCAGGTAGATCGCCTCCTGTTTTTGAGTCGGCGGTGGATCAGGCGATTTGCACCATACCCAAATCATTCAATCATTTTTTGCGTCGTCTCTATTCATCCGCCAAGTAAGGTGCTTCACCAACTACGGTAACCCTGAAGCCAAGCCTGACCGCAGGGTGATAATCAAAAGCTGCGTGGTGCTGAACAATTCGATTGTCCCAGAAAACAACAGTATTTGGTGCCCACTGAACCCGACATTGGATGCTGACAGAGTAGGCAACGTGATCGTATAACATTGCCAGCAGGGCCTGGCTCTCAGGCTGACTAAGCTCGACAATGTTTTCAACAAACCCCGCGTTGACATATAGCGCGTT
>Ga0209199_1004737_pt1 | contig 12335 bp, 13 predicted proteins | sample COGITO_mtgs_1105_7_FD_184805 | JGI IMG/M metagenome (GOLD analysis project Ga0209199, IMG submission 184805) | Pelagic marine microbial communities from North Sea - COGITO_mtgs_110523 (SPAdes) (version 2) | ecosystem: Environmental > Aquatic > Marine > Epipelagic ...
ACCGTCCTCGTTAACCCAAAGATTGCCCTTTAGATCTAGCGTCATGTCTTATGGGTTGCAGTGACCGTAGGACCAAATTTAAGGCAATTGATCCGGCTTGCCGATGAAAGGATTGTCATTTTGGACGGCACCGAGCTTGGTGATGCGAATAACAGTTCCATTGTGACTCTTCGTGTTTTGCGCCTGCTCGCGGTCGCTGTGATCCCTGATGCTAAAGAACAGCGTGCCATCACGCGCACCAACCAGCCGCGATCCAAAATGACGCCCGCCACTGAAGCTTTTGCTCATCTCAAAGCTAGTAGTGACATCGCTGAACACGGCTTCGTTCGGCTCAAAACGCGCACGCATTACAGCCGTGCCGGACTAGCGCCCTTGCGCATTGGCGTATGTCATGAAGATATTACCCGAGCGCTCAAAATCGCGCAGGATCTGCAGATCGAGTAAACTGCCCTGCCCGTCGACTTCGATCTTGGGCAGACCAGAATCATGTTGCTGTTTGTCATCTGCGATCCACAGCAAGTTCCCGTCGCGCTCTGTTATCAAGATGCCACCTGTGGTGAAGGTAAAAGTCTAAGGCGCATCCAAGCCATCTAGCACCGTATCTATCTAATAGTCGCGCGCAGAGAGTCTGCAAGACTTGGCGTTCCGAGGGCCGCAAGCAAGAAAATTCTGCGAGTAAGGGTCATTTGTGTCTCCACCTCAAATCTCTACGCCCAACATATCTCGAAGGTATGTAGACAACAGTGCCCCACAAGCAATTTACTTTGCCTCGCTTCGCGTCAGGGCTTTTCAATTGTGAACACCCCGCCTAGTCTTCAATACTAATTTGACGCCACATGCTGCACACCAAACATGGCGCGATCATGACAAGCGCGTTAAGACGCTTTGGCACGACGGGGGAACGAATGTGATCAGGGTTGAAAACCTGCATAAGCACTTTGGCGGCTTTCATGCTGTTGATGGCGCCACGCTTGAGATTGCCGAGGGATCAATCACCGGGCTTGTCGGACCGAATGGAGCTGGCAAAACCACGCTGTTTAATGTCATTGCGGGCGTTTTGCCGCCGACGTCAGGTCGCGTTTTCATGGCCGATGAAGACATCACCGATCTACCCCCGCATGAGTTGTTTCTCAAAGGCCTGTTGCGCACATTCCAAGTAGCGCATGAGTTTTCGTCCATGACATGTCGCGAGAACCTGATGATGGTGCCCGGTGCGCAAACAGGTGAAACTCTGTGGAACACTTGGTTCTCGCGTAAACGGATCGCGAATGAGGAACGCGCGTTAGCCGCGAAAGCGGATGAGGTTCTAGATTTTTTGACCATTGCGCATCTAAGCGATGAAAAGGCTGGAAACCTGTCTGGCGGTCAAAAGAAGCTGTTGGAGCTGGGTCGCACAATGATGGTCGACGCGCGGATCGTGTTTCTGGACGAAGTTGGTGCGGGCGTGAACCGCACCCTATTAAACACCATTGGCGATGCGATTTTACGACTGAACCAAGAGCGCGGCTATACGTTTTGCATGATCGAACATGATATGGATTTCATCGGTCGCCTTTGTGATCCTGTGATCGTAATGGCCGAAGGCAAAGAGCTGGCTGAGGGCACGATTGAGCAGATCAAAGTCAATGAACAGGTGATCGAGGCCTATCTGGGCACGGGCTTGAAAAACAAGGAAACCGCGTGACGCTGGCTTTGCTTGTTTGGGGCGCTGCCCCCGCGCCTATGGCGCTCCCCAAAGGTATTAATGGACCAAAGAAGGACTGGAGCCGTGACTGAGCCGTTTCTGATTGGCGAGAACATGACCGGTGGGTATGGCACTGGCGCAGATATCCTGCACAGCTGTACCTTGGCTGTTGAAAAGGGCGAGATTGCCGTAATTGTAGGCCCAAACGGGGCCGGTAAATCAACTGCAATGAAGGCCGTGTTTGGAATGTTGAATTTGCGCGAAGGAGCCGTGCTGTTGAACGGCGAAGACATCACGCAATTGACGCCGCAAGCGCGTGTGGGCAAAGGCATGGGCTTTGTACCTCAGAACTCGAACATTTTCACCTCCCTCACTGTGGAAGAAAACCTTGAGATGGGGGCATTTATCCGGCGCGATGATTTCGCTGAGACTATGGCGCAGGTCTATGATCTGTTTCCCATTCTTAAGGAGAAACGCCTGCAAGCGGCTGGTGAATTATCAGGTGGGCAGCGTCAGCAAGTGGCCGTCGGGCGCGCATTGATGACCCAACCGCAGGTTTTGATGTTGGATGAGCCAACTGCAGGCGTGTCACCGATTGTGATGGACGAGCTGTTTGATCGCATTATCGAAGTCGCGCGTACAGGAATTTCCATTCTGATGGTCGAGCAAAATGCCCGTCAAGCGCTTGAAATTGCAGACAAAGGGTATGTTCTGGTGCAAGGTTCCAATGGGTTTACCGATACGGGGCAAGCGCTTTTGGCTAACCCCGAAGTACGCAGAAGTTTCTTGGGGGGATGAGTATGCGAAGATTTCACCCTTATTTTAGCGCCATTGCGCTTGCAGTCTGTTCGCCCGCTTTTGCGAATGACGAAGACGGGTCCTACACTTTGCAAAACGCGCCTGTTCAGTCAGAGATTTCGACGCTTTGCGCGTTTGAAAACGAATGCCTTGACGCGGAAGCGTGCAATAACACAACGTTTTCTTTCGAACTCAAAGGCCGTGCAGGCGGCTTGAATGATGTGGATATGGTCGTCCAAGCCGAGCTGATCAGCGAGATCGGTGATACAATTCTACTTGGCGCGCGCTCTGGCGAGGCGATGTCGCTGTCTGGCGGTACATTTGACGCGCGGCATTTACTAACCATCGCGAACAATGGCAACGCGCGTTACACGTTGCATTATTCTGACGGACCCCTGGCAATCAGTTATCTTGGAGCGTGCTCATGATCGATTTTCTGAATGCAATTGTGGCCTTGTCAAATTTCGTGATCGTACCCGCGATTGCCTATGGCAGCCAATTGGCGCTTGGCGCTTTGGGCGTCACTCTGATCTATGGCATCTTGCGGTTCTCCAACTTTGCGCATGGCGATACTATGGCCTCGGGCGCGATGTTCACCATTTTCGTCACATGGTGGATGCAATCTGCGGGCATCAATCTTGGACCTTTGCCGACAGCCTTACTTGCCCTGCCGTTTGGCATCCTTGGATGTATGGCTTTAGTCTTGTTCACAGATCGCTTTGTCTATCGTTTTTACCGCGCCCAAAAAGCCAAACCAGTGATCTTAGTGATTGTTTCAATGGGTGTGATGTTCATCATGAACGGGCTCGTACGATTTTCAATTGGACCGGGCGAGCAGCGCTTTTCTGACGGCGAGCGTTTCATCATTAATGCGCGTGAATTCAAAGAGTTTACAGGTCTGCGCGAAGGATTGGCTATCAAAACCTCGCAGGGAATCACAGTCATCACTGCAGTGATTGTCGTGGCGCTTTTGTTCTGGTTTCTCAATCGCACGCGCACAGGAAAGTCGATGCGCGCCTACTCTGACAATGAGGATCTTGCGCTGCTTTCGGGCATCAATCCAGAGCGCGTGGTAATGTACACTTGGCTCTTGGTGGCGGCGTTGGCGACAACTGCAGGCGTGCTATACGGACTCGACAAAAGCTTCAAACCCTTCACCTATTTCCAGCTTTTGCTGCCGATCTTTGCTTCCGCCATTGTGGGTGGGCTCGGCAGTCCCATCGGAGCCATTGCTGGCGGGTTTGTGATCGCTTTCTCGGAAATCACGATCACCTATGCCTGGAAAAAGGTGCTGGTCTATATGATGCCGGAGCAGCTTGAGCCTTCAGGCCTAGTTCAACTTTTGAGCACCGATTATAAATTCGCGGTTTCCTTTGTGATCCTGCTGATCGTACTTTTGTTCAAGCCCACGGGCCTGTTTTCGGGGAAAGCGGTATGACATTTCCTATAAAAAACGTGGCTTTATTCGCGATTATGGCCGGATTGCTGTTCTACACAGGCATAACAGAAAGCTGGAACACGGCGCTTGGCCTGTTCAACATGTGTCTTATCTCGGCGATCATGGCGCTGGGAGTTAACTTGCAATGGGGCTATGCAGGTCTGTTCAATGTGGGCGTCATGGGCTTTGTCGCGCTTGGCGGATTAGCAGCTGTGCTGGTCTCACATGCGCCCGTGACAGAAGCTTGGAGTGAAGGTGGGCTTGGCGTGATTGTGGCGCTTCTTACAGGCGCAGCAACGATTTTACTGGCGACGCTAATCATGAGGCGCAAACCCCATAGCCGCACGCGCACTTTGGCGCTTTTGGCGGTACTGGTGGGTGGTTTCTTCCTATTTCGCGCGCTGTTTGACCCGTCTGTTCTTGCGATTGAGAAGGTAAACCCAGCTGCCACAGGCTTCTTAGGCGGGCTTGGCCTGCCGATCTTGATGTCCTGGCCAGTGGGCGGCCTGCTCGCAGCAGCCGCTGCTTGGTTGATTGGTAAAACTGCACTGGGCTTGCGCTCTGACTACCTCGCAATTGCGACGCTTGGGATTGCGGAGATCGTGATTGCGGTCCTAAAAAACGAAGATTGGCTGACACGTGGCGTTAAGAATATAGCAGGGCTTGAGAGACCCGTACCTTATGAGGTGGATCTGCAAAACAGCCCAGCTTTTGTTGAGCGCGCGAATAACTTCGGACTGGACGCGATCGAAGCGTCCACACTCTTCGTCAAGGCCAACTATTCGCTCTTGTTCGCGGCTGTGCTGATTATCTTGCTCGTCATGTTCCAATTGGCGCTCAACAGTCCGTGGGGCCGCATGCTACGTGCGATCCGAGACAACGAAGTCGCAGCGGAAGCGATGGGAAAGGACGTCACGGCGCGCCACTTGCAGGTTTTCATCCTAGGCAGCGCAATCTGCGGTCTCGCAGGAGCGATGATGACCACTTTGGATGGCCAGCTGATCCCTGGCACATATCAACCGCTGCGCTTTACATTCCTTGTCTGGGTGATGGTTATCGTAGGTGGATCCGGCAACAATATCGGTGCGATCTTAGGTGGCTTCCTGATTTGGTATCTGTGGATTCAGGTGGAGCCGCTAGGTCATTGGCTGATGGGGGTTGTCACGTCCGGCATGGCTGAGGGCAGCGCGCTCAAAGAGCATCTTCTGGAAAGCGCCGCGCATATGCGCTTGCTAACGATGGGCCTTGTTTTGTTACTTGTTCTGCGTTTCAGCCCACGTGGCCTGATCCCGGAAAAATAAAGTCCAACTTCATTTTGCCTTTAAACCCAAAAACGCCGGCCCAAATGAGACGGCGTTTGCAATTCTAGGTGAATCGATTTTTCTAGAAAAATTGCGTGTCGATCAGAGGGCAGTCCAGCCACCATCAACAGAAATCGTCGTCCCTGTGATCTGCGCTGCAGCATCAGAAGCAAGGAATACTGCTGTGCCACCCATTTGCTCAACCGTGGCGAACTCTTTGGATGGCTGACGCTTCAGCATCACGTTCTTAATCACATCTTCACGTGACATATCATATTCGCGCATTGTGTCCGGGATCTGCTCCTCCACCAAAGGTGTCAGAACATAACCCGGACAAATGGCGTTCGCAGTGATCGGTTCCTGCGCAGTTTCAAGCGCAACCGACTTGGTCATGCCGACCACACCATGTTTCGCAGCGATATAAGCGGATTTAAACGGTGAGGCGGTCAAGCCATGTGCCGAGGCGATATTGATTACCCTGCCCCAGCCAGCCTTTCGCATTAACGGTAATGCGGCCGCTGTCGTGTGAAAGGCTGAGGACATATTGATCGCAATGATCGCATCCCATTTTTCCACCGGAAAATCATCAATCGGCGCAACATGCTGAATGCCCGCGTTGTTGATCAGAATATCGCAGACACCTGCTTTCTCAATGAGGGCGCGACATTGATCGCCTTTTGACATATCCGCTTGAATGTAGCGCGCTTCAACCCCGTGAGTTTTTGCGATCTCTACCGCAATCGCATGATCATCGTCGCGATCCGTAAATGAATTCAGCACAACGTTCGCGCCAGCCTTGGCCATCTCTTGGGCGATTCCCAAACCGATTCCCGAGTTGGACCCAGTGATCACAGCGGTTTTTCCTCTCAGTGTCATTACAGATCTTTCCTTAACAATTTCATACCTCGCGCTTGGAGGACCCCATACCATGCTGCGCCCGCAAAATAAGGGGTGAAACCACACTTTTTACGCGCACATGCAACAAAGTGAACGGATCAAACAGGGATCGATATGGCCAAAAAAAACCCCAGCACGAAGCTGGGGTTAAGTTATTGAGGCAGGTTTCATACAGGCAAGAAACCTATCGAGCAGTGGTGCGTTTATAGGCCTTAAGTTGCAGCACTCCAAGCAAAAAGTTTGATACATACCCAAAGCCCCGTTATGGTTTTTACCCACAGGCTAAGCATTTAAAGGGTTGTTTACCAAATGAGATCAATGTTTTTCGCGCAGCAGTTGCGTTCAGTCGCTTATATCTTAACGCTTTGCACCTTGCCTGCCCAACTTGCGGCAGAGCCTGCGCATGGCATAGCTATGTATGGTGATCCAGCCCTGCCACAGGATTTTGTGTCGCTCCCTTATGCGAACCCTGATGCGCCCAAAGGCGGCAAGATCAGTTTTGGCGAAGTTGGCGGTTTCGATTCGCTTAATCCACACATCCGAAAAGGCTCTGTTCCGTGGCAGCTCAGATCATTGGCTTATGAAAGTTTAATGGGCAGATCGTACGGCGAACCTTTCTCGCTTTACGGACTTTTGGCTGAATCGATTGAAACAGGCCCGAATCGCGAATGGGTGGAATTCACCCTGCGCCAGGGAGCCAAGTTCTCTGACGGAACCCCAGTCACGACCGAAGATGTGATTTGGTCCTATGAAACCCTCGGCACGGTTGGTCATCCACGTTATCGCGGGCTTTGGTCGAAAATCGAAACGATTGAAGCCACCGGCCCACGCGCTGTGCGGATCACCTTTAATGAGGACAACCGCGAGCTCGCCCTGATCGCAGGTCTGCGCCCTATCCTGAAGAAAGCACAATGGGATGGTAAAGACTTTGCCTCGTCCACCTTGGACGACATCCCGATTTCGTCCTCACCATATGTGATCGCGGAGGTGGATGCGGGCCGCTCCGTTACTTTGCGCCGCAACCCTGACTATTGGGGCAAAAATGTGCCGTTCAGACGCGGCACGATGAACCTTGATGAAATTAAGATGGAATATTACGGCGACAGCGCGGTTCTCTTTGAGGCCTTCAAAGCCGGTGAGCTGAGCATGCGGCGCGAAAACAATGCCGAAAAATGGGAAACTCAGTATAACTTTCCTGCGGTGCAAAATGGCGATGTGATCAAATCCTCGATACCGCACAAGCGCCCCACAGGTATGACCGGATTTGTGATGAACACCCGCAAAACCCCTTTTCATGATTGGCGTGTACGCGACGCGATGATCCATGCGTTCAACTTTGAATTCATCAACGACACCCTCACGGGTGGGCGTCAACCACGCATTACATCCTATTTCTCCAACTCCGTCTTGGGGCTGCGCGCAGGGTTAGTCAAAGGCAAAGTCGCCAAGCTTCTTGAACCTTACAAAGACCAATTACGCCCCGAAGCCCTTGAGGGCTACAAGCTGCCCATCTCCGATGGTTCCGCCCGTAATCGCAAGAATATTCGCACAGCAATGAAGCTACTCACGGACGCGGGTTATAGTGTTCAGGACGGCAAGATGATTGGCGCGGATGGCAATCAACTTAGCTTTGAGGTACTGTTGCGCCAAGGCGGGCAAGAGAACCAAGCAATCATGGACATCTATATCAACGCGCTTGAGCGTTTGGGCGTCGACGCCAAAATCTCCACCACCGATGATGCGCAATACACAGAACGCACCGCTAATTACGATTTCGACATGACCTATTATCGCATTGGTCTGTCCCTTAGCCCCGGCAATGAACAGTATCTCTATTGGGGTAACGAAGGCGTGGAGAACCCTGGTCGGCGCAACTGGATGGGTATGAATGTCCCTGCCGCAGAAGCTATGATCGAGCAGATCCTCGGTGCACGTTCACAAGAAGATTTCATCTCTGCCACACGCGCATTGGACCGAATTTTGATGTCGGAGCGATACTTTATCCCGCTCTATCAATGGCCCTTTAGCAATGTCGCTCATGCGAAAGAGTTGAAGTATTCTGAGACCTTGCCAATATATGGCGACTGGCTTGGATTTTTGCCAGAAGTCTGGTGGTGGGAAGAGGGGTAATACCGCTCTGCGCTCATAGTTATTTTTACAAAGTAACGAATAAAAAGGGTTTCTTGCGCAGACTGCTCGTGACGTAACTTAGGAGTGAACGTTGTGGCATGGACGAAACTTACCGAGAACTGGTCTGAAAACTTGCAAGCACTTGCGCGCCGCTTTCCACATGTAAGCGCGCAGATGCTTGATCCTCTCAAGGATGAACCGACGAAGATTAGTCGCGTCATTGCGCAGACACTTGATTTGACCGAACCAGAAGCGCGAGAAGAGTTGGAGAATTTGATCGACCTTCAATCGCTTGCACGCGAAGCGTGCAGATTTTCGATCCCATGGCGCGGCAGCTAATGCGGCGACATCTCCGCATAAGGATGTCCATTACCCGCGCTCTTGATAGCCGCCAATCGCTGGGATACCGATGGGGGCTATGTCTGATGCGATCCATCCGCCCTGCCCGACACCTTTTAATCTAGCGCAATATGTGTTGGACGCAGGACTCGCGACGCCTGACAAATCTGCGCTGGAAGTGCTTGGAAGTGATCCGCAGACGTGGAGCTACGCGCAGCTAACTAACGCAGTACGCGGCGTTGCAACGGGTTTGCTAAACGCGGGCTTGAAACCGCAAGACATGGTGATGCTGCGTCTGGGCAATACGCCAGACTTTCCAATCGCTTACCTTGGAATCATCGCCGCGGGCATGGTCGCAGTACCGACGTCTGCCGCCTTAACCGATCACGAGATAACCAAGATGGCGGCACAGATTGCACCCGCTGCCATCCTGCAAGACCTCAAAGTTTCAGCGCCCACGTCAAAGGCACGCTCCATAACACTCGAAGACCTTCAAGCGATGTACACGCTGCCACCAGCCCCTTGGCATATGGGCGATCCTGAACATCCTGGCTATGTGGTGTTCACCTCCGGCACATCCGCAGCACCACATGCAGTTCAACATGCCCACCGCGCAATCTGGGCGCGTAAAATGATGCAATGCGATTGGTACGATTTAAACGCTGAGGATCGATTGTTGCACGCAGGCGCGTTCAATTGGACGTTTACGCTTGGCACGGGATTGATGGATCCGTGGAGTGTTGGTGCAACCGCTTTGATCCCACAGGATGGCACAACGCCAGAGGCACTGCCTGCTTTGCTCGCCCAGCAAAACGCCACGCTTTTTGCTGCTGCACCCGGTATTTTTCGCAAACTTGTGCGCACGGATATGCCTGCGATGCCGAAACTGCGACATGCGCTGAGTGCGGGTGAGAAAATGGCAGAAACGCTGCACGCGGAGTGGCAGCGCGCCACTGGAACACAAGTTTATGAGGCGTTTGGCATGTCCGAATGCTCCACCTTTATTTCCTCTAGCCCGACGCGGCCTGCCCCCACATCCACCCTCGGTCATGCCCAAACCGGACGGCGGGTTGCGGTGATCCAAGACGATGGTAAAGAGGCGGCGACGGACGACTTGGGCACCATCGCCGTACACCACTCTGATCCAGGTCTCATGCTTGGTTACCTTAATGCCCCCGATGCGACCAATGAACGCTTTCAAGGCGATTGGTTTTTGACGGGTGATCTAGGACGGTGTGACGCAAACGGTGCTATTTCCTATGAAGGACGCAGCGACGATATGTTGAACGCGAGCGGCTTTCGCGTCTCACCCATTGAGATTGAGACTGCATTTGCAAAGATCGACGGCCTCATTGAGTGCGCTGCGATTGAGACAACGGTCCAATCCGGCGCACAGGTGATTGCACTGTGCTATACGGCCCAAAACACTGTGCACAAAAGCACGTTCGAGGCTCTGGCCTCCACGCGATTGGCGCGTTACAAACAGCCCAGAATTTACCACCAATGCGACACCCTTCCTAGCAGCGCCAATGGCAAGCTGTTGCGCCGTGTGCTGCGCGCTCAGATTGAGGCTCTTTATGGTTAAGCTTGATATTATTTCCGATCCAATTTGCCCGTGGTGCTATATTGGCAAAACGTTGCTGGACCGCGCACTGGAAGCAGAGCCGGAGCATCCCTTTGAGATCGAATGGCATCCGTTTCAATTGAACCCGGACATGCCGCTCGAGGGCATGGATCGCCGTGCCTACCTTGAGGGCAAGTTTGGTGGCAAAGAGCAAGCCGTGAAGGTTTATGGCCAGATCGATCAGCACGCACGCGATGTCGGTTTGGAGCTTGATCTCGGGGCGATCAAACGCACGCCAAACACATTGAACGCGCATCGCCTGATCCATTGGGCGGGCATTGAGCAGCGTCAATCCATGGTAATGTCCGCGTTGTTTCGCGCCTATTTCAAAGAAGGTCGCGACATTGGCGAGGTGGAAGTTCTGGCCGATCTCGCAGACACATGCGGGATGGACGCAGCCCTCGTGCAACGTTTGCTGGCTACGGATGAAGACCTTGAGGGCATTCGTGAAAAGGACGCCGGCTTTCGCAAAATGGGTGTGAATTCGGTGCCCACCTTCATTATCGCAGGTCAGCACGCGGTGCCTGGCGCGCAATCAGTTGAAGTCTGGCGCAGCGTGATCACCGATATCAAGTCTCAGATCGAAGCCGAGGAATGAACGCACCCGTCGCGATGCGCATGGGAACGATGGAGTTCATTGCCTTCGCCGCGATGCTCTCTGCCACGGTCGCGTTTTCTATTGATTCCATGCTGCCCGGATTGCCCGAAATCGCGGCAGAGCTAAGCCCGAGTGATCCCAACAAAGTGCAACTGGTTCTCACCAGTTTCGTGCTGGGCATGGGGGTTGGGACGTTTTTCGTAGGTCCACTGTCGGATCGTTATGGGCGACGCGCAATGATGCTGTTTGGCGCCGTGTTTTATTGCATTGGTGCGTTCATCGCATGGCGCGCGGCGTCGCTGGAAATTCTGTTGGCCTCGCGCATGTTGCAAGGCTTAGGGGCAGCGGGCCCGCGCATCGTATCTATCGCGGTGATCCGTGATCTCTATTCGGGTCGTGAAATGGCGCGGATCATGTCGTTTGTAATGATGGTTTTCACATTGGTCCCCGCCATCGGCCCCCTGATCGGCGCAGGTCTGATCTATATCTCCGATTGGCGCGGAATTTTCGTGGCCTTCATGTGTTTTTCGGTGTTGACAATGCTTTGGATGGGCATTCGCCTGCCAGAAACACTAGCCCCTGAAAACCGCCGTGAGATCAACGTCAAAGCGCTTTTGGCTTCGGTAAAAGAACTGATGTCTTACCGCAGAGCACGTGTGTCGATCATTTGTCAGTCGATGATGCTTGCGCTTTTGTTCGGTATGTTGTCGACGGTCCATCCAACATATGACGTCACATTCGGACGCGCGGATAGTTTTCCTTATTGGTTCGGGGTAATCTCTCTTCTTGCGGGAATGGCTTCGCTATTAAACGCAAACATCGTTTTGCGCTTAGGGATGCGAAACGTCATCACCACCAGTTTCGCTGTACAGATCATCCTTTCTGGGATCATGCTCTTGCTCAGTACGTGGCCACCCAGCGATCAAACGTATTTTGTGCTGTTTATGATTTGGCAAACCTCGGTCTTTTTTCTGGCGGGCCTCACATTGGGCAATCTCAACGCGCTCGCAATGGAACCGTTGGGACATATCGCAGGCATGGCCGCGTCTTTTATCAGCGGGACTGCCACGCTATTTGGAACGCTCGTGTGTATTCCAGTGGGTTTGATGTTTGCGGGTACGCCCGTGCCTTTGGCTGCATCTAGCGTTGTTTTTTGCGCCATTGCAACGCTCATGATGCTTTGGTTGCGCAACTATGAGCGACGCACAGGGCGCGAAGTTTGAAATGTCATTTCACCGTTAACCTAACTCGGACATGCAACGCCAAACGATCAGCGTATTCCGCACAAGAAGGCAAAGCACATGAGCAAGATAAAAGTCGCAAATCCGATTATTAAAATGGACGGCGATTAAATGACCTGTACCATTTGGGATTTCATCAAAAAGAAACTGATTGAACCCTATCTCGACATTGATCTGCTGTACTACAACCTGAGCGTTCAAGACCGCGGCGTGTTGGCACCGGATCAAACTACTCGGCGAGGCAGGTATCATCACACGCAAGATCGCGCTCCTTGATGCGGAGGC
>Ga0209199_1004739_pt1 | contig 12328 bp, 10 predicted proteins | sample COGITO_mtgs_1105_7_FD_184805 | JGI IMG/M metagenome (GOLD analysis project Ga0209199, IMG submission 184805) | Pelagic marine microbial communities from North Sea - COGITO_mtgs_110523 (SPAdes) (version 2) | ecosystem: Environmental > Aquatic > Marine > Epipelagic ...
GATTTACAGCTAATTTCATCTAGTGCATATGCCTCATTGGCGAATCGCCCAAAATACAGCGTCTTAGATACTAAAAAAGGAAAAAAAACGTTTAACGTAAACCCCGATTATTGGGTTGATAGTTTAATGGGCTTCTTATACTAACTTCAATTGTGAATAAATGAAAAAAAACCTAATTATTTTTGGAACTCGTCCGGAAGCAATTAAAATGGCACCTCTAGTAAGGGAGTTTATGAAACACACGAATTCCTTTCTGACTAAAGTCTGTATTACAGCTCAACACCGAGAAATGCTAGATCAGGTATTAACTTTTTTTGAGGTTAAGCCTGATTATGATTTAAATCTAATGAAGCCAAACCAAAACTTACATTCTCTTACAGCGGATATTATTACTAATTTAAAGCCAATACTAGAAGAGTTTAATCCGGATTATGTTTATGTCCATGGCGATACTACAACAACAATGGCCTCAAGTATTGCAGCCTTTTACTCGGGAGCTAAAATTTGTCACGTTGAAGCTGGACTAAGGACCTTCAACATCAGGTCTCCTTTTCCGGAAGAAATGAATAGAAGTATTACTGCTATCGTTTCTGACTTCCACTTTTCACCTACATCTAATTCAATGAGTAACCTCGTAAGAGAAAACATTCATGAGAAGAATATATTAATAACAGGAAACACCGTTATTGACGCCCTAAAGTTTAGCTCTAAAAAGGTAAATACTAGTGGTTATTCTGACCCCGAAATAGATACTTTAAAACAACAAATTGAAATAACCAAAAAATTAATATTAGTTACCGGGCACCGCAGAGAAAATCATGGACAAGGTTTTTTAAATATTTGCGAAGCAATAAAAAAAATAGCTCTCAAGCATACTGACTGTCAGATTATATACCCAGTACATTTAAACCCAAATGTTCAAAAGCCTGTTTATGAGTTTCTTTCAGGCATTTCAAATATAAAACTAATCCATCCCCTTTCATACCCTGCTTTTGTGTGGCTGATGGAAAAATCTTATCTCATAATTACCGATAGTGGAGGCGTACAGGAAGAGGCACCAAGCCTAGGGAAACCTGTTTTAGTAATGAGAGATACTACAGAGCGCCCTGAAGCTGTAGAAGCAGGTACAGTTTTGTTAGTTGGAACAGATGTAGATGAAATAGTTAGTCAAACAAACAAGTTATTGTGCGACCGTAATTTTTATAATTCAATGAGCATGCGGCACAATCCTTATGGAGATGGATATTCTTGCAAAAAGATAGTTAAATTTATTTTAGACTTGAATCAATGATAATAATAATAAGTTTATAAATGAACGCCGCGATTAAAGGATTTGGATGGAATTCTATTGGCCAGGCATATAGAGTTCTTTTCTCTTCAATAGTCTTAATAATCTTAGCAAGATTAATTTCAGTTGAAGAATTTGGAATTGTTGGGATGTCAATGGCCTTCGTTTTGTTCTTCAATACAATGTTAAATATTGGGTTTGATAGCTCAATAATATTCTCCAAAAACCTTAAAGAGGAGAGTCTTTTTTCTCTTTTTGTTCTTAATATTATTTTTGGCTTACTGATTTATTGTTTTGGATATTTATCTTCCCCTATAATCTCCAGTTTTTATAGAAATGACGACATTGAAGTCATTTTTAGATTTTTAATCATTGGGGTCCCTCTCTCAAGTATTGGCATAATTTCTAAGGGATATCTACAAAAAAAACTAAAATTTAAAAGCCTAGCTGTAGTTGACTTAGCAGCTACAACTTTAGCTGGAATTAGTGCAATTATATTAGCGAGTCTCGATTTTGGATATTGGGCCTTAATTTGTCAGCAACTGATAAGCGTGGGGCTTTCATCAATAGGCTATTTGGCTGTTTCATATAAGAGTGTTTTTAAATCAAAAAGTTTCGATATTTCCGAAATAAAACCTCACCTTAAATTTGGTTACAATGTTTTTATATTTAATTTGTTAAATTTTTTCGCCCAACAATCAGATGTTTTACTGGTTGGGAAGCTTTTAGGCGAAAAACAAACGGGACTATATATTTTAGCTTTTAATTTGATTCTAAAGCCAGTAGGACTTATAATACAAGTCTTTAATAAAACAATATTCCCTTTACTAGCAGGAATAAAAAAAGAGTATTTAGCTGAACGATATACTTATTACACCCACCTCTTTTTATTTACGATGACTCCACTAATTGTTCTAGCAGTCTCGTTAAGTCAGACTTTTGCCCCTTACCTATTAACTAAAAAATGGGAGAGTATTTCGTTTTTATTAATCGTATTTGGATATCAATCTATTAGAAACATCTTAGGTTCTCCGTCAGGAACAATATTTTTAATCACTGGACATCCTGAAAAGCAATGGAAGTTTTCTCTTTTCATTTCACTTCCACTCAGGCTATTAGGGGTGTTTTTAGGTTATTATTATTTAAAATCTGCTCTTGGAGTAGCAATAGGGATAAATGTTTTTGCAACTATAGAGGTCTTCATAGGGTTCAATATAGTTTTCAAGCTAATAAGCTTAAAAAATATAGATTATTACAAAAGCATAAAATTTGAGATTTTAAGCTCACTTATATTGTCGCTAACATTCTTTTTGGTTAATAATCTTATCAAGATTAATGTTTTATCAGTATTTATTCAAGTCTTATTCTTCGGCCTGTTTGTAGCCTTAAGCAGGGAAAGGTTTAAGAAATTAATTAAGAATATTAAAGCAATCAAATGAAAAAAATAGGAATTGTTACAACCTGGTTTGAAAGAGGTGCTGCTTATGTTTCTAAACAATTTAAAGAGACTTTAGAGAAAGAATATGAGGTTTTTATTTACGCTAGGGGTGGTGAGGATATTGCCATGAACAATCCTGATTGGGACCATCGAAATATTACTTTTGGAAAGCGATATTCCTACACAAAATTAGATCTGATAAACCTTTCACATTTTAAGAAATGGATTAAAAACAACAATTTAGATGTTGTGTTTTTTAATGAACAGCATATTTGGGATCCGGTACTACTCTGTAATAATATGGGCGTTCTAACCGGGGCCTATATAGACTATTATACAAATGATACTGTTCGTTTTTTTGGACTCTATGATTTTCTTGTCTGTAACACCTTAAGGCATTATAGTGTTTTTAACTGGCATCCTCAAGCGTTTTATTTTCCTTGGGGGACAGATTTAAATATTTTTAATGAAACACAAATGAAAACTGGCAACCGGGATAAAATAGTTTTTTTCCATTCCGCAGGGATGAATCCATACAGGAAAGGAACAGACCTTTTAATTAAGTCGTTCAGTAAGTTAAACCATAGTAAATCAAAATTAGTAATTCACACACAGATAAATTTAAATAAATTTTTCCCAGAAATAAAAAAAATTATTACAGAACTATCTAAGAACGGACGACTGGAAATAATTAACAAAACTGTTACCTCACCTGGGCTTTACCACAGAGGAGATATATATGTTTACCCAACTAGACTTGAAGGGATAGGACTATCTATTGCTGAAGCAAATGCTTGTGGGATGCCAGTAATTACCACAAACAACCCTCCAATGAGTGAGTTTATAATAAATGGAGTTAATGGTCATCTAATAGATGTATACTCTAAAAATAAAAGGAAAGACGGCTATTATTGGAAAGAAAGCCATATTGATGAGGTTCACTTAGAGAGTATTTTACAAGAGTATTGTGAAAATATAGGTGAAATTAAGCAAAGAAAAAAAAGTGCCTTATTGTACGCTAAGAAGCATTTAAGCTGGCAAAAGAACTCGTATGGTTTAATAAAAGCCGTAAAGGGTGCGACTGTTTTAGAGGACAAAGAGGAGGTAATTAAACAAATTCGAGCATATAAAAAATCAAACGGATTTAAGTTATATATTACGAACATCATAGTTTATCAAAAGCTAAAGAAGAGTATAAAAAACCTATTAAAATGAAAGTAATCCTTATTAACACATTGTATCATCCTTTTAAAGTCGGAGGTGCAGAATTATCTGTGCAGGCATTAGCAGAAAAGCTAAATGAAATGGGGGTAATTACAGGTATAATCACCTTGGGGAAGCAAGATGATGCGTGTGAAGTCAATGGAGTAAAAATATGGCGAATAAAAATTGAAAATATTTTTTGGCCATTTGAAGAAGAAGAAAAATCAAGTCTTCAAAAATTAAGATGGCACTACAATGATGTTGTTAACAACTCTTATAAAGATAAAATTAACACAATTTTAAACCAATTCAAACCAGATATAATTAATACAAATAATTTATCAGGTTTTTCTGTAAGTATATGGGAGTTGTTCAAGAATAAAAAAATTAAAATTGTACATACCCTTAGAGATTATTATTTGATCTGCCCTAAAACAACTAAATATAAAAAAGGGAAAACATGCACCCAAACATGTTTAGAATGTGGTCTGTTATCATATCTAAAAAAAAGAGCATCACATAAAGTTGACGCGGTTGTAGGAATCAGTGAATACATACTAAATAAACACAATGAACATGGATTTTTTAAAAACGCAAAAAAATCTATACAAGTTAATGGGTTTGATTTAAAAAACAGTATTTCAAGACCTATTATTTTCGGCGACCATACGCAACTAAGATTAGGTTTTATAGGTCAAATCAATAAAACGAAGGGTATCGAGCTTTTATTACAGACTCTTTCACATTTTAATAGCTATAATAATTGGGAATTACATGTAGCAGGTAAAATTAGCGAAAGTCAAAAAAGCAAATTAAATAGGTTTCAGCTAAACGAAAAATTAAAATTTACTGGTTATATAGAACAAAAACATTTTTTTGATAAAATAAATGTTTTAATTGTTCCTTCAATTTGGGAAGAGCCTTTTGGAAGGGTTGTTTTGGAGGGGTTAATAAACGGTAAGGTTGTCCTAGCCAGTAACAAGGGGGGCTTAAAAGAGCTTCTAAAAAACAACACCCAGTTCATATTTGAGCCTAACGAAAAAGAGCTAAAAAAACTTATAGGCGCCATTTTAAATAAACCCACAAAGTTAAATTTGTTTAAACACGAAAATACGTTTATTAACCAATTCTCATTAACTAAGTCAGCTAAAGAATACCAAAAGTTGTTTTGTGAAATGATAGAGGAATAACTAAAACGCCCAACTATTTTATGAAAGTAAAGATAGAAAACATATTACTAACAGGAATTATTTTACAGATAATATCAACCCAAGGAATATTAACTTTTAATATTTTTAAAATACTAGGTGAATGGGAGTTGAAGTCAATCATTCACCCTATAGGTGTTAGTTTAGTGTTAGTTTATTTTGTTTTTAAGATGATAAAAGAAGCAAAAGCAACAACAGTAGAATTTTTTATGTTTGGTTATTTAAGCGTTTGTTTTGTTTTGCTTTTGTTTAATTCTGCCTCATTTACCGCAGTTTTTTTTGGATTTAGAGAAGTGATTCTATTGCCCCTTCTAGTTTATATCTATAGCCAAGTAAATATTTCTGAGAAACTCTGGGGATTAATTTTAAAGTCACTTTATTTTTTAATTTTGGCAAATTTATTTTTTATTGCATTGACGTATTATTTAGGGCCTTTAGAATATATGAATCTTTTAACAGGTCGTTATTTTTGGGGTCACGACCCACTTTATAAATTTAAAATCAGCAACTTTTATAGCTTCTGGCGATCTCCCGGTTTAGTTGGAAGTGGGGGATCAATGGGCTATTTTGCCTTAATTTCATATATACTTCTTGATGGTCATGTAAGGTATAAAACTAAAAAATACCTTGGCTTATTACTTGTGTGTTTATGCTTCATTAGAAGCGTATATTTAGCATTATTTATATATATTGTTTTTAGTTTTTTCGTAAAAAAGAAAAATTTGAAAAGATTTCAGATTTTTATTAAATTCAGTATCCCCTTGTTTGTTTTGTTAAGTGTTTTTTTGAATAAGAAAAATATTCTATCCCTTGAATCAGTTTTTATGCGGAAGGATAATTGGTTTAATAATATAAATTTTGATTATAACGTGTTATTTGGAGGCTCTATTGGAAAATTGGGCGCCGCAGTACGAGGTCAAGGGTTTATTGCCACCATAGATAGTTATTGGGTATATATGTTCTTATCTACTGGGTTAATAGGTGTTGTCTTAGTTGTTTTGTTTTTTTATGAAAAGTCACTTGGTTCTAATAAATTAAAAATAGCTTGTATCGCGTTGTTATTAGCTGGTTTTTTTGTAAGCTTCAACCAGAGCATCTCTTTTTTAGTATTATTTCCATTATTATTTTTAAAACGCAATGAAATTTAAAGTGCTTCATAAATATTTTTTTTTATTTGAAAGTCATGCTGCTTTTAGGGCAATTGCATTACTTATTAGTAGTTTTCCCATATTGCCTTATGGAGTAAGAAGCGTCTGTACAATGTCGCTTCTATTTGTTTCTATTTTAATAGCTATTAAAAAACCAGGAATAAAGAACGTCAATACAAGTAATTTACATTTAAAAGCGTTAGCTATACTTTCAGCTCCTTTTGTGATTTTAATTGTTAGTTTGTTTTATTCTAACAATTTAAATGAGGGTATAAATAGTTTAACCCATATGTTATCATTGTTAGCCTTCCCTATTATTCTGTTTCTAGTAAGGGACTCAATAGATAATAAGTTGGTCAAAGACTCTTGCGTGATCTTCATCACTTCAGTTATTCTACTGGTGCTATATCAGCTTTTTACTTGCATTAGTAATTACACCTACCTTACAGCTAACCTATCCCAAAGCGAGCTTATATTAAATAATATTAAAGAACCATTTAAAACGTTAGATATAGACATTATTAATAAGATAAAAATAAGGAGATTTAGGACATTCCTTATAGATAAAACAGACACACACCCTACTTATTTAGGGATGTGGATTGTATTTTCTTTTTTCATTTTATTTAAAACATATTCATTAGTAAAGTATAAACCAACAACTCGCTTAATATATCTTTTCGTGAGCGCCCTTTTACTGACATGGTTATTCATGATAGCCTCAAGGATATCTTTAATTGCTTTTATAATTACGTTTGTTTTTTCAAATTTTTTATATGTTGAAAAAAAAACATCCCCTAAAAAGTTAGTATTTTCAAGTGGTCTAATAGTCCTGTTTGTAGCGACTTGTTATGTCTCAATCCCAAGTTTTAAAAACAGAGTTCATGAATTTTCTAGTTTTGGATTAAACTTGCCAACAAAAGGCGCGGATATTTATAACTTTAATTCATCAAATGTAAGATTTGGCGTCTATTATTGCTCTTACAAAAGGATACTTGAAGCCCCTTTTTTAGGCACTGGGATTGGAGATGTTCAAGAAGGGTTAAACCACTGTTATTCAAATGAGGTATCTGCCATGGTTTATACATGGAGGGACCATAATTCACATAATCAATTTTTGTTTTTCACCTTGTCTGCGGGATTGTTTGGTTTGTTAGTTTTTATTTTTACATTATTTTATCAGATTAGAAAAGCGTTAAAAGATCGCAACAATATATACCTCTGTTTTTTAATTATTATTATTTGCTTTTCATTAACAGAAAACATTTTAGTGAGATCAGACGGAGTTGTCTTTTATGCTTTTTTCAGTTCCCTTTTTATGTTTAACTCTAAATACGGTATTTCATGATAGTAATTAATGCTAGATTCTTAACGCAAAAACTAACAGGAGTCCAAAGGGTTGCCGTTGAAATATGTCAAAGATTGCCAAATCAAATTGGAGAAAGAAAGGTGGTTTTTGTTGCCCCAAAAACTCCACTAATACATCAATTAGGCAATGACCAAAACATTCTTTTAATAGGATTTAGTAAAGGGCAATTGTGGGAACAGGTTGATCTGCCTATTTTTTTAAATAAAAACAACAATCCTACGCTCATAAACTTTGTGGGAATAGCACCTATTTTTTATAAAAATAAAATAATGTTTTTATATGATTTATCTTTTAAACATTATCCTGAATGGTTTTCTTATTCATTTCAGAAACTTTATAATCTTTTAATCCCGATAAGTTTAAAGAACTCTAGAAAGATAATTACTGATAGTTATTATGTCAAGGATGATATTATTGAAACTTACCACCATGAGGCCAGCAAAATTCATGTTATTTATCCTGCTCCTTCAAAAAAGTTTTCTAATTTAAACTTGAAACGAGAAAAAATTATTTTAACCGTTTCGTCTATTGAGCCTCGAAAAAACATCTCTAGAGTCATTAAGGCATTTAATAAAATAAAATCTGAATATAAACTTGTAATTGTAGGAGCAAAAAACAAAACGTTTTCTATTTTTAGCTTAGATCAAGGAATTAATAATGATAATGTTATCTTTACAGGGTATTTAACAGATGAGGAACTAACCGTCATTTATAATAAAGCTGAATTATTTATTTATGCCTCATTATTTGAAGGCTTTGGCATCCCCCCCTTAGAGGCTCAAGCGAGTGGCTGTGCCTGTGTGATTTCAAATGCCACATCATTACCAGAGGTTTATGAAAATTCTGTCGAGTATTTCAATCCGTCATCTATTGAAAGTATAAGGGCTAAAATCGAAGAAGTTTTAAGTGACAAAGAAAAAATTAAAAAGTTAAAAGCTTTAGGTGTTAAAAATGTTAACCGATTTAGTTGGGAAAGATCCACTGAAATGTTAATTAAAATTTTAGAACAAAAACCATGAAAAAGGCACTAGTACACGACTGGTATACAGTCTATGGCGGCGCAGAAAAATGCGTAGAGAGTTTTACTAATATTTGGGATGACTTTGATCATTTTTCTTTGATAGATGACTTATCGGATCCGCATCGCGAACTCATACTTAAAGGAAAAAAAACAAAAAATTCATTTATTCAAAAACTACCGTTTTGGAAAAAAAAGTATAGATCATATCTCCCACTTTTTCCTTTTGCGATTGAACAGTTTGATTTAGGCGACTATGAATTAATAATTTCATCGTCTTCTTCAGTAGCAAAAGGGGTTTTAACGAAGCCTGGTCAGCTTCATATAGCCTACGTTTACTCCCCGGTTAGATATGCATGGGACCTATACCATCAATACCTTAAAGAATCAAAGCTAGACCATGGGGTTAAAGGGTTTATAGCAAAATATTTTTTATTTAAACTTAGAGTATGGGATTTTTCAACAGCAAATAGACCCGACTACTATATTGCGATATCCAATTATGTTGCTAAACGAATAAAAAAAGTGTACAATAAAGAAGCCATAGTTGTCTACCCCCCTGTTGATACAGACTCTTTTACCTTGACGACAGAGACAAGTGATTATTATATAACCTGCTCAAGGATGGTGCCTTACAAGAAAATCGATTTAATTGTTGAAGCATTTTCGAAATCTAATAAAAAACTAATAGTTATTGGAGATGGCCCAGATTTTAAAAAAATAAAAAAACTAGCAAGCTCCAACGTTGAGCTTAAAGGATATGTTGAAAAAGAGTTGATGTTAGTGATGATTAAACAAGCTAGGGCTTTTATTTTTGCAGCAGAAGAAGACTTTGGAATTGCTCCCATTGAAGCACAAGCATGTGGAGTCCCCGTGATTGCTTATGGAAAAGGGGGGGTTTTAGAAACAATAATTGGGGTTTCTTCTGACGAAGAGATTAACAGTAAAAAGATTACAGGAGTTTTTTTTAAAGAGCAAACAACATCTTCTTTGTTGGGAGCAGTCAATTATTTTGAAGCAAACGAAACGGTTTTCGACAAAAAAGTAATTAGAACAAACGCAGAAAGATTCAGTAAAGATCGGTTTGAAAAAGAATTCAAAGAAACAATAGAAACATTATACATTAGTTGGAAAGAAAACAGTTAAAATGAAAAAAGCAATAATAACAGGAATTACAGGTCAAGATGCGGCCTATTTAGCAGAGCTATTATTAGAGAAAGGATATCAAGTCTATGGGACCTACAGAAGAACAAGTTCAACCAATTTTTGGAGGATAGAGGAACTACAGATAGATCAGCATGAAAATTTAACCTTATTGGAGTATGATTTAATAGATTTATCGAGTGCTTATAGAATTATTAATAAAGTGAAGCCTGACGAAATCTATAATTTAGCAGCTCAAAGCTTTGTAGGTGTATCATTTACACAGCCAATTGCAACCGCAAACATTACAGGAGTTGGTGCATTGAATATTTTAGAAGCGATTAGAACGATTGACCCTACCATTAAATTTTATCAAGCATCAACGTCAGAAATGTTTGGTAAAGTTAAAGAGATTCCACAATCTGAAGAAACTCCATTCCACCCAAGGAGTCCATACGGAGTTGCAAAAGTATTCGCACATTGGTCAACACTTAATTATCAGGAATCATATAATTTATTTGCTTCTAGTGGTATATTATTTAATCATGAATCACCACTCAGAGGTAAAGAATTTGTGACACGAAAAATAACAGACTCTGTAGCAAAAATATCATTAGGACAAACTGATAAGATAGAGCTAGGAAACCTTAATGCAAAGAGAGATTGGGGATATGCAAAGGATTATGTTGAAGGCATGTATCAAATTCTTCAAGCAGAAAAACCAGATGTTTTTGTCTTGGCAACAGGAAGAACAGAAACGGTTCGTGACTTTGTTGAACTGGCATTTAAAGCGGTTAATATTCATTTAAAGTGGGAAGGTAAAGACGAACATGAAGTTGGAATAAACGCGGTGAATGGGGCTGTTCTGGTGACGATTAACCCAAAATTTTATCGGCCAGCGGAAGTAGATCTGTTAATAGGAGACCCTACTAAAGCTAAAAAAATCCTAAATTGGCAAGCTAGAACGACTCTGGAAGACTTATGTGAAATGATGGTAAAAAGTGATATTGAAAGAAATAAAAATGGAAGCACATTTTAAGAAAAAAGTATTTATAACTGGAATTAACGGTTTCACTGGGAAACATTTAGAAAAACACCTTACAGAAAAAGGGTTTCTTGTCTTTGGATCCACTCTTGACAAAACGAGTGCTACCAATCATTTTAAATGTGATATTTTAAATGAAAAGTTACTATTTGATGTATTAAATAAAGTCAAGCCAAATTATGTAATTCATTTAGCTGCGATATCTTTCGTCGCTTCCAAAAAACAAGAAAACATATACACAGTTAATGTTTTTGGAACTATAAACTTATTGAATTCAATAGAGAAACTTAATTACACTCTTAATAAAGTTCTGATAGCAAGTAGTGCCACAGTTTATGGGGATATTGAAGGGGAATTGAATGAAAAAATGCACCCTAAACCGGTGAACCATTATGGCAACAGCAAGCTAGTAATGGAAAACATGACAAAGCCATATTTTAAAAACCTAAACATCATTATTTCAAGACCATTTAATTATACAGGAATTGGACAACCCCCCCACTTTTTAATCCCTAAGATTTTATCACATTATAAACTTGGTAAAAAAGAAATAGAGCTAGGAAATATAGATGTATTTCGAGAATTTAATGATGTTGATTTTGTAACTAGAGCCTACACAGAACTTATACTTTCTATCACACATTCAGAAATTGTAAATGTTGGCAGCAGCAACGCTATATGCATTAATGATATTTTAACATTTATGAGTGATATTGCTGGATATAAAATTAAAGTAAAAGTAAATCCAATCTTTGTAAGACCCAATGAAATTAGAGTTTTAAAAGCATCCACTATAAAAATGACTAATATCATTGGAGATTTCACGGATGAATTTAACATAGAAAATACATTAAAAAAAATGTATTTGAGTTAAGTTTTCTGTCTAACAATATTAAAACAGTAATTTTTAAACGCCTTATAAATTTAAAGACATCTTCAAATCTAAGGCGCATTAATATTTTCTTACATTTGTAAAATATTTAATTAATCTATGTCAAAAACAATTCTTATTTCTGGAGCCGCAGGCTTTTTAGGATCCCATCTATCTGACCGCTTCGTAAACGAGGGTTATAGGGTCTTAGGCATAGATAACTTTATAACTGGTGACAAGGATAATATTCAGCATTTGTTTAACCACCCCAATTTTCATTTAATAGATCATGATGTGACGGTTCACATAGATATTGAAGAGTCCATTGATTACATTTTACACTTTGCCTCTCCAGCTAGTCCCATTGACTATCTTAAAATACCTATTCAGACCCTTAAAGTAGGCTCTTTGGGAACACATAACTTGTTAGGCTTGGCAAAAGCCAAACAAGCACGTATACTTATTGCGTCTACTTCTGAAATTTACGGCGACCCCCTAGTGCACCCCCAGTCTGAAGATTATTACGGGAACGTTAACTCAATTGGACCAAGAGGCGTTTACGATGAAGCCAAGCGCTTTCAAGAGGCAATAACTATG
>Ga0209199_1004740_pt1 | contig 12328 bp, 8 predicted proteins | sample COGITO_mtgs_1105_7_FD_184805 | JGI IMG/M metagenome (GOLD analysis project Ga0209199, IMG submission 184805) | Pelagic marine microbial communities from North Sea - COGITO_mtgs_110523 (SPAdes) (version 2) | ecosystem: Environmental > Aquatic > Marine > Epipelagic ...
CGGTAATAGGTTTGTTCAACAACTCCGATCTGTCTGATCGCATCTAGACGGGCCATACCTTGCCCCATCAACACCTCAACTTGCCTCAACTTCGTGATAATCTCTTCCGGCTTCGGTCGTTTGTTCATCATTATCGGTCCTCCGTTTCCTAAACATAGCGCTGGACCAGTTCAAATGGGGAGGCTCAGTTATGGTCGTGATGGCGGTATGGATGCTGTCTCGCAGTTGTTAAATGGAGTAATCAGAAAGCATCTGAAAATTGATGATACGACTTTGGTGTCTTACTCGACTAGGCACACGATGAAGGACAAGATGCGGACGATCAGAGCGACAGCTGAATTGCAACACAGCATCTTGGGTCATGGCAAAAGGACTGATGCTGATAATTATGGGGAAGGGGAGTTGTTGCGGTACCTATTGGAAGAACTTGAGAAAGCGGATGCTTTGACACATTGGGGCAATTAGTTCTGAAAGGTATCAGCTGGACTTGCATGCGTGTTAGCAGGACCATCCATAGCAACATCAAGGGGGCGTAGTCTGCGACTACTTGAGTTACCCGTGTAAACGATCTGATACGTGTTGTTACCCTTCACGCCACAGTTGTTGCATTTAGCTCTCTGACGTACCTCGTGGGCTGTAGAGCAGTTTAAGGCAAGTACAACGAGCGATGATCAAATAAGGCCAAATCTACGCAAAACTGAACATCATGTGGTATGATTTGAGGTATGTTTTTTATACTGATCTAATTCAATGTTGTTATACAGTGCTCTACATTATTTGTTCAGATCCCTGCTGCTTCGCCACTCATCATTGATTTTAAATGACTATTTAATTTATGGTGGCATTGTTACCAAAATGGCTCCCCAATAGCGAAGGTGTTTAAAAACTACACTTTACGACTAAAAAATTCAACTGAGGCAACCCCACCCCGGGGTATTCCCATTTTGTTACGTATGATTAATTTGCAGAAACAAATAAAACTTGAGCAACACAGATTATAGTATCATGGTGTGACTAGATTTGTTTTTTGAATAGCTGTTTTGTTCACCAAGGAGATCTGGCAATGGGTCAGTACTATACAAGATACTTTATTAACGACGCAGGCACAATTTGGAGCGGTCAAGCTTTTGTAAGAGATTGGTCTGATTACTCTTGGGTTAAGAGCTATGAACCTACACCACCATCTAAATATTATGAAATAGTCCATGAAGATAATCGTGAACAGTATTCAGCAGTTATTCAAAAGACCCAGTCTGTTGACACTCCAGAAGGAGAATTAAACAACAGCTCTGCGCAGTCAAATTACATTGAACTTAATACAGTCGTGTCTGGGAATCTTTCATCATCTAATGATGTTGATAGTTATTTTTTTCAAGTTTTTGAACCTGGCGAGTTAAAGATCAGTATTCGACTGGATCCTTCGGCGGATATTGGTTTATCAAGCAGGTTCTCAACGACACTTTTACATGACTATGATGGCGATGGATTTTTAAGGGATGATGAAGTTTATCTACAGGCAAACTTTGGAGAGTCTTCAATTGAAACAATAAATTTAAACGACACTGGCTACTTTTACTTTCAGGTAGAGCAAGGAGATTACCACACTTCAAACGAATACAGGTTTATAGTAGAAGGCGAGATGCCTGCAATGACTTACATAATCCCTGTGGGTGGTAGAAGTTTTATCAATCATTCAGGTAAGGGAGCTACAGTTCAGGCGGGTAATGAAGTCGTATCGTCGGACGATGGTATCGCAATTAATAATTCTGGAACAGGTTCAACCATTATTACGGCAACAGAACTAATCCAAGGTGGCTACGATAAAAATCAAGGTGATACCGATGGCATTTATGCATTCAATGAAAATTCTGCGAAGGATCTTTTATTAGCGGCTAAAGATGTGTTGGGGTTTGATGATGGTGTGGTTGGTGTTAACCTCGGTACCGGTTCTATTTCAATTTCTTTAAGTGGTGATGTTGCAGTAACAACGACCACTTTAAACCCCGATGCGAAAAATGCTGATTCCGAAAGTGACGCTCATCATTATGGCATTAGCGCATCAAACTACGGCACTGACATTGAAATTGTTGCGACTGGAGACGTCACGTCCGTTGATCGGGGCATATATGCTTTAAATTTTGGGAGTGGGAATACTTCCGTCACTTCCTCTGGTAACGTTTATGCATCGCTTAACCAAAATGATGAGAGCTATAACCAGGCAGGAATAGAGGTATATAATTCAGCCTCCGCACAAAATATAATAATTTCCGCTCGTAATGTCGAAGCTCTCACACATGGGATTTACGCTAAAAATTTAGGATCAGGTTCCATTGAGGTTAGCGTCACTGGAAACGTTTTTGGACGTGGGTCGGGTTCTGAGGGAATACATACTGCTGGTTCAGCTGCCACCATAGTCGTCGCTACTACGGCGTATGTCAAAGGTGCTGCAGAAGGCATTGAGACAGATGGCAGCTCAGATATAGTCACGGTAGAAGGTTCGGTTACGGGGTTAAGCGGTACGGCAATATCGCTTGGCGCCGGCAATGATGCGGTAACAATTGGATCAGCCGCAATAATAACTGGTGTCATTGACGGTGATACTGGTTCCGATACGGCTAACTTTTTGGTCGCCAAATCATCGGTAGATGGCTTTGTTTATAATGATGAAACCAATTATGCGACGGTTACAGTAGGTAATCAGATAACAACCTTTAAAGATTTTGAGTACTTCAAATTCTCCGATGATACATCAGCAATGGCTACAGCCAATGTCGCGAGCACCCTCACCACAAGCCCGTCAGTAGAAACCATCGGCGCCATTTCTGCCACCAACACTGGCAGTGGTACAAATATCCGTTTGGACTTCTCCGTTGACACCTCACTTATCACTGACGACGTAACCTCTTTCGATATGGTTGTGAGCTTCGATAGTAATGGGGCGTCCTATGTCTCTTCTGATTTAGGTGATTTTCTAGGCTTTCCGAATGCAAGTGGTGATACGATTACATTAAGCGGCATATCTCTATCAGGTGTTTCTAGCTCCGATCCTCTGTTCACGTTGAACTTTGCAGACTTGGATACAGCTGAGGACCTTACGGTTTCTATTTCTGATGTGGTTTTGAATGGCACATCGCTTGAAGGATCTACACTCCTGATAAGTGGTCCAGATACAGTAGATGTAAGCACGACTGTAATAAGTCGTTCGGGTGCATCCTTGTCAGATGTTGCTTTATCCTTTGACGACGGAAGTGATGTAATAACCGTCAACACGAATGAGAGTGGCTTAAGCACCGCATCAATTACGAGCGGCGAAGACCTAACGGTGACCGGCTCCCTAGACTATGCGCAGTCATCAAAAAGTGTAACGTCACAAGACGCCTTAGATACGCTCCGACTCTCTGTGGGAATGGAAACACAGAGCGGAACCAACACGGCGTTTGACTATATTGCAGCTGACTTCAATCAGGATGGCAAAGTAACCTCACAAGATGCTCTGGCTATACTCAAGAATGCAGTTGGCCTACCCACGGCTGAGCAAGCGGAATGGGTGTTTGTTGATAGCGATGGCGACTACTCAGATATCTCCCGAACTAACACAAACTATGACGAAGGTATCAACATCGCAAACCTGACTTCAGCAACTGAGCTAAGCCTAACGGGTATTCTCATCGGTGATGTCAATGATAGTTACAGTGGGTTGATTGCTTAAAATTTCTCGTAATGTATGAGGTTATGTGATGTCAGTATTATCTTCCGAGAACCTTTGGCAGACAGAGGTTAGTTACGTTGCAGAAGGTAGTTATGCAATAGAGCATTTCCCGGTGATTGTATCCGACGAATTTTCTTTTATATTCTATAATCACCCGAGCAATCGTAATTCAGAACAATTCTATTCGGTTGCTAGATTAGAAAATGAATCAGGTACAATTGTACTCAACAAAGAATTGGAGTTCACAGGGAGCTGGGTAGATGCAGATCTGACCCGGAGCGGTGAAGTCATTTTTGCATATGCACCTAAAACTATTTCTTCATCTACATACACAACTATCGGTATCTTTGACGAAGATTTGGATCTAGAAACTTACAGTACATTTGGCGCCTCCGAAGTGTCCCCCAAATTATTAAAAAGAATTGACGGTAGTTTAGATGTAAGCACTTATTCCACAGTGGATGGTAAGGTAAATATTTATGATCTTAGTGACACAGCAGTTGTAGATGACACTTCCAGAAATAGTTTTTCAACTGACTGGCCCGCGTATACATTATCTGGCAGCGAAAATTCTACAATCATAGTTAGTTATCCAACTTTTAACGAAATCGGTGCGGGTACTGATACTGCATTCCAAATAATCAACGATGATCGTACTGAGATTAGCGAACAGCATATCGCAAACATGTGGCGAGCAGGAGGTCAGTGGCCCTACACAGCAGTAAACCTGTCTGACGGATCTTTTATTATAGTTTATGACGATAAAAACGGTGTTGTTGCGCAGAAGTTTGACTATGAGGGCAACCGTATCGGAGACGTAAGTGATTTTTCTTTTGCAAAGGGTTGGTACGCCATCGATGCACTTGCAATCGATGACGGCTTCTACGTCGTCGCAAATACAGCCGGAACTGGTCACCTCCAACCAGAGCTATTTCATTTTTCAAATAATCTAGAATTAATTGGGTCGGTGGAGGTTGATACTGATGTTGCATCACTTGCTCCTGATACTCTCAAACTAGCACAACTTAGTAACAACAGCATGCTGATCACATGGAGTTCGCGAGCAGAGGTTACTGATGATTTGAGTGGTTTAACTTCATACCCAGCAACGCTCTATGCAAAGGCGCTTGCGCTCAATTATCAAGTCGAGGGTAGTGCCGCGATTGTTGGTGAAACAATAGTTGGCAAATCTTTATTCTTACAGGCCGAAGATATTCAGGATGCTGACGGTCTAGGTGAATTTGTTTATAGTTGGTTGACGGATGGTGTCATAGTTGATGCTGAAAACAGAGCAGAATATGAGTTATCTTCAGCCGATATTGGCAAATCAATAACTGCTCAAATTTCGTACATAGACGGTGCGGGAAATCTTGAAACAATAATCTCTCAACCTACCGAAGTGGTGCGTGGCGCACTTGGTTCGGTAGCGCAATCTTTGGAAGGTGATAATTACAACGTCCATCTGGACTTTTCCTTTCAAAATTGGTCGCAATCTACGAACAGCTTTGCGCTAGAACTTGTCTATGATCCTACAAAGTTTGATTATGAGAATGTGACACTTGTTGGATCTGGCAGCTCGTCTGCTTCAACGAATTTGAATGCAGTAAACAATAAAGCCACTCTCATCATAAACGGCTCATTTTCAAACGGTGCTGATGACGGAACAGTGCGGCTGACTTTCACTAATCAGCTTGAAGAAGCTGATATCTTTTTACCCACAATAACTTCCTTATCTTTAAATTCCGTCGATCAAACGGTTTTTCTAGAACCATTAAGCCTGGATGCAGCCGTCAGAAACTCTGATCCCTCTGGACAGCCGGTTATTGAAGGAACAGCTGCAATCGGAGAGACGTTGATGGTGAATACTGAAAGCATCACCGATGATGATGGTTTAGGTGAGTTTTTCTATCAGTGGATGCGAGATGGGGCGGCAATTCCCGGAGCCGATAGCGCAACCTATCTAGTTTCTGCGGACGATGGTGATGCCGTTCTTTCCGTACAAATAGGCTACACCGATCAGCTAGGTACCGTAGAAAGCCTAACTTCGGAAAATACACCAACAATCGTCTCGCCCCATGAATATGCAGATAGCTTCACAATTACCTCATCGTTCGGTACTTCTGTATACGAAGGGACATTGCCTGTTGCGGAAGAAGGCAGCGGTAATCAGATAAGTTTTACAATCAACCAAATTGATCCCCAAATTAGATCAGTTTACGTGGCTTTAAAGCCGGCTACCGGACAAACAACTGACTTCTGGGATAATTTCTGGTCAAATAAAATTGGAGGTGAGCCTGCCGATCAATTCGCTCTTGGTTCATTCAAATCGGTCGATGGGGGTCCAGTAACAGTAACATATACTCTTAATGCTGACAGTGTTGTTGAAGAGAACGAAATTTTTGTATTCAGCGTGTATGAAGACAATATGGATTTTGCGCTCGGACGGAAAGTCATCAAATCCTTTGAGTTTTCAGTTTTAGATGATGATGCCACACTTACATTCACGAGTGATTTGTACGACCGATCCGGCGAAGCGATAAGCGGCTTCCAGCTTTCTTCAAGCAGCGGAAGCGAAACAGAAACCTATGTGACCGGCGGCACTGGAATGTTTGAATGGTCAAGCACGCCGGGTGCAACAGTTGAATTTGTATCTGCAACAGCATATTCTAATTCATTGAAGGCTGTGACTTCAGCCGATGCTCTAGACGCGCTGAAACTGAGTGTTGGCTTAACGCCTTCTAACGGCATACCAAATGCCTACGATTACATTGCAGCTGACTTCAATCAGGATGGCAAAGTTACATCAAGCGATGCGTTAGAAATACTTAAATACGCAGTTGGTCTGCCAGCCACAGAGCAGGCGGAATGGGTGTTTACAGATACTAATGGCGATTACTCAGGGGTTAGCAAGTCCAACACGAGCTACACAGAGGGCGTTAGCATAGCTGAACTATCAGCTGACATATCCGTTAGCCTCACAGGCATTCTGATTGGGGATGTGAACGATAGCTATAGCGGGCTGATCGTTTGAAGTGAAATTACGCCAACTAGGATTGTTTTTATGAGTAACAAAACGATATATGGCACTGGCAAAAACGATTTTATTGATGCAACTTATGAAAATGGTGCATCTTGGGGAGATCGTGTTGATGCTGGTGCAGGCGACGATAAAGTAATTTTAGGTCCAGGCGTTGCCTTCTTCACTAGTCCAGGAGATGATGAAGTTATCGTACCAGAATTGCTCTATGGGACCTACGGCGGGGCCTTGAATGATGGAAACAACTCTAACCCATCAGTTTATGATCTGGAAAATGGGCTTGTTTATGATCCCTACGGTGACGTTGATACCGTGAGTGGAATAACCGAAATTCACATATTGAATGCAAATGGTGACGAAGTTTACGGCAGTTCTCTGAATGAGGTTGTGTTCATTTCCCGCGGTGATGCGAAATTGTTTATGGGAGATGGCGAAGACAGCATCAGAGTTTGGGGGCAAAATTCAAATGAATTTGAGATCGAAACGGGTGGTGCCAGTACTTTCCTATTCAGAAATGGTGAAACAATAGAGATACGAGATGCCGAGAGAATAGAGTTTTCAGATTTAACGTTGTCTGGAAATTATAGGTCAAACTATGCAACCTTGGAACCTGAATTCTTATACAAGACGCATTCTTGGACAGAAACAGAGTTTTCAGAAGGTTGGTGGTATGCAGGGGTCTATAATGAGCCTCAACTTGTCTCATACTTTCCCCAAGCGGTCTTTCCGGTAGATATTGGCAATGATGGAGACCTTGACTTAGTTATCCCCATGAATCGTGGGTACCGCACTGGGGTGGACTCAAGGTTTAACTTTCAAGTTTTAGAAAATATTGATGGTAAGCTTAAATTTTCAGAAGATAAAACGAATGACACCCCATTTGTTGCAGGGTCACGACGCACAGAGTTAATTTATTTAGAGCACTACGGCACTGATGCAATCGTTACTATTGCTCATGATACGGCGATTGAAACTGAGACGCGTTATGACATCCCTTGGCGCTTGGGTGATTTGACTGTCACGTTGCTTGATCCTTTTGATTCTATTGCCGAGACAATGCTTCAAAATATTTCTCTACCGAGTGCTGAAAGAACTGGTCGGCCAACCTCACTGAATGCGCATTCAATGGCGGTCGGAGATTTAAATCGCGATGGCTTAGATGACGTATTAGTTGGGGAATTTTCAGGATCATATGGACTTGTCCAAACGTCTAATGGAGAGTTTGAATACTTTTTCGAATTTCTTCCAAATGTATCGCGCTGGTATGAGCCCGATTTGGTCGTGGATAAAGCTTCTCTGTTGCTTGACCTGCACATGGAAGATCTAAACGGTGACGGGTTTGACGATATTGTTGCTGGTTGGGGGCACAACCCTTCTAAATCGAGAGTATTTTTCAATTCAGAAAATGGCTTCAGCGAAAGTAACTCTACCACCTTACCCGCGCCAGTTTATGGCGTTGAGCAAATCATGCACATGAATACATGGAGTGAAGATTTTGACGGCGATGGTGATGAGGATTTAATAATCAATCAAACAAGGTTTGAACCTTATTACAGTGGCACGTATTTACAATATCTCATGAATGACGGCTTCGGAAATTTTACAGATGTGACGAGTGAAAAGCTTATCGATCCTGAACAATACGCAGATACCTATGGGGGAAGATTAGAGTGGACTGATATGTTCAGTGTTTTGGACGTTGATAATGACGGTGACCTTGATATTGCGGGTCGATATGTGGATTGGACAGATCCCACTCCAATTATCTTCTTAAACAACGGCAGTGGAACATTTGAGTTAATTGAGATACCGCGTCACAGTGATGAACCAATACCTCTCAGCTGGGGAGATTTTGACCAGGATGGCAAACTCGAGTTTGTACAGTTTCACCAGACATGGCTTGATGCAGAGGGAACTTCAAGCGAGTTAAGTTTCAATGTTTTTGAGTTGGGCAGTGCAGACCTTGGAGTCAGAAATGAAGTATTCATTGGGGGCAGAGTAGTAACAAAAAGTCTCAAGGAAATTGAAAACGTTAGCGTCAACGGGGAAAACACATCTGTAAATGGCGTGTGGGACTTAGTTGCTCAAAAAAACACTGACTTAATTTTAGAAATTACCAAAGAACTTGATGATACAAATTATATTACTTCTGGTGATGCGCTGGATGCACTACGACTGTCTGTTGGCTTACCAACACAAGCGGGTACAAAGTCAGCATTTGACTATATCTCTGCTGATTTTAACCGTGATGGGAAAGTGACATCCAGCGACGCTTTGGATATTCTCAAATATGCTGTTGGTCTAGAAATAGAAGATGATCCTGAGTGGGTGTTTGTTGATACGAACGGTAATTACTCTGGCGTAAGCAAATCCAACACGAGCGACACAGAGGGCGTTAGCATTGATGACCTTACATCAGATATGACTGTTGGCCTCACTGGCATCCTCATTGGTGATGTGAATGATAGCTATAGCAGTCTGATTGCTTAGTAAGTTCTCGTAAACGGCGAAACCAAATCTTTACCTTGGGTTCACACCTGTAAAACGGGCCAACCCAATTCGTTTGGTTATGAATCTAGGGGGCCCCATCAGCCTAACGGAGAGCTTCGCACAAGCACGATAGCTTAGGTTTACGAGGTCGTGTCCATCAAACCATTTGGTTGCTCCATCGCGTTCTCATGCGCTGTACGGTTGTCGCTCGCTATGCCGTAGAACGTCCAGAAGACGTCTGTACTTCACGTTCATGTTGTTACCCACTCAAGCACCGATAATAAGATGCCTTGCTTATCCCAAGCTGCTCCTGAACCTGCACACGCTGCACACCAGCTTCAACCAATGCCTTAACCTTGTCTGCCTGTCTCATCGCTGTCGGAACACGACCCTTATACTTACCCTCAGCCTTCGCCCTCTTGATGCCTTCTACCTGACGCTCTTTCATCATCTCACGCTCGAACTGTGCGACAGATACCATCATGTTAAGGATCAGTTTGCCTGTGGCTGTAGTGGTATCAACGGTCTCACTCCCAAGCGACAGAATGACCAAGCCAGCACCTTTGGCTTCGATCTGCTGTAATAGCTCACCCATGTGCATCACATTACGAGCCAGACGATCTAGTTTGGTAACGACCAGCTTGTCACCCTCACGAAGCATATCAATAGCTCTGTCGCTACGGCTGATACCTGCTCTTTGAATGTACGCTCACAGCCGTACGCTTCTAACTCGACTAGCTGTGCATCAAACCCTGCTTGTTGGTCTGTGGTACTCGTTCTGGCATATCCGATAAGCATCTTGGCCTCCTGTGGACTCATACAATTCTAAATACCTAATGAGACTACCACTGTCTCAGTACTGAGGCAAGCTAATGAGACAGATTGATGCTAAAAGAGGGTATTAGAATGTCTCAAACGGGAGGCGCACTTGAGCAGGGACTATTGAGACGGTGCATACTTAAGTGTGCAGCAAACCGAGGAAACACAATGCGTATGGGCATCATGGGAATACAGCCATTAACCAATGTGAAACAGGCTCCACCAGTGGAAAATGAAAGTCACCCCACCGTGGGAATTTGTGAAAGCCAGATAGCTAGCTGTTTCGGTTTCACAAAACGTGGACTTGAGCGACCATATGGAAATTAAAGCCCACGGCAAAGCACATACGCTAAACCCCTGATAATGCTTCGTAAGCTAACAGGTCGCAGCACTGGCACTATATCCTCGTGATAACGACAATCACAGCATTGGGGTTGTTAAATATTGTTATTCAATGGGATGGGTAGCTACCGTCGCGGTAAGTTACCCGAATTGATCCAACCAAGAGAGACTATATGGAAAACGACCTGCCTAAAATAGACCGATGGCACTCTGAACCCTTAGATGTCCATACATGGTCAGATCACCCTGAGATAAAGAAGCTGTGTAATGACCTTTACGATGATGCTGGCCTGACCTCTTTAGAATCCAAGGGCAAGGGCAATCGTAATCCCAAACGAACAGTTAAGGAGAGCCTGAGAGTTCTTATACTCGACCTCTACGTAAAATGGCTCAAAGACCCATCCCTCAGCATTGGGTTCAGCAAAACCAAGAGCAGCTACAAGGTTGGTAGCCGTTACAATGGCCTTTATATTCCTGAAAAGGTCATCGAAGTAGAAGTGCTTCTCGTGGATGCCGGATATGTCGAAGAGCTACCACATTTCCACTCCAGAGCGGGACAAGGGCGTAGCTACACGACAAGGATAAGGCATACCGAGGCTCTCAGACAGCTATTTAGCAAGCTCACCATAGACCTACACGACATAGATACCCATACGAATGAAGAGTGCATTATCCTGCATGACAAATATGTGGATGACCCCGATGACGACATCAACAGAAAGATTGAGTATAAAGACGAAGAGTTAAGCTCAGAGCAACTAGCTCTGGTGCATACCATGAGAGATCAACTTAGCAGCTATAACAAACTGCTCAAACATACCTTTATCGACATCCCAAGTTATAAATCATCAACCTTCACGAGGATCATAAAGCACGGAAAGTATGCGGGTCGTAAGCAGGTCATATCGCTTGGCCCTGACAACAAGTTCGTCACACGTGTGTTCAATGGTGGCCTAGCTGCGAATTGGAAACGTGGAGGTCGCTTCTATCGTGGCTGGTGGCAGCAGATCGACAAAGACGACAGACCTAGGATTTACATCAACGACCAACCAACACTGGAAGTGGACTTTAAAGCCTTCCATCCCAACCTGCTGTCCAATGAACTCGGTGTAAGACTATCCGATGACCCATATGACCTTAGAGTATTGATACTTCCTGATGTTGTTACGACAAAAGAACAGCAAAGGGCATACGTGAAACTCCTAGTACTGATGGGGATCAACGCCGATAGCGACAAGAAAGCCTTTCAAGCCTTCCGCAATAATGACCGACAAGACAAAGTCGCTAATAGCCTGACGGACATACAGCTTGGAGAGCTTCTAAAGGGCTTCATCGACAAGCACCCACAGTTCGATGGCATACTAAATACTGGGCAAGCCCTAAGGTTGATGAACATAGACAGTCAGATCGCCAACTTGGTAATTGATCACTTCACTGAGAAGGAAATCCCAGTACTCTGCATACATGACAGCTTCATCATCCAGCACGATAAGGAACCTGAACTTTGCCGTATCCTAGATCAAGCAACCCATCAGGTGACCAACTACACCATCAACCACGACATCAAGAATGAGCGTAACAGTTATATTGGAAAGGTATCAGGTAACATTAAAGGATATGAAGAACCTACAGTAGTTGAGTACCATACTCCGATACATATTGAACCCACTAGTCAGTATCTTGATAGGAAGGCTAAGTTCACAAAGTGGTTAGAACTATCAGAGTATAAGCAGGGTGAGTAGGCTAGTAAATATGAGAACTTAAGGCTGTCCGTATGCCTCTCCCATTACTGGAGGAAATAGAGATTAGGAAATGAAAATGGCAAAAACTGCGAGCAAACTAAAGTACATTCCTTTTGAGTCCTTTGAAATTGGTCAAAAACAGAGCTTTGGAGCGTATGAGGTAACTGAGGACGAAATCATAGAGTTCGC
>Ga0209199_1004744_pt1 | contig 12310 bp, 11 predicted proteins | sample COGITO_mtgs_1105_7_FD_184805 | JGI IMG/M metagenome (GOLD analysis project Ga0209199, IMG submission 184805) | Pelagic marine microbial communities from North Sea - COGITO_mtgs_110523 (SPAdes) (version 2) | ecosystem: Environmental > Aquatic > Marine > Epipelagic ...
CAAGCCGAAGGGGCGATATTCCAATATATCAATGGGTTTTATAATCCAAGACGGCGACACTCCTCACTGGGTGGAAAAAGCCCCTTGGCCTTTGAACGAAGGGCTGCATAAATGAGTTGGGAGACCGGAGCGTAAGCGGAACAAGACCAAACTGAGGCATCGAAAATCAGGTCAATATCTTTTCCTTCCATTAGACTTTCCAGAATGAGTTCTCGGTAAGGCCTTACAAGAAGAGTGTAGGGCAGCTTCTTTTTATTGGGTATTGAAGCTTCTATCTTTGCCCGCATTTTTTCTTGCAAAATCTGCCATAAGTTTTCGGGGTTCATCCAGGTGCCACTGCCAATTTGAGTGGTGCCCTGCCCTCTTCTTACGGATTTCTGGCGCGAATTTTGACCCAAAACGTTCAACCCAAAACCGAACTGTTTCGTGACAGATATCAATTCCACGTTCGTGCAAAATATCTTCAACTTGGCAATAACTGAGCGGACGCCGCACGTAACACATCACTGTCAAGCGGATGATTGGAGAGAAGTTTTAAAGTATTTGAACAGTCTTTGCTGGCCATTCGCAGAAATTATGAGGACTAATTCGATCCGTCAATTTTCTCTGACAACGCCCTGGCAGATGCAAATATAGGTAATTATAAAGTCTTTAGAAATTCAGACCTGCCTTAAGCCTTTTATCAAACTGATGCGATGCCATCCTCGATGATATCTAATGCATGGTCCAGTTCATTAGCATTGATGGTCATTGGCGGACACAGTGTTAACACACAACTGCCACCCACTTTATAACTTAATCCCTGCGATAGCGAATGATACAAAACTCTGTCGGCCTCTTCACTGGCAGGGGTTCCATCCCGTCGCAATTCTATTCCAAAAAACAACCCTAAACCGCGCACGTCGTGAATCAGTGGCAGACGTGCCTTCATATCGGCCAGTCTCTCCAACGCATATGCTCCCAGTTTATTAGCGTTAGCAATCAATCCGTCTTCATAAAGACAATCGATCGTCGCCAATGCCGCCGCACAGCCAACCGAACTTTTCTCGTGGGTATAATGGCCCAAAGCCCGATCACGGACCACGTCCAGCTCTTCTCTTGCGATCAAAGCGGCCATTGGAAATATCCCGCCACCCAGACCTTTTCCAATCACCAGCATATCGGGCACTACGTCGAAGTGTTCACAGACAAACATTTTGCCAGTGCGTCCCATGGCCGAGGGTATTTCATCAAATATCAACAACACCCCTCGACGATCACAGATCTCGCGCACCCTTCGCCAGTAATTTGGTGGAGGAAGCTCTACTGTTGTCCAACGCATAGGTTCCGCAATCAGTGCACTAACGTCGCCCTCCATTTCAAGAACATAATCGAGATAATCCAGACAGCCGGTATGCTCGGCGTCCGCGCAGTTGAAATGACATTTGCCCTGTTTAGGTGCCGGAATATGTTCAGTCCCAGGCAAAAGTGGCCCAACACCTTTTCGAAACAAACTCTCTCCACCGATGGAAATCGCGTCGAGCGATGCGCCATGAAAGCTGTCCCACATCGATAAGGTTTTATGTCGGCCAGTTGCATAACGCGCGAGTTTTAAGGCCATACCAATGGCACCTGTTCCGCTTGGTGCAAACAGTGATTTGTTGAGATTGCCAGGGGCTAGATTTGCCAGACGCCGCGCAAGATCAATCGCTACTTGGTTGGTATATCGACGAGGACAAAAAGGCAGGACATCAAGCTGTTTTTTAATAGCCTGGACAACTCGCGGATTGCCATGACCCACTTGATGCACACTATTGCCATGGAAATCCATAATCTGGCGACCCTGCAGATCCTCCAGATAAAGGCCACTGCTTTTGTTAATCACGTTCAAACAGGGGGTCGACAGAGATTGATGCAGGAAATATCGGGTGTCTTCAGCTAGTATCTGGGCAGTCGGGCCGTCAATATGAGAAATGCTCCACTCTTGTCGCCGAGGTGAAAAGTTGACATCTCCCTCAGTGTTCTCAGAAAGTGTCCCATCATTGATATTATTCATATTTCCACAACCTCCAGCAGTTTAGCCTATTTTTGAATATTTAAACATTATAATTAAATCGCTGAACTTATTTTAAAACCTTGGCATATCAGAAGACACTGCGCCAGGACAGACCGACGTCTGTTTTGCCACGTGGACGGTATTCGCATCCAAAGGCACCAGAATAGCCCATTTTTTGAAACTGCGGCAAAAGATTTTTATAATCTATAACACCAAAAAATGGTTCTGCACGGTCTTCGGCGGCCGCTATTTGCACATGCCCAATTTGTTTGGCATAAGTCGCAAAATTAGCCTCAAGTTCGCCACTCTCATGAAAAATGTGATAGCAGTCAAACATAATTTTTAAATTAGGATGATTAATGTCCGTGAGCACTTGTCCCGCCTGATCGATAGTACGAAGATAAAATCCCGGTAGTTGTTCGTTACAAACTGGTTCAATCAAAACCATCAACTTGGTGCCTTTCAATGCGTATTGTAGAGCGCTTCTGTAGGCGTCCCCAGCTCTCGGCTCATCAGTTATTCCTGCTAAAATATGAACCGCTGAGCTTCCTATATCTTCAGCGATCTCAATTGCTTGATCAATATCTTGTTTGGCTTGATCGGCTTGGTCTGGAATTGCAGCACAACCAAAAGTCTTCCCAACACGTATGTTTAGGCTGTTGACCCTTAGTTCCGTTTCAGAAAGTACTTCTTTCAGTTCCACACGATCTTCTTTGAGTGCTTCATCGTGAAACTCGATCGAATGAAAACCATAGAGTTTTGCCAAACGGATGCGATCTAAAAAGGTCCGGTCTTGCCAGAGATATCCAGTATTAGCTGAAAATTTAATTTCATTCATAAGATACCAACCTTATCAATTTAGGGCATCAGAATTTCGCGCACTGTCGCCGCGTCATCTAAACGGTCCATTGCTGCATTCAGTTCATTAAACCCAATTATCCGAGATAACAATTTATCCACTGGTAATTTACCATTTTGAAACATTGAAAGATACCGCGGGATATCCCGTCTCGGTACGCAGCTACCCATATATGACCCCTTCAAACACCGTTCTTCAGCAGCAATGCTTAGGTGTGACAAGGTGATTTTGACTTCTGGCCCAGGCATGCCCGCAGTGACTGTTGTGCCGCCCCGCCGCGTAATCTGATAAGCGATTTCTAGCGCTTTTGCTGCACCGGCTGTTTCCACCGCCACATGCGCCCCGCCCGAAGTGGCCTCGCGGACCTGCGAGACACAATCACTATCTGCAGCATTGATAGCAAAATCTGCGCCTAGTTCTCTCGCCAGCTGCAATTTTTCCGGGTTCAGATCCAGCGCAATAATTCTTCCTGCTCCAGCCGCGACCGCAGCCAGTAAAGCGCTCAAACCGACACCGCCCAGACCTACAACCGCCACATGCTCACCTGGCTTTACGCCCGCTGTGTTTAACAATGACCCTACCCCAGTTACTACGCCGCAACCGAAAAGTGCGGCATGTTCAAAGGGAATGGACTTGTCAATCTTGATCAATGCGTCTTTAGGCAGCACTGCGTATTCTGCAAACCCAGCAACGCCAGAATGATGATGAATACGCTCCCCGTCTTTGTGCAAGCGCGTAGTGCCATCTCGCAAGACAGCATTTGCGTTTGTCACTGTTGCGGGTTCGCACAGCGCCGGACGGCCGACAGCACACATTTCACAGTGACCACAACTCGCAACGTATGTCGGAACAACATGATCCCCCAGTTCAAAGCCTGTGACACCTCCACCCAGTTCAACGACAATTCCCGCAGCTTCATGCCCAATAACGATAGGCATTGGTTTGCCACGCTCGCCAGTAATTGCAACCAAATCAGAATGACACAGGCCAACAGCCTTGATCTGGACAAGAACTTCACCCCGATTAGGCGGATCAAGGTCCACCTCCTCGATTTGCAGCGGTTTACTGTCACAATAAGGTCGAGACCGGCCTGATTCTCTTAACACTGCTGCTTTGATTTTCACTTCCCCACTCCTCTGCTGGTTAATGTCTGGTCATGCAACGGCTTCATCCAGAGATTTTTCAAGCAGGTCCAACCCTTCATCCAGCACCTTTTCAGAAATCGAAAGCGGGACAAGCAGACGGATTACATTTCGTGTCGGGCCAGCTGTGATCAAAATCAACCCATTATGCAGGGCACGCTGGGCTATTTTTGCGGCGAGTTCCCCATCGGGCTCACAACTTTTTCGGTCTTTGACAATTTCGATGGCGTTCATACAGCCGAGGGCGCGGACATCACCGATGCAGTCGAGTGAATTTCGCTGCGCCATTTTACGCAACCGAGCATCAATTCGCTCTCCCATACGCAAACCTTGTTGCAGTAATTTTTCAGATTCCATGACGTCGAGTACAGCCAATGCTGCAGCACAGGCAATCGGGTTGCCTCCAAAAGTGCCGCCTAATCCACCAGGAGGTACAGAATCAATAATGTCAGCCTTGCCAACCACTCCCGAGATTGGCAGCCCTCCGCCAATGCTTTTTCCGACACAGCTTAAGTCTGGGTGTATACCAAAATGCTCCATAGCAAACATCGTACCAGTGCGTCCCATACCCGATTGAATTTCATCAGCGACCAATACGATCCCATGTGCATCACATAACTCTCGCAAATAGGCCACAAATTCGGGTGTCGCGATATTATACCCCCCCTCGCCTTGCACTGGTTCAAAAAAGATCGCAGCAATCTGGTCTGGCGGGCAATCACTTCGGAACAACGTTTCAAAGGCGCGTTTTGTGTCGTCCAGACTAATCCCGTGGAATTCATCTGGAAACGGGAGGCGATAGATATCAGAGGGAAATGGGCCAAATCCCTGCTTGAATGGTACCATCCGAGCGCTGAGTGCCATGCCCATATAAGAACGTCCGTGATATCCGTTTGTAAACGTGATCAACGCAGGCCGTTTGGTGTAATAGCGTGCAATTTTTATAGCATTTTCGACGGCTTCCCCACCAGCTGAGAAAAACAATGACTTTTTAGCAAAATCACCGGGTAACAGGGCGTTTAACCGTTCAGCTAGGGTGATATAGCTTTCATAAGGCGTGACTTGAAAACAGGTATGGGTCAGGCTGTCCAACTGGTGTTTAATCGCCGAGACAACATGTGCATTGCGATGACCAGTGTTCTGGCACCCAATGCCACCACAAAAATCGATATAGCGCTTGCCTTCCACATCCCAGATTTCTGCGTTCTCTGCTCGTTCGGCAACAAAAGTCGATGAATAAGCGATGGCTCTTGCGACTGCATTATCTCGCCGGATTTCAAATTCTTTGTTGGTCGTCATGTGTTTGCTCCAAAAACCTATCCGCCAGCCGCATTTTCGCGGCCTTGTCAGTCGGGCCGAAGACCGCCCCAACTATTATTTTGATCAATGGCCTATGGTAACATTATGGCAGAAGATCGTTGACCTCTTCGACCAACTCTTCTTGCAAAGCGGCCATGTCATCTGAATCGCCAGTCACAATACTTTCCATACCATCGTAGAGAACCTGTGTGATCGCCAAGCCATTATCGCCAGGATATGCGATCCAATCGCGCAGTAATCCAGACTGTTCTACCGCAGTATACTTGTTAGGGTTATTCGCATAAAAGTCAGTCAGCAGATCATTGGCAGCCTTGTTTGGCGGAATATAGCCAGTTGTCTCAGCAACCAAAGATGCACCAATACCTGACGTTGCGAATTTGACGAATTGCCAAGCTGCTTCTATCTCTGCAGGATCTTCAGATGTAGAGACCATCATGACCGAGTTACCACCCGCCGGTAGACCCATTGGGGCTTGTCCCATTCCAGGATATTTACCAGTTTTGAGCTCAAAGTCACCCTTGGCCCGTTCGATGGAACCTACCGCAGATGTTGACCAAAAATACATCGCAACTTCACCTGAATTGAACGGAACGCCCGCGTCACCTGCAGATAGGTTAGGCATATCACATTCGCGGAAAAGCAACTTCATTTGCTCAAGTGCAGCTAAGCCCGCCTCGCCGCCAAAGTTAACCTTCCCATCTTTGAGGATTGGTTCACCTTGGCTCCACATAAGCGCTTGGAAAAACCAATTTCCAGTCACGCTCCACCCCCACCACATTGGAGTTTTATAACCTGCTTTCATTAGCTTATGACAATTATCAATCACTTCATCCCAAGTTTTGGGCAGCTCCGTGATACCTGCTTTTCGCAGGGCATCCATGTTGTAGTACCCCACTGGCAGAGATACCGAGTAAGGCAAGCCGTGCACTTCACCATTGAAAGTGCCGAGTTCAAGCATTGCTGCGTGATACCCATCCTTGGCAAAGTTTGCTTCGGCTGCAATGAACGGCTCCAAGGATCTTGCGATGCCTTTTTCAACCAGCATTGCCTGACGGTTTAGACCTTGAAATGTTACATCGGGCAAATCACCAGCGACAGATTCGCGTAAGATCGTATTCGTCCCATCTTCATAGTTCTCATACGTCGCACGGAACTTTACGTCGATATCTGGGTGCGCCTTTTTAAATTCAGGCATCATCCGTTCCATGGTGACATCAAATAGCGCAGAATACGCATACGCGACTTCGATTTCCACCGCGTGCGCAGTGGTCGTCAGTGCCCCTGTCGCAAGAGCAAGAGCTGATAGAGTATTTCGGTATTGCATTTGGTACCTCCCGTTGGGTTTGGGACCGGTGACATTATTTGTCCTAACTTGATCCCACTTTTAATCCGGCTAACTGGCTGTCAAACCAGAACCGGAATTCACTTGAGCTCATTTCATTCCCGTCATTGTTATCCCTTCGATAAAGCGTCGTTGCGCCAGCAAGAAAACAATCACCAATGGCATAACAATCACAGTTGTGGCCGCCATCATCGGCCCGTATTCATTTCCATCCATATCTGATTTGAACATCCGCAGCCCAAGAGGCGGCGTCATAAGATCCTTGTTGCCGGTAACAACAATGCGCGGCCAGTAATAGTCATTCCAATGTGCCACCACTGAAAAAATGCCAAACGCAAGAAGTGCAGGGATTGCAGTTGGCAACATCACTTGCCACACTATTGAAAATTCGCTCATACCGTCCATCCGTGCAGCGTCAATCAGATCGTCCGGCACAGTCATAAAAAATTGTCGCATAAGAAAAATCCCAAACACCGAAATCGACCATGGAATGATCAGCGCGCCATATGTATTGGTCAGCCCAACCTTGGCCAGCATGATATAAAGCGGCAGAGCAATGGCATGTACAGGGATCAGCAGACAGAATATTACCATGCCAAATACCACATCCCGTCCCCAGAACCTAAGCTTTGAAAGTGCATAGGCACACGGCAGCGCCACAATCACCTGAATGATAAAAATTGAGACCGTAATAAATACACCGTTTAACATATAGCGAACCAGTGGGGCCTCTTTAAAGGCGGCAGTATAATTATACACGATGGGCCGCATTTTGCAGTCTTCTTCCGGGTTCCCCGCTTTTACACATCGCTGGTCGGTCATAATTTCCTGGCTTCCAACGAAGCCACCAACGTTCGCCTCTATCTCGTGTGGAGACTTTAGCGAATACGACAACATCAGATAAAAAGGTAAAAGAACAACGACGGCACCCGCAAGCAGCACACTGTGTTTGAAAAACTCCCCCAGCCAATTTGCGCGCGCCATCATCAGTAGTGAACCCTTCTATTAACGAAGTAGACCTGCACGAGGGTCAGAATTAGGACAAAAGCCAAAAACACAATCGTAATCGCAGACCCTATCCCCAGCAGATTCTGTTTCACTCCTTTTTCGAACATGGCGTAAACCATAACGTAGGTGGACTTTGACGGCCCACCCCCGGTGAGGGCCTCAACGGTGTCAAAAACCTGAAACGATCGGATTGACGAGATTGTAATTACAAAGACGTTTGTCGGGCCAAGCATTGGCCATGTGACCAATTTAAAACGCTCCCATGCGCTATCGGCACCATCCATATGCGCAGCATGATACAATTCTCGCGGAACAGACGTTAAACCGGCCAAATAAAGCACCATATTGAAGCCAAAGCCTTGCCAGATGCCAATAAAGGCGATCGTGCCCAGAGCATATTGTTTGTCGCCCAACCAGAGTGGAAATTTCTTAATGCAGGCAGCACCGTACCAAGACGTCGTGGGTTCATAGCCCAGCCATGACCCCGATAATAAGCCATAAACCAGAGATTTGTCACAACCTGACCGCAACACGTCATTGACCACCCCAACGATTGGATTCAGCGCAAATTCCCAGACAATTGCCATCGCCAGCAAGGTTGCCATCACTGGTAAAAAGAAGACTGCTTTATACATCTCCCCACCAAAGCGCAGGCTGGAAATCAACAGCGCAGAGCCAAGTCCCAAAGCAACTGAGATTGGCACCACAAGTAGAACATAGGTAAGCGATGCACTGAACATCTTTTGATAACTGCGCCGGCTGAACAGCTTTTCGTAATTCTCGATACCAACCCAGTTGAAACTGCTATTGCCCAAGCTGTAGTCGGTCATTGAAAGTGTTGCGGCCACAAACACAGGCATAATCAAAAGCAAGATCATCAAGGCAACTGCCGGACCAATAAACCAATAGTGAGCTCTGGATTTACGCATCAGTCTGGTTTTCCATTGCTTTGCTGCGTAGTAAGGCCAACACGTTTGCCATCGGCCCCAAATAAGATCATCTTACCCGGCTCAGCACTATAAAAAATGTTTTGACCCAATTTTGCGAAATTGGCCTCATGGGGTTTGACCCGAAGTACAACCCGTTGTTCAAATCCTTCTGTCTCGAGGTGAAGGAAGACATCAGACCCTAAATTTTCTTTATAAGTCAGTTTTCCGGAAAAAGATCCCTCCGTATCATCTGGCCTTAAGGTCAGATGCTCTGGCCGCAACCCAACTGAGACAGGCCCTTGTTCTGGCCGTTGCGCTGTTCCTTCCAAAGACTGATCAAGCACAAACCCCAAGCACGTCACCTGTCCATTAGGATCTGCCACGCCTGGTAGGATGTTCATTTTAGGGCTCCCAATAAATTCTGCAACACGGATGTCATTGGGGTTCTTATAGACCTCGTCGGGCGTGCCCAGTTGCAGCAGGTCACCATCCATCATGACTGCAATCCGGTCCGACATGGTCAGCGCTTCAGCCTGATCATGGGTAACGTAGATAAACGTGGATTGAAGCTCGCGGTGCAACTCTGACAGTTCGGCACGCATGTGCACACGCAGGCTCGCATCCAGATTGGATAGCGGTTCATCCATCAAAAAGGCTGCAGGGTTTCGGACCATTGCTCGACCTAACGCCACTCGCTGGCGCTGCCCACCGGACAGATGCCCGGGTTTCCGGTTGAGAAGATGTTCAATTTTAAGAACTGCTGCGACAGTACGCACTTCTTCTGAAATTTTAGCCATCTTGGCCCGCCGCCCTGGCACCAAGTAGCCTAATAGCGGCAACCTTTCCCAAAAATCTAGGTCGCGTAATCGTAGCGGGGTCATGAGGTTCTGCTGGACTGTCAGATGTGGATACAGAGCATAAGACTGGAACACCATTGCCAGATCGCGCAAGCTGGGGCGCACATCATTAACTGAGGTACCATCAATTTCCACGTCACCGGTAGATTGAGTTTCTAACCCGGCAATTATTCTAAGCATGGTGGATTTGCCACATCCAGACGGGCCCACTAGCGTGAGGAACTCGCCGTCTGCAACGTCCAAATTAATGCTATTTAAGACATTAATAGATCCGTATTTTTTTGTAACTTGGCGAAGTTTTATACCAGCCAAAAATTGTCCTCCCCCTGCAAATCATCCTGTCACCTTTTATTTAAAGTTTAAAACTACAACTTTCGATTAGTTCAGGTGCTTGTAGTGATGTTAAATACTTCCTTCCTACACTTGAAAATATATTTAAACACATGTAAAGTAATATTAATTTAAAACTATTATAAGGTTTTATTATAATGACCCCGTTTCGACAACTCAGTTACGTGGTCGCAGTAGCCGATCACGGCAGCATGCAAAGTGCAGCAGAACAAGTGGCTGTATCGCAGCCTGCTATAACTGCCGCGATTAAGAAGCTAGAAGCCGATTATAAGCTGAAGCTATTTTTACGTAATCGACCTCATAAGCTAGTGTTAACACCGGATGGACGTCGATTTATTGCACAGGCAAGGCGGTTGCTTGAAAGCGCAGAAGAGTTCGATCAAGCTGCGCTTAATCTGGGCAAAAATTTGAGTGGTACGATACAGGTCGGGTGCTTTATGCCCACTGCGGCCTTCATTGTTCCAATCATACTTCAGGCCTTGCAGGATCGGAATCATAACATTTCTCTACAAATCCATGAGGCCGATCTGGACGAATTAAATACAATGCTGACCCAAGGAAGCATTGATCTTGCGCTGACTTACAACATGTCACCCAGTCCTTCGATTGAATTTGAAGCCCTTATAGAAGAGCGACCCTATGTATTGCTGGCTAAAAGCGACCCGCTGGCAGATAGGGATGCAATTTCTCTCGATGAGCTCGTTGATCGGGATATGGTCTCACTCAATCTACCTATTACCCAGCAGTTTTTTCTATCTTTGTTTTCCCAGTCGAAATTACGCCCTAAAATTAGGCACCAAACAAAATCTTATGAATTAGCCCGCAGCCTTGTTAGTGCAGGAGAGGGCTATGCGATCATGATCATGCGGCCGGTTACGGCATGGGCATATAATGGCAACGAGCTTGCCTATGTCCCAATTTTGGATGATGTGCCAACCGCGCAATACGGTCTGGCCTTCAACAACGGAGCAATACCGACGAAGCTGGTTGAAACCTTTACTGCAGTTTGCCGTGACACACTTTTGTCCCAGAAGGCCGCCCAACAATACTTTGTCCGCCCGCCCACAGATGATGGGTCTGATAGGTTAGCCACACAATAAAGGCCGTCCTATCTTCGCAGAGCGGTGCGGGCGTTTTGCATTGCGCGCTGCCCTTATATACGTGGGCCAGCGTTCAGAAGGTCACACCACTCTGGTCAGGTCCTGGAACGCTTTTGGCGAACGTCCAAAGATTTTTTTATTACTTCTGCCAACATGTGATTGGTTTTCATAGCCACACGCGAGGGCGATCTCGGCTTGGGACATTCTAGTTTGTTCAAGCAGTTGGCGCGCTCGATTAAGTCTAATTTTCTGATAATATTTTTGTGGTGGCCCAAACCCATTACGGGCAAAAATGCGCTCTATCAGACCGCTAGAGAACCCCAGCCGATTGGAAATCTGGTCAACTGTCAGTGGAATTTCAATATTTGCCGGCATGAGTTCTAACGCCCCACGGAACCTTTCATCTTCACAAATCAGCGCATCACCACTTAGCATCTGGATTGATCCGCCACTGCGTCTGCCGCACGCAATAAAATGGCTACAAATCTCACCGCTTATTCTATGCCTACATGTTGTTTCAATGAACCCCAGTATCAAGTCAAATGATGCGAATTCGCCCGCACAACTGACTGCCAAACCGTCAACTTTAAACAGCACATTGGCTTTGTTGCATAAATGGGCTGATGGGATTCACTGTATGAATCTAGCGTGATAGCTGATTGGAATGAGCAGTTGGGCCCCTACGCAGTACAAGACCAAGAACTGGTCGTCTTACAATGACAGCTTGAAGCAGCGTGGATCGTTGTCGATCTGGTTTGATCCGGAGATGGTTTGGACACCGCCACCAAGCGGCAAGCGCGGTCGGCAGCAGCAATTCAGTGATGCCGCCATTCAGACTTGTCTGACGCTGAAGGTCCTGTTTGGCATGCCGCTTCTCCAGACAATCGGGTTCGTCCAGAGCTTGCTGCGGCTGGTTGGGTTGGACTGGGCCGCGCCGGATTTCAGCACCTTATGTCGACGTCAGCAGACACTGAACGTGAGCCTGCCGTATCGCGGATCTACAGGGCCACTGAACCTCCTAACCGACAGCACAGGTATCAAGGCCGAAGGTGAAGGCGAGTGGAACGCACGCAGGCTCCAGGCGCCGTGTTTGGCGTAAGATACACATTGTGTCAACGCCGGACTAAAGTTACATGATTGGCCGGAGAGAACGTACATCCGTTGAGGTGCGCTAGGTTTGTCCATAGTCCCGCACGACGGAGTGCTCTTATATAGCGATGGAGGTGTGCGGGGCTGTGGTCAAACCGGGTTTTGGTGTCTGTGTATAGGCTTTGGCCAACTGACGGCGGTGTTTGAGGCGAAAGCTCTCGCCGTTCATTTCCAGAATGGGGACATGGTGGGTTAGCCGATCGAGAAGTGCCCCTGTC
>Ga0209199_1004746_pt1 | contig 12307 bp, 3 predicted proteins | sample COGITO_mtgs_1105_7_FD_184805 | JGI IMG/M metagenome (GOLD analysis project Ga0209199, IMG submission 184805) | Pelagic marine microbial communities from North Sea - COGITO_mtgs_110523 (SPAdes) (version 2) | ecosystem: Environmental > Aquatic > Marine > Epipelagic ...
ATTATCTGAGTCTGTATCGGTTAGTTTAACCGTTGGCACAGAATTGTCAATCGTAAAGGTGATGCTATCTGTCCCAGCATAAGCATTACCTGCTAAATCTGTTCCATAAACGGTTGCGGTTGTTGAATTAATCGAAGTAGAAACGGTCCACGCATAGGTCCAAACAGAATCCGAGGCGTTAGCAGTCATTTGTGCATTCGTAATGATTCCTGACAAACTTAGCGTAGGAGTAGCGGACATACTCTCTGAAAAATTAGCCGTAATCGTGACAACATCAGAATTGGAAACAAGATTATCTGAGTCTGTATCGGTTAAAGTAACAGTAGGTAAAATATTATCAATCGTAAAAGTGATACCGTCTGTTTCAGCATATGCATTACCTGCTAAATCTGTTCCAGAAACGGTTGCGTTTGTTGAAGTAACAGTTGTTGATACCGTCCAAGCGTACGTCCAAATTGAAGCCGAAGCGGTAGCAGTCATTTCTGTATTCGTAATGATTCCTGACAAACTTAGCGTAGGAGTAGCGGACATACTCTCTGAAAAATTAGCCGTAATCGTGACAATATCAGAATTGGAAACAAGATTATCTGAGTCTGTATCGGTTAAAGTAACAGTAGGTAAAATATTTTCAATCGTAAAAGTGATGCTATCTGAGCCAGCATAGACATTACCTGATAAATCTATTCCAGAAACGGTTGCGGTTGTTGAAGTAACAGTTGTTGATACCGTCCAAGCGTATGTCCAAATTGAAGCCGAAGCGGTAGCAGTCATACTTGCATTTGAAATGATCCCAGATAACGAAAGCGTTGGCGTGGCAGCCATACTTTCGGAGAAGGTTGCCATTATGGTTACCACACTTAAATTGGAGACGATATTATCCGTATCCGAATCAGAAAATGTTAAAGTAATATCATCAGGACAAGTTCCCCAAATTGGATTATAAATTGAATAATCTACTGATTTATCATAAATTTCACTATCCCAATAAATTGCTGAATTATAAAAAAATCTATATGGATAAACCGAAATGTTTGACACACACCATCCAGAAAGATCTTGGTAAAAACTACTTGCACCATAAAACATTCCACCCAATACTGTAGAATTTGAAACGTCCCAACTGCCAACATTTTGATTAAATTGAGAACTTGATAGAAACATATACTGAAAAGTTGTCACTTTAGATGTGTTCCAATTACTTATGTCTTGATTGAATATTGTACCAACTGAAAACATTTCTGCCATAGAAGTTACATTTGAAGTATCCCAGCTTCCCCCAAAAACCCCATCAAATGAACTTGCTGCTTTAAACATACCTGTCATATCAGTAACATTTGAGGTGTCCCAATTTAAATCTTGATTAAAACTTGATGCTGAATCAAACATCCGGCTCATGGTTGTTAAACTTGAAGTGTCCCAGTTGCCTATATCTTTATCAAAACTTGTAGCACCCCTAAACATACTATTCATGTTTACCACATTTGATGTATCCCAAAAACCTATATTTGAATTAAATGAGTTTTTATATTCAAATAATCCATACATATTAGTAACCTTTGTTGTACATAGATTATAATTCCCAGAATCAACTTCATTATCGATTGTATCATCATTTACAACGGTATACATTGTTCCACTTACAGAATAGGATCGACCCACAACAGCAGCATTTGTAGCTTTAATAGTTACCCCATTAGAATCTAAATAGACATATGCCGAATCATCAACGGTAAAGGTTATACTCTCTGAACCTACATATGCATTTCCTGCTAAATCTGTTCCAGAAACGGTTGCGGTTGTTGTCGTAACAGTTGTTGATACCGTCCAAGCGTATGTCCAAATTGAAGCCGAAGCGGTAGCAGTCATTTCCGTATTGGTGATAATTCCTGACAAACTTAGCGTTGGAGTCGCCGCCATACTCTCAGAAAAAGTTGCGGTGATGGTAACTACTTCAGAACTGGAAACTATGTTATCTAAATTGGTATCTGTTAAAGTTACGGTAGGTCTAGACCATTGATATGTTCCTGAGGCGGTTCCAGTAAGATTATTTCCACTAGAGTCAATTACAGATGAACCAGGTCCATCATCTAAATTATAATACAGTACTAAATTTGAGTTTTGACTTTGAGTTGAACTTTTATTACTATTTATCTCCTGTGTTGTTCTTTGTACATTCCAAATTCTAGCTTCATCTATACTTCCATTAAAAAAACCCGAGACATTACCGTTGACTATTCTAGCACCTAATCCTGTAGTATATCCTCCCCCTGTAATTAAAGAAGAAGAATATGTGTTTCCGTCTAATTGTCCATTAAGATGGATACTTAAAGCACCATTAGCCCTTGAATAGCTATACGCAACATGATACCAAGTATCAAGAGATAAAGAACTAGAGGATGTTACAATAGGCCAGTTTCCATGATATTCTACTCTATATCTTCCTTGTAATTTAATATTGCCATTATCATTAAGTAGATAAAATTCACTCCAAGTCCGTCCGAAAATGTGAGTTTTATCACCATTGTTTGATGGACCTGAACTAATTTTTATCCAAGCTTCAAAAGTAAAGGCGTCATTAGTACCAAAATTATTAGAAGGATCACCTGGGATTTCTACATAGCCGGTTGACCCGTCAAATTCTATATAATCCGATAAAATAGGACTTTGAGAATAAACTGATGTAACACAAAGTGTAAACAAAAAAAATAAAGGTGAAAACCAACTCTTTTTCAAAACTAAAACGTGAATATCAACACAACCATTAAGTACCTTTTTAATTAGATAGAACTATTTAAAGTCTTATTAAAACTATCATGCACATGCAAAATGCTTTTTCATGCTTATAAGTAAACTAATTGTAATCTAAAATGGAAGTGTTTTGCTTCCCTTTTATCATTTAATCACTAATTTACTCAAAGATAAGTTTTTTCTCAGTATTACATGTTTTACAAATCATTAAACCTGTTTTATTTTCTTTTTCATATTGAGATTGTCTCTCAGATTTTGTTTTCAAAAAAAGTATGGATCTAATTATTGGTTCTGGAAATAAAATAGGTCGCTCTTTTTTAAACTGGGAAGACACGTCGCTATTCCAACTTCAAGGATCGCACTTTTCTCCGCTAAACCAATGGATTAATAGCCCTGGTTATACATCCGCTTTATCTCCTAAGCGACCCATTTTTCCTAGATGTCTTGAATGTCATACCACCTATGCAAGGCCTGAGAATCCCTCAAGTGCTAAACAAAACAATCGCTATGTAAAAAATCAAATAATATATGGAATCGATTGTCAAAGGTGTCACGGCGAAGTAGTAAAACATGTAAACTACTAAAAGAAAAACAAAATATATTCTACTTTTTCGCCTAATCTTTCTTGTATAATTTACTACATAAAATTTCTAATGCCTTTGAATGATAAGACTTTCTATATTCTCTTAAATATCCAAGCATCTTTGTACTTGGATTTTATGTTTCGCATCTTTTCAATTACAATATTATAATCATCAGATTGAAAGATGCTAACACGAAATTTATTTGATTCTATTGTAAGTTCTCCTTCATTATTCTTTATAAAATCTTGAGCACTTTTTTCTGTGGAAAAAGAACCTATGATAACACTAAATAAATATGATTTCTCTAAAGTTGAATCCTTTTTCAGATGATTAGGAATTATATCTGACTTGATAGTTTTTCCTTTTGATGTTGGATTAGTAGTTTTTTTTGTTTGAGCAACAGTCATATTAATTTTCTTAAAAATCCAAGCATCTCTATATTTCGATTTTATGCTACGTAATTTAGCATTAGTACTATTGTAATCATTGGATTGAAATACACTAACACGGAATTTATTTCCTTCTATGATAAGTTCTCCTTGATTACTCTTCATGAAATCTTGAGCGCTTTTTTCTGTAGAAAAAGAACCTATAATGACACTAAATAAATATGATTTCTTTAAAGCTGAATCCCTTTTTAGATTATTAGGAATTACATTTGACTTGAGAGTTTTTCCATTAGATACTCGATTATTAATAGATTCTTCAACCTGAACAACAGTTCCCCTCCCCTCTGCATCTGAGGATAGCACACTACTTGCTTGTATATTTTGATTTGATTTGTTTAATTTGATAATCGCTTGTGTTTTTTTATTTATTGGCAACTCCAATATATCGTAGCCTTCTTTATAAATTTTTATCTTTAATGATTCACTTAGGGGTTCTTCAAATGCGATATCAAAAGATCCATCATTATTTGTCAAAACTTCTTTTGAAAACGAAATACCGTCGTTAAAAACTTCGATTTTAGCGCTTTCAATTCCTTGAATGCTATCTTTAACAACACCTGAGATCATAATTTCATTTGCAAAGTTATCTAAATCGTTTATCTGGAAAACATCGTCATTTTCTTGATCTAATCTGTTTGATGAAAAATATGAAATCCCACCGGTAGAATAGTAACTAAAATCATCAAACTCGGTATTTATAGCCTTCTCATTTCTAGGAAGATTCTCATTTCCACTTACGGGAATTGAAAAAATATCATATCCCATATTTTGGCTTTTACCGTCTGAAGTAAAAAATAAAACACCCTTTTCATCTACAAAAGGAAAAATTTCATTTTCTGTAGTATTTATTTTGGGCCCAAGGTTTTGTGGTTTAGATTCACTTTTTGTCAAATCAATTCTAAAAATATCCATCCCTCCTATACTTCCTTTAATATTACTTGAGAAATACAGAAAATTTCCATAAAGAGTTGGATGTGCAAAATTATATCCTTTTTGATCAAAATATTTAAAATCAGAATCAATTTTCCATTTCTTACCTTGACGGTTAAACTTTGCTATAGTCAAATTAATAGGAGTATCTGATACAGTAGAACCCCATTTTTTTTTATCAATTGTTTTTGTAACATACATTGTATTCTTATCTTTTGAAAAAGTAGCGTCTGCAATGTGAATTGAAGATTTTGAAAAAACCCTAGTCTCTTCACTTCCTTCCAACAAAAACAAGCTAGCTAGGTTCTTATTTACTTTATCTTCTCTAACAATATACATCTCGTCTCCATTTACTCTGAAACCATAGTCAGAATAAGGAGAGTTATATTGAATCAATTTTGCTGCATTCCCTTTTTGGAAATCAAAATCATTTTTTATAAGAAAAAGTTCCTGTGCGATTGAAATAGAGGTAATAAAAATAAGGCAAATAGAGAAGTGTTTTTTCATTATTAAAATCTTGGTGAAATTAGATTAGACATTCTGGAATCTAAGTTAATTTTTAAAAAAAGAATATGAGAATTACTCACATATTCACTTAAAGCAGACGTTGCATATTCATAAGTATATCCTAAACTGATAGAATCTAATATATTAAGACCTGCAATCATTGAAAAATGCGAGTTCTTTCGAACAGACAATCCGAAAAAGTATTCAGGAAAAACAGAAACTAGTGAAACTTCTACTATTTTATCAAGATTTAAATTTGCCATATAAGTAGCAGATGGAATAATTTCAAAATCCCCAAAAGGCTTAAACTTAAATCCTGCAGAAGTATATAAATAGGCAGTTTGAAGTTCAATTTCATTTGAATTACTTCCGTTTTGAAAAGCTCTAGAATTACTAAAAAGAGGAACTGCAGCTTCGATAAAGAATTTGTCGGAATAAATAAAAATACCAGGGGTAAGGTTTATTTCAGCAGTCTGATTGTATTGTTCTATCCTAATCAAATCTGATGGATCAAACAAAGTCAGAAGGCTCAAATTAGCATTGTTCCTTGCTACAGAAGATTTGACGCCAAAAGAAGCAAAGAAGTCATACGACAAACGTACGGTGTATGCTAAATCAACAGACAAGTCTATTCTTGAAAGAGCTCCATTTTCATTATTTGAAATATGTATCCCGGTACCCAAGCGTTCAGAAAATAAGTTTCCGTTATAGCTTATGTTAGAAATAGTTGGGGCACCCTCAAATCCAATCATACGCTGTTGATGTTCAATAAAAATTGTTTTATTCCCATTTAATCCGGCATTTGCAGGATTTATGATAGAGGGGTTAAACATCCTTGAACCAAAGCTAATATCAACCTGTGAATAAATAGCTAAGGGTAAAAGAAAATATATTACAATTAAATTTTTCATTTATCTTAAAATTTGAATGAAACCTTTTTTAACACTCGATATATTTTCATCACTTATGAATTCAAAAATGTAGAAATATGTTCCATTTGGCAAGTAATCATTGTAAACTTTAGAAGTACCATCAAAAAATTGATTATTCTGACCGTAATTCATTTGTCTATAAACTTCAATTCCTTGAGAATTGAAAATATACAGCGTATTATTAGGGAAAAGTTCAAGGTCCTGAATTCTAAACTCATCATTTACGCCATCACCATTGGGTGTCATATAATTATAGGCTACAATCTCTTCTGCTGTTGGGATAGTATCAACCACCTCTGGATCTTTATCTGAGTTATAGGTGTAATATATAATCACCTGTGCAGACTCACTCGAGCTGGAAGCATCCTTTGCTACATATTCAAAAGTGATCGTTGAGTCTTCTTTAGAATTTCCATTGTAAGTGACTAATGCACCATTTAGTTCTATTGTACCCTCTTGAGGTTCTTGAATTATTTCAAATAAGAGATCATCTTCATCTTTATCAGTCGCTTTTAACTCTATAGTAATAGAATTTGGTCCCTCAAGATCAACTTGAATATTTTCAGCAATTGGAATATCATTAACGGGTGTAATAGAAATTAATATTAATGCTGGTTGACTGTAAAGACTACCATCGAATGCAGTATAGGTAAATACGTCTTCAATAGCAACATCTGAAGTACTTGTGTAGCTGACTTTATTTCCATCTAGGACTGCTATACCATTAGCAGGCTGCGTTATAGTGAACGTAATATTGGAACTATCAGGATCCAAAGCTTCTAGTGTAATTTCTATAGTTTCTTGTTCGTTTACAGTTACGTTTATCTGCTCGGCTACTGGAGCATCATTTACACCAAGTATACCTAAGACTACCGTTGCGGGAGAACTGGTTAAGGACCCGTCAGAAACTGTATAAGTAAACTGGTCTGTAGATGTAATGGTTGGACTACTGGTATAAGTTACAGTTGATCCATCCAGTACAATAAGACCTTTTGATGGTCCTGATGCAATTGAGAAAGTTAACTCAGTATTATCTAAATCAGAGCCTATTAATTCAATTGACGTTGGAATGCCTTCAACAATATTATCAACCGAAAAAGACTCTGCTTCGGGAGGATCATTCACTGGATTTATTGTGATTGACACTGTTGCAAATTCACTATTTAAGAAACCATCTGACACCATAAAATTAAAACTATCAAAAGTAGCAGTATCAGATATACTGGAATATAAAACAGTATTACTAACAAGTAAAGCAGTTCCATACTTAGGTTGTGAGATCGAATAAATTAATGTGTCACTTTCTAAATCGGTAGCTACCAAAACAATAATTGATTCAACTTGCTCTGTTACGGTTACTGCCTGAGAAATTGCAACCGGGGCATTATTAATCCCTGGCGAAACAATAATATCAATATTAGCGCTATCACTTATAACACTTCCAGAACTTGCAATAAAACTGAAAGAATCAGTACCCACGTAATCTACACTTGAAAGATAACTTACTGTAGATCCAGAAATTGTAGCAGTACCATGCGTTGGTGTGCTTACCAGAGAATAGCTAATTGCACCTGTTGAACCGGTCGCTGATAAAGTTCCAGTTACCATAACATTAGATGTTGTTGATAAAGTATCAGAAACAGCCAATAAACTAGAGTTTGTTAATAATTTATAAACTTTTAAATTACCCTTAATTGCTTCATTTACTTTAGCATTGGGAGTACCAACAAATAAATGAGATCCGTCTCGACTTAAACTAACTGTATTCCCAAAGGATTCAAGAATTTCAGATCCATTAATTGAATTACCTAGCTGGTTCCATTCGGATCCATCAAAGTCAAAGATTTTTACTTGTCCTTCATCTATTACATCAGTATCCTTTTTTGGTACTCCAACCGCAACAATAGATCCATTGTCATTTATTGAAATACTGTTACCAAACTGATCATCCGCTTGCTCTCCATTAATATTTTCACCCATCTGTCTCCATTGATCGTTGTTGTTTTTGTAAACCGAAACAAATCCAGAATCATCTACACTTCCATATCCGCCAGATACTCCAATAGCTATTATTGATCCATCACTATTTAATTCTAAAGAACTCCCGAAATTATCGAAGTCATTATTTCCATTTATGGATTGATTAATTTCAGTCCAGGAGGATCCATTGAATTCATAAACATTTACAAGCCCTTGATCATTGTTTCCATACAAAGGAGAACCAACGGCAAGAATAGTCCCAAGGCTATTTAAACTTATCGATTTACCAAACTGTTGGTCAAAGTTTGATCCTGTCAATGCGTTCCCAATTTGCTTCCAAGTACTATCAACCAATTGATATATGGTCACCTCACCTTCTCTATATGTAGGAATAGATTTTTCAATAGCACTGATGGCTATAATGTCTCCAGAGTAGTCTGTTTCTACAGCATATCCAAATTTTGAATTCCAGTTTCCACTTAAACTTTGGCCTACTTGTTCCCAACTTCCATCTGTATTTTTATATACAAACACTTGATTATCTCCAGGTGCTCCAATAACAACCGTGTCTCCTTCATAATTTAAGTCAACAGAATGTCCAAATTCTCCGTTATTGTTTTGTCCGAAAATTGTTTCTCCAATTTGTTCCCAAACTGAATCGATAACTCTATAAATCCGTACACTGCCCACATCTGAGTTTGTTCCTTCGGCTTTTGGAGAACCAATTGCAACAATAGATCCGTCCTTGTTTGATGCAACTCCCATTCCTGTCATATCATTCAAATCAATCCCTTCAAATGTGGTCGACAGATTTTGCATCTCTAAAAAGCTATTATATACATTAATCTTTACGGAAACAGAATTACTCACTCCAATATTATCATCAGAATAATAGGTGAAAAAATCTTCCCCTATAAAATCTGCATTTGGCTCATAAACAGCTAATGTCCCAGAAATAGTAACACTCCCTGAGGCTGGAGCAGTATCAATTGAGAAAGTCACTGCAGTCCTATCCGGATCTTGACCCAACAGATAAAGATTTAAAGATGTATTTTTAGTAGTTGCTCCAATAATAGGAAATGCCTCAGGAACCGAATTCATATATTGTGGTAAACTAAATATTTTTACTTTTCCATTAGGAAAATCAAAATTGTTTGAAATTCCAGCACTAACACGCAAACCATCTTTTGTCAATGAAAAACTATTTCCCAAATTATCATTGCTATCACCATTTAATATCACTAAAGGCTCCCATTGATCTTCTATCAATGAATACAATTTAATACTTCCGTCGCTGTTTGCTCCTGCATAAGGATAACCAACTCCAATTAATGACCCTTCGGTATTAATTTCAATACTCACAATTTGTAGGTTATTATTATTGGAATCCAAGGAACTTATCGAATTTCCTAATTTAACCCATTGCCCATCCACTAAATGATAAACTTCAGCAGAATGCCCATTTGATTCTTGACTGGACACAATTGTTTTACCGTCATCACTCAATTGGATTTTTCTTCCTAAATAAGAATTTTCAGAAGAACCTTCAATACTGCCTCCAATAGCAATCCAAGAATTATCCTGAAGGGTATAAACATTCACTTTCCCTGAACTATTTACAGTCCCACTATACTCTGGGGAAGAAACAGCAATGGTATTAGCATCTGGAGTAATCGCCACATTGAACCCAAATCTTTCATAATTGACTAGCCCTTTTATTTCATTGCCTAATTGCCCCCAATCGGAACCATCATAGGAGTAAACATTGACTTTACCAACATTAGATAAATAGTTATTATTGGCATCATTGTAGTTGAATATGGAAGAACCGATTATAATTTTATAACCATCATCACTCAATGCGATATTCTCCATGGTATAATAATCGTTTTTTGTAATCGTAGAGCCTAATTTTACCCAATCGTCATTTATAAATCGATACACAGAAATATATGATGTGGAACAACAATTACCTTGTTCACCCTCTTGAACAAGGAGAGAGGTTCCATCAGAACTTAATTTTACATTATATCCAAAATAATAGTTTTCTCCTAGCCCATTTATTGCGCTTCCTTTTTGAGTCCATTGGTCATTATCATAGTCATAAACCACTACCTGACCGGCATTATTAAAACTATCGTCATTGAAGGGAGCACCCACAGCCATGGTAACACCATTTGCATCAAAATCAACGCTTTTACCAAACTGATCATTTGAGTTTTTTCCTAATAAAGAGTTCTCCATAGCCACAGGATTATTTATATAACGCATATATACTTCAATTGGAACAATCGTTTCACTGCTTACATTTGTTCCATCACTAACGGAAAAACCAAAGGAATCTGAACCTATAAAGTCTAATTCTGGTGTGTATGTAACTTGTCTATCTGAAAGTACCATTGTTCCATGTGAAGGATTGGTAGTCAAAGAAAAAGTAATGAGATCATTTTCAGGGTCTGATCCAGATAAGGTAAAGGTAGCACTAACATTTTTAGTTGTACTAAATGCTGAAACCAATGGCGAAGGGCTATTGTTATCATAATCAACCAAATCAAAAACATCAAATCCACCCTTAGATCCGTCATGACCAGGTGTACCTACAATCATACGTGCTCCATTTTCGCTTATTTCAAAAGTCTCTCCAAATCTGGCACCATCAATAGTCTCTTCAATAGAAGCGATTAATGACCAAGAGTTATTTTTGTTTTTATAAACAACAACTTTCCCTCTATTCCATCCACCACTAGAATTATCATTTGGATCTCCTATCACTATAATAGTTCCAGAGGCATCAATAGCAGTTCTATTACCATAATATCCATCAGAACGGGTTCCTATAATTTCTGTACCTACCTTATCCCATGAAACGTTAGAATCCACAATGGTTCGTCTATAAACAAAAACAGCTCCTACATTATCTGTATTCCCCTCAGTGTCATAACCTGGAACTCCATAAACAACAACAGTCCCATCTGCATTTAATTTTACACTGCCCCCTAGTTTATCTTCACGATTGGAACCTTCAACTGTTTTTTCTAGCTCCCATGAATTATCAATTCGTCTATAAATTTTAATCCTACCTGAATCTAATTTGACATCATCATTATTTTGTTCTCCAAACACAAGTGTACTTCCATCTGGACTTAAATCGATTTTACTATCACTTTCAATTGAAATGGATTCGCCTTGCTTTACGTACTCACCATTGAGGTAACGATACGTTTGTACAACGTAATAATTCGATTGAAATACAAGCATTGACCCATCATAACTCAAAACAATATTGTAAATATTGTCTTGATCAATCTTACTTCCTCTTTGAACCCATTGATTATCAATCTTTTCAAAAACATGAAGATCATTATCAATTTTGGTAGCTAACACTGTTCCATCTCCACTAAGGCCAATTTCTTTTCCGGTATAAGTATATTGATTCTGACCAACAATAGGTGCTCCTATTGGCATCCAATCCTCATTAATCCATTGATAAGAATAAAGCACTCCTTCGGAATAGGCCTCTGTGTCGTATTCAGGTGCACCTGCAGCAACAAGGCTTCCATTGTAATTAATTGCAACCGAACGCCCTAAATAATCATTATCAAATTCACCTATTTTTCTTTCTCCCATTTTTTTAGGAGATGGAAGGTAAGAATTAAACACCGTAAGAGAAACCGTTGTAGCCGAACTAGTTAGACTTCCATCACTAGCGGTAAACGTAAAACTATCTGTTCCAACATAATCTGTAGTAGGTGTGTAAACGACATATGATCCCGTAAGAGAAACAGTTCCGTTAGCTGGCTGTGAAGCGATCGCAAATGTAATAGGATCGTTTTCAGCATCTGTTGCAATTAGGAAAATATTAGATGAAGTGTTCTTTTCTGTAGCGCTAACGATCGCTTGCACTTGTGGTACATCATTTTGATAATCTGCAAGTTCATAAACAGTTACATACCCTGTCTGAGAATTATGATAAGGAGATCCAACAACTAATTTTATTCCATCACTACTCAGTGCAATAGAATATCCTGTTTGAGTGGAGCTTATCCCATTAATTCTTGACCCTAAGGCTTCCCAAGCACTATTTTTCCAATGATAAAGGGTAACGTGTCCAGAATACCAACCATTTAGATCACTGTTATATGCACCTACAGCTAGTATATTTCCATCAGCACTCAAA
>Ga0209199_1004748_pt1 | contig 12299 bp, 10 predicted proteins | sample COGITO_mtgs_1105_7_FD_184805 | JGI IMG/M metagenome (GOLD analysis project Ga0209199, IMG submission 184805) | Pelagic marine microbial communities from North Sea - COGITO_mtgs_110523 (SPAdes) (version 2) | ecosystem: Environmental > Aquatic > Marine > Epipelagic ...
GAAAGCTATATGGACAGTTCTACTAGCTGATTTTACAATGAGTTTGGATAATGTTTTAGGAGTTGCTGGTGCTGCTGGTGATCACTATGTATTATTAATATTTGGTTTAGCTCTATCAATAATTCTTATGGCAACTGCTGCTACTGTAATATCAAGATGGATTAATGAGTATAAATGGATAGCCTGGATAGGTTTATTAGCTATACTGGTTGTTGCAATCGAATTAATCTATACTGATTTAAAATTATTTATCTAAATGTACTTACAAAAAATAAATCTTAAAAATAAATATGCCTTAGTTACTGGTGCTGGTAAAGGGTTAGGAAGAGCTTGCTCTATTGCACTTGCTGAAGCTGGGGCAACGGTAATTGCTTTAAGCAGAACACAATCAGATCTTGATAAACTTGAAAAAGAAATAAAAAAAATCAAAGGTAAAGTTATCAAAGTTAATTGTGATGTAATGAATTACAAAGATTTAAAAGAAAAACTTAATAAGATTAAAATTATAGATATTTTGGTTAATAACGCTGGCACAAATATTCCAGAACCTTTTGAAAAGATCAAACAAGAAAGCATGAATTACTTGGTGGATTTAAACCTTAAAGCTGCTTTTAATGTTGCTCAATTAGTTGTTAAAAAAATGTTTAAGAATAAAAAAAGAGGTGGTTCAATTATTAATATGTCATCTCAACTAGGTCATGTCGGAATGGCAGGTAGAAACGTTTATAATATGACAAAATTTGGTATTGAGGGTTTAACTAAAGGCATGGGTGTAGAGCTTGCTAAAAATAACATTAGAGTAAACACGGTAGCACCTACTTTTGTTGCAACACCTATGGTTAAAAGGTTTTTTAAGAATAAAGAATTTAAAAAACTAGCTCTAGGCAATATTCCAATGAAAAAATTAGCCACAGAAAGTGATATAGCAACAAGTGTTTGTTTTTTAGCCTCATCTGCATCATCAATGATTACAGGAACATCTATTGTTATAGATGGTGGCTGGACAGCTCAGTAATGTTTAGATTGCTAATACTAATAGCAATTTTTTTTTCAACTCAATCATTTGCAGTAGAATTTCAAGGAAAATTTATCCAAGGACACTTCATCCTTGGAAAAACTGAACCTGGTGCTTCAATTTTAATAGATAAAAAAAAAGTTAAAGTTTCAAAGGACGGTTATTTTGTATTTGGAATTGGAAAAGATAGAAAATTTGACATTATAATCACTGAAAATGATAAAAAAATTGTAAAAAAAATTCAAAAGAGAAAATATAAAATTCAAAGAATTGAAGGCTTACCAAAAAAGAAGGTTACTCCACCAGAAGAGTTTTATGCAAGAATTAAAAAAGAAAACAAATTGATAGCTGATGCAAGAGAAATTGAAAGTGACTTACAATTTTTTAAAGAAAAATTTATTATTCCAGTTGATGATGCAATAATTACTGGTGTTTACGGTAGTCAAAGAATTTTAAATGGCATACCGAAGTGGCCACACTACGGTTTAGACTTTGCCCAAAAAAAAGGTGCTCCAGTTAAAGCAATGAATAACGGTATAGTTACTCTGGCTGAAAAAGATTTATTTTATACGGGTGCCACTTTAATATTTGATCATGGGCATGGAATTTCAACTCTGTACATGCATATGGATAAAATTTTTGTAAATGTAGGTGACCATGTTAAAAAAGGAGATATTATTGCAACTGTTGGTTCTACAGGTAGGTCAACTGGACCTCACCTTGATGTAAGGGTTAATTGGTTTGGCACTAGACTAGATCCTGCAACTATATTAAACATTCAATAATGAAAAAAACTTTAATAGAAAAAACAGCAGATAAATTAGTTAATGCCTTTGTTAACAATAAAATAATTGCGCCCCTTCCAACAAAATTTACAAAAAAATTAAGTGAAGCTCAAAAGCTAAGAAAATTATGTGAGAGTAAAATTAAAGATCCAATAATTGGATTTAAAGCTGCAGGTACAGGTATACCCATGATGAAGAAATTAAAGGAAAAGAAACCTTTCTATGCTGCAATTTTTAAAAAGAATTTTATAAATAGTGGAAAAAAAGTAAAAATTAATAAGTCTACTTTAGGTATTGAGCTTGAAGTTTGCTACCTAATTAAGAATAACTTTTTCTCATCAAAAGGATCGATCACTATGAAAAATATAACAAAACATATTTCTCACATGGCTGCTTGTATTGAGGTTATTGGTTATAGACAAAAGAAAAAAGGTATAGCTAGTTTTGGAGATTTATGTAGTGATTTTGGAGCTAACGTTAAATTTTTGATTGGGCAAAAGAAAAAATATAAAAAAATTAATATTGGAAACTTAAAGACAAATATTGCTAATAAAAAAGTTGGACAAAGTGTTAATGGAAATACAAATACTGTTTATATAAATCCACTTAATTCACTTAGATTTGTTTTGAATGAATTAAAAAAAGATAAAGTAACTCTTGATAAAGATTTTTATGTATTCACAGGATCGACTGTTGGTGTTGTTCCAATTTTAGGCAAGGGTCTTTATACTGGAAAAGTAGATAAACTTGGGTCTGCTAAAGCAATTATTCATTAATTAATAAAACTTATTGATGGCACTACATTTTAGTAAACAAGAATTTGAAAATAGAAAATTAGCTACTTTAAAATCTATGAAAGAGCAAAACCTTGATGCTCTTTTAATGTTCAGACAAGAGTCTATGTTTTGGCTTACAGGTTATGACACCTTCGGCTATGTTTTCTTTCAAACATTAATACTGGACAATAAAGGAAATATTATTCTTTTAACTAGAGCTCCAGATTTAAGACAGGCACAAAACACATCTAACATTGAAGATATAAGAATTTGGGTAGATAAAGATCAATCTAATCCAACAGATGATCTTAAAATCATTTTAAATGAATTAAATTTAAAAGATAAAAAAGTTGGAATTGAGTATGAGGCTTACGGTATGACAGGACGTAATGCTTTAAAACTAAATAAGTCCCTAGAAGGTTATTGTGAAATAGAAGATCAATCAGAATTAATTACTAAACATAGAGTGGTAAAATCTACTGAAGAAATTGTTTATGTAAAAAGAGCTGCAGAACTTGCTGATCAAGCGCTTGATGAAGTGTGGAAATATGCAAAAGCTGGAGCTAGTGAAGCAAAGATTTTAGCTGAAATGCAAAGAGTAGTTTTTGAAGGTGGAGGTGATTATCCAGCAAATGAATACATTATAGGCTCAGGGCATAATGCATTACTTTGTAGATATCAATCAGAGAAAAGAATTTTATCAAAAACTGATCAGTTAACTATTGAATGGGCTGGAACATATAAGCATTACCATTCTGCAATGTTTAGAACTATTCCTATTGGAAAAGCAGATCCAAAACATATTAAAATGCATGAGGCTTGTGTTGAAGCTTTAAATAATTGTGCAAAAACTTTAATACCAGGAAAAACTGCTGGAGATGTATTTGATATACATGCCAAAACTTTTGATGACCTTGGATACAATAAAGCAAGAATGAATGCTTGTGGTTATTCATTAGGTACAACCTTCTCGCCCAACTGGATGGACTGGCCAATGTTATATACAGGTAATCCTTATGTAATTGCACCTGGTAATGTTTTCTTTATGCATATGATCCTGATGGATTCAGATAATAAACTAGCCATGAACTTAGGAGAAACCTATTTAGTAACCGAGAATGGCAATGAAAGATTAGGTAAGCAAAAGTTGGATTTAGTTATTCTTTAAATTAGATCATATTGATATTGTCTAGCTTTAACAACATCTTCTGGAAGATTTAACTCTACATCATCTAATTTTATAGATTGATCTTTATTAATATCCTTCTTAACAATTGCTCCATCAGTTAAACCCAGAGGTAAGATTTTTTCATCTTTTGATTTTTTAGAAGTAATTAGCTTTCCTCTAGCACAAAAACCACCCTCACCATCTAATCGCTCACCAATTTTTAAATCTTTTTTAGCATAAGCTGCAACATCTGCATTATAATTTATAGTTAGTCCTGTTGCTTTTTGATCAAGTGCAATTGCATATATTGATTGAGCAAGTTCTAAACCAATATAATGATATGGCCTCCATATAGCTGAATAACTGCCAGATGAGTCTGTAACCATTCCATAATCTTTAAAACAATTTTTTACATATTGATTTTGTGCTTTAATTACTATGTAAACGCCCCATCTAAGATCATTTGGAATATCTTTTTTATTTAAATCAATACTGGATATAACCTCCACTTGACCTTCATGGTCAATTAATCCCCCATCAATTTTTGGAATTAATTTTTTAGCAATGTCATACACTCCAACTGGTGGAAAAGTTAACCCATTACTTGGACATTTTAAATTTGATGCGTTGCTTACTGCACACATTTCAATTGCTGATTTATCACCACAAAGAAAGCTATTAAACATTTTAGGGTTCATTCCAGACTCAATTTCAGCACGTTCTTTACTTAAACCATAGTATCCCCATACTGTATCAGGAGTTGAGTATTCAAAATCTGGATGGTACTTAGTTCCTTTTCCAGCACAAACTACAGAAAAACCATTTAACTGAGCCCATTCAATTTGTTCCATTATTAATGAAGGTTGATCACCATAGGCCATTGAACAAATAACATTATTTTCTTTTGCAAGATCAGCAAGGTATTTTCCACAAGTAACATCAGCTTCAACATTTACTAATATAATGTGTTTCTTGTTTTTAATAATTTTTACAGCATGAACTGTTCCAATAATAGGATTTCCAGTAGCTTCTATAAAAACTTCAACGTCTCTATCTAATGCCTCATCTAAAGAAGTAACAAAGCTTATTTCATCAACTGTCTCAGCAGTTAAACCACTTTTGAGACAATTTTTTTTGGCATTATCAATATTAATATCAACAATAGTATCAATGGTAATTTTTTGTAATTGATTATACTGAGCAAGAAACATGCTCACAAATTTTCCACAGCCAATGAATGCAACTTTTATTTGTTTTTCTCTAGATTGCAGTTTTGTATTTAAAAACATTTGTTCACGATATACTATTTTTTAATAAAACTGATGATACCTTTTTTTAAAGTATCACTTACAATTAAAGTTCCTTTTTCATTTGGGTGCATGCCATCATCCTGATTTAATTCAGGTTTTAAGGCCACACCTTCTAGTAAAAAAGGGATTAAATTTAGATCATATTTTTTAGCTAAACTTGGATAAATATTATCAAATTTTTTTTTATAATTAATACCATGAGTAGTTGGTGCAATCATTCCGGCTAAAATTATTTCTATATTTTTTAGTTTTGCTATCTGAATAATTTTTTCTAAATTTTTTTCAGTCTCGATTGGGCTTATTCCTCTTAACATGTCATTAGCACCCAAGCCTAAGATCATTAAATCAATATCGGGTTGAGATAAAGACCACTCAACACGGTTTAACCCACCAGCAGATGTGCTTCCAGATACGCTTCCATCAATAATATCAAGATTATAATCACTATCATTAAGATTGTTTTTAAGAACAATGGCTAAATGTTTTTCCTGCGGTAGACCATAGCCAGCCATTAAACTGTCACCAAATAAGATAACATTTTCTATAGCATTGACGTTTATGCTTACTAGACAGAAGGCAATAATTTTAATAATAAATCTTTGAATCATGGATAGTCTTCTTAAGCTAAAAAACGTTAATCTTAAATACCAAACTGGTAATGATACTATTAGGGTTTTAAAGAATGTTAATTTAGAAACTAAAAAAAATGAGTCTATTTCAATAGTTGGTGAAAGTGGGTCTGGAAAAACAAGTTTAATCATGCTTGCTGGAGGATTAGAGAAAGCAACTTCTGGTAAGATATTTTTTGAAGATCAAGAAATATCTAAAATGAGTGAAGATGAGGTTTCTAAAATTAGAAGAAAAAATATTGGTATTGTTTTTCAATCTTTCTATCTTATTCCAAATTACACTGCTGTTGAAAATGTTGCTCTAACCTTAGAGCTAAATAACTTAAAAAATCCTAATGAACGAGCCAAAGAATTGTTGGATCGATTTGGATTAAAAAATAGGTTTAATAATTTACCAAGTCAACTTTCAGGTGGAGAACAACAACGTGTAGCAATTGCAAGGGCTATAGCCATGAAACCTAAACTAATTTTAGCAGATGAGCCTACAGGAAATTTAGACAGTGAAAATTCACAAATGATTGCAGATATTTTGTTTAAATATATTAAAGAAGAAAAGTCATCTTTAATTATGGTCACTCATGATCCAAAACTTGCAAATAAAGCAAAAAGAAAAATTAAAATCAAAGATGGAAAAATTGTCTAAGCTTTCAGAGTACAAGTCAACTTTGATATATGCCTTAAGAGACTTAAGTAGAAATTATAAAAAGATTTCTAGTATTATTTTAACACTTTTTATCAGCCTATTTATCTTAAGTTCAATTTTTACAATTGAAGATAGTTTGAATAAAGAATTAAACAATAATTCTAGAGCGCTTTTGGGTGGGGATATTGAAATAGATTACAATCGTAATGTTGGCAACTTAGAGTTAATTAACCAAGTTAAAGGGTTTACTACCGTTTCACAAATGGTTGAGTTTAGCACTATGATCTCAACAACCAATAAGAATAAAAATAAATCAATATTTTCTAGAATTAAAACAGTAGATGAAAATTATCCATTATTTGGCAAAGTGGGTCATGAGCCAAGTGGTGCGTTTGAAAAGTTACAAACTACAAAAAACACAATCCTTGTTAATGAAAATATTTTCAAAAATCTTAATTTAGAAATAAATGATAAAATCAAAGTTCAAGATCAATTGTTTACTGTAATAGGTATCGTAAAATCAGTACCTGATATAGGGGGTGCTTTTGTATTTGGTGATTTTGCATTAGCTGGAAAACAAACATTAAAATTATTAAAACTTAATAATCTAGGCAGCTTTTTAAACTACGAATATAAAGTAAAGTTTAATGAAGGAGATAATCCAAAGACTTTATCTAAAAAAATTGAGCAGTTATTCAAAGATGAAAAAAAGGTTAAACTTAGATATCACGAAAAATCTGACGGTCCTTTAAAGAGAATAATTGATAATTTCTCTCAGTTTTTGTCGCTTGTATCAATTAGTGCAATGTTAATTGCTGGAATTGGAATTGCTAACACCCTACTTTCATTCATTAATCAAAACAATATGTCTATAGCAGTTAAGAAGTCTTTAGGCTTTTTCTCAAAGGATATCAAAATAGTCTACTATCTACAATTACTCATTCTATTATTCATAATATCTACTGCAGCCTACTCATTTAGTTTCTTTCTAGTGCCTATTGTTGATGTTTATCTGTCAGCTGGTCTTGGATTAAATATTGAAGGTAGTTTTTCTATTCTTAATTATTTCAAAGTTTTTTCAGTGGGGTTATTAGTATTAATCATATTTTCTATACCAACTATTAATGCAATTGATCAAGTTAAGGCATCAAACTTATTTAGAAATGTATTTCAAAATCTTCAATTTTATTATTCAAAAAAATCAATCGGTTTAAGTCTATTATTATTATCAATTTTGGTTTCTTTATTTACCATTGGTTCAGCTCGACCCATTTATAGCTTGGGCTATTTTGTAGCTTTCTTTGTTTGTCTATTGGTCTTTTATTTACTGTCAAACTTAATTATTAAATTATTTAAAGGTCTTAAAGAACACTCAAATATTTCAATTAAAGTATCAGTTAAAAATATTACTCAAACTAAAAGTATTACCCCTATAACTATTATGTCCTTAGGTTTAGGTGTCACCTTATTGTTAACTTTAGCTTTTGTGGGTTCAAACTTTAAAAGAGAAATTGCTAAATCTATACCAGAGCTTGCGCCTGATTACTTTTTCATTGGCATTCAAAGTGATCAAAGACAGATATTTGAAGATTTAATTTTTGAAATGGATAAAGAAGCTAACCTTGAAATTGTACCTATGGTTTCAACAGGTATTGTAAAAATTAATGGAATAGATCCAAATACTTATATCGACTCAAGTAATGATAGCCATTGGGTAATTAGAAACGATAGAAGATCTTCTTGGGCTGATAAAGTTTTAAAAGATAACCCAATTGTAGAAGGTCAGTGGTGGGATTTAGATAAACCTGATAAGCTTCAAATTTCACTTGATAGTAAAATTGCTAAAGATTTTGACATTAAAATTGGTGATATTTTTACTCTGAATATTTATGGACGAGAAATTGAAGGTGAAATTGTAAATTTTAGATTAGTAGACTACAGAGATTTTACTATTAACTTTGCAATGTTATTAAATCCTCAATTTGCAAAAAATATACCTCACGAATATTTAGCTACTGCAAAATTTAAAAGTTTGAAAAATTTTAACGAAATTGCTTTACTGGATAAAATGCCTAGTCTTTCTATTATAAAAATCACTGATTACTTGGAAAAAAGTAACCAATCTTTTAAACAAAGTGTTTATCGCTGTAACTGTTATCTCTGCAATAACTATAGTCATTGGTTTAATTGTCATATCAAGTGCAATTATAGTTCAGGGAAAAATTAAAGAATTTCAAAACTTAATATTTAAGATTTTAGGTTTTTCCAAAATAGAGGTTGTGCTCTCTTCAATTATTGAGTTTTTTATTATATTCACATCCATAATTCTAATAGCTCTGTTTTTCGCAGTGATAGGTTCGCAATTTATCATTGAAAATATCTTTCAAATCACTTGGAAGTTTGATTTAGCAATATTTTTTCAAGTAACTATTGGGATTGGGCTTGCAACATTAATCTTAATTATGATTACTAACTTTAAATATTTAAGCCCCAAAGTTTATCCACTTATAAGAAATCAATAACTAAACGTCAGATCTAGATCTAAACCTCTCAAACATTAATCGTGTTTTAATTCCAATGTTTAAAAATGGTTGCGGTGGTAGCCAAGTTGGCTTACTTCTAGATTCTATTACATTAATTTCATTACTATTTTCGTTGCTTGCTTTTATTGCTATCTGTTCTCCAAATAAGGTTCCAACTCCAATACCAGAACCGTTATAACAACCAGCTACAAAGACATTGTTGCTAATTTTATCAAAAATTTGTGAACTATTTCTAGTTCTAGATACAATCCCAGACCAACTAGATTCAATAATATCATTTTCTAGACTTGGAAATCTTTTTTTTAATCCAAGTTTTTGATTTAGAGATCTTTTATCTAAAGATGATTTAGACATTTTAAAGGGACTATGAACTTCAGCTGTATTTCTAATTAAAACTCTTTTATCTTTTGTCATTCTAATAGTTGCTCCCATTGGTCTTATAGGTAAAACACCCCATTCTTTTGGTTCACCAATAGATTTAAATTCAGTATCGGTTAATGGTCTTGTCATGCTTGCAGTTAAAGTTAAGGGAAAATTATAATTATCTTTTATACCAAGTGATTTTAAAAAACCATTTGTACAAAAAATAATCTTTTTAGTAATTATTTTATGATTATTAAATTTACAAATAATTGTGTCAGTATTTTTTACCCATTCATTTAGTTGAGAATTTTCAAGTAACTCAACATTATTAGGTAAGGTATCAACCATAGCTCTTACAAGTTTTCCAGGATGTAATAAAACTCCACCTTTGGTATAAAGAGCAAGGTTGTAAAAATTTGTACCTAGTCTTTTATTTAAATCAACTTTTTCTAAAATATCATGTTCAAAATTTAATTTTGATAAAGTTTTGCTAAAATTTTTTAATATATTTTTATCTTTTTTATTTGAAGAAGCAAAATATTTGCCACTTTCATTCCAATCACAATCTACTTGATGTTCTTTAATAAATTTTTTTACAACATCTATTCCTAATTTATAAATATCTGTCTTTTTTTTATAATTAGAAAGCTCTTTATTAGAAGTAAAACCATCATTAAGAGTAGTATCAACTAGATACCCTGAGTTTCTTCCACTTGCACCCTCGCCTGCTAATTGGGCATCAACAATAATAATTTTTTGATTTGGATGAAGTTCTGATAATTTTCTAGCTGCAGATAAACCAGTGTAGCCAGCACCCACTATTAACCAATCACAAGATTTGTCTTTATCTAAACTTTTTATATTAACTCTTCTATCAAGGTCATTAATCCAACTACAACTAGTATCATTAACTACATTCATGCAGTTAGATTATGACAGATAAGATATTTTTAAAAGATCTTAAGATACCAAAGAAGGTTGCCTGATCATGTCTTCTTTTTTGATCCCTGCAACTTTAACTGGTTTTTTCATAGCATCTCTTCTGAAAGGTTCTCCCAGTTCTTGGTTAAGAATTACTTCAATAAATGTTGTAATTCCTTTCTTTTGATCCTCGCATGATTGCTTGATAGCATTTGTTGTCTCTTCCATTGTTCGAACAGTGACACCTTTTAAACCACAAGCATCAGCAACTTTTGCATAACTTAATTCAGGATCAAGCTCCGTTCCTACAAAATTGTCATCAAACCATAAAGTAGTATTTCTTTTTTCAGCACCCCATTGATAGTTTCTAAAAATTACCATTGTAATTGCTGGCCATTCTTCTCTAGCACATGAGCTCATTTCATTCATACTAATACCAAATGCGCCATCACCTGCAAAACCAATTACTGGTGTATCAGGACATCCAATTTTTGCTCCAAGAATTGCTGGAAAACCATACCCACAAGGACCAAATAATCCTGGTGCTAAATACTTTCTACCTTTTTCGAATGTAGGATAAGCGTTTCCAATTGCACAGTTGTTTCCAATATCACTTGATATAATTACATCATCAGGCATTCCTGCTTGAATTCCTCTCCAAGCTTCTCTAGGAGACATTCTATCAGCATCTCTTTTTCTAGCTTCTGCATTCCAAACTGTACCTTCATCATCATCTTCATGATCTAAACTTGATAACTCTTGTAACCAAGCGGATTTAGTTTGGTGAATTGTATTTTTTCTCTCTTCTCTATTCGTATCTCCTGCTGTTGGAGAAAGCTGAGCTAAGATTTGTTGAGATACTAATTTTGCATCACCACAAATACCAACTGATACTTTTTTAGTTAAACCAATTCTATCTGAATTCATATCAACTTGAATGATACTTGCATCTTTTGGCCAGTAATCCATTCCATAACCAGGTAAAGTTGAGAAAGGATTTAGTCTTGTACCAAGTGCAAGAACAACATCTGCTTTCTTAATCAATTCCATTCCAGCTTTTGATCCATTGTAACCCAATGGTCCAGCAGCCAATGGATGACTTCCTGGAAAACTATCATTGTGTTGATACCCTGAACAAACTGGAGCATCTAATTTCTCAGCTAATTTTTTACAATCTTCAATCGCTCCACCAATTACTACACCAGCACCAGATAATATTACTGGAAACTTAGCATTTGATAACAGGTCAGCTGCTTTTTTAATTGCATCAACGCCACCCGCTTGTCTCTCTAATCTAACAATTGGAGGAAGATCAATATCAATAACTTGCGTCCAATAATCTCTTGGAACATTTATTTGTGCTGGAGCTGATCCTCTGATTGCTTTTTCAATTACTCTATTTAATACTTCTGCCATTCTTGAAGGATCTCTAACCTCTTCTTGATAACAAACCATATCTTTAAATAAATTCATTTGTTCTACTTCTTGAAAACCACCTTGACCCATAGTCTTATTAGCAGCTTGAGGTGTTACTAATAATAATGGTGTGTGATTCCAGTATGCAGTTTTAATTGGCGTTACAAGACCAGTAATTCCTGGACCGTTTTGAGCAATTACCATTGACATTTTTCCAGTAGATCTTGTGTAACCGTCTGCAATTAATCCACCGTTTGTTTCATGAGCAACATCCCAAAAAGTTATTCCTGCATCAGGAAAAATATCTGAAATAGGCATGAAAGCTGATCCTATAATTCCGAACGCATGTTCAATACCGTGCATTTGTAAAACTTTTACAAAAGCTTCTTCTGTTGTCATCTTTGTCATAAAATAGAACTCCTCTAATGTGTAATTATAAAATTTAAAATTCGTTTGTTAAATTTCATGATTAATATATAAGTTTTAGCAAATTTCAAACAAACAAATCGACACAATATTTATGGCTACAGACATTATAATACATGACGAAAAAGACAACGTAGGGGTAGTTGTTATTGATAAAATCACTCCAAAACAAGATTGCGCATGCTGGATTATGGAAAATGATAAGACAGTTAAAATTCAATCAGTTGATGAAATCCAATTAGGACACAAAATAGCAATGGTTGACCTTAGTGAAGGTGATACTATTTTGAAATATGGCCATGAT
>Ga0209199_1004749_pt1 | contig 12295 bp, 12 predicted proteins | sample COGITO_mtgs_1105_7_FD_184805 | JGI IMG/M metagenome (GOLD analysis project Ga0209199, IMG submission 184805) | Pelagic marine microbial communities from North Sea - COGITO_mtgs_110523 (SPAdes) (version 2) | ecosystem: Environmental > Aquatic > Marine > Epipelagic ...
GAAAAAGGGTACGACTGGATCAAACAAGAAGCTGAAAATTAAAAGAACGCATTGCCTTTATGGAACTTAAAGAAAAATTAGTATCCTCTTTTATTGCTTTTGAAAATCAGATTTCATTAGACAACACCTTTGTGCACGACATGCGTACAGAGGCAATCAAGCGCTTTGAATCTGAAGGCTTTCCTGCCAAAAAAGATGAAGCTTGGAAATACACTTCCTTAGGGAAAGTCTTGAAACAAGATTTTAGTGTATTTGCAAAAACAGAATTCTCTGTTGAATATAAAGATGTTCAACCTTATTTTATACATGATATTGACAGTTACAAAATTGTATTTGTCGATGGAAAATATGCATCTCACCTCTCAGAGACCACACATGAAGGGATTGATGTTTGCTTAATGTCCGCTGCCTTAAGCAAGCCTAAATATCAGCTGATCATAGAAAACTATTTCAATAAAATAGCTGAGAAAGACAGCTTGACATCCTTGAATACCGCGTTTTCAAATGAAGGGGCTTACATTCATATCACTAAAAATAAATTGGTTGACAAACCAATTCAAATCATTCATTTCTCTACAGGAAGTGAAGCAGCGCTTTTGCTGCAGCCCAGAAACTTAATTGTGGTTGATGAAAATGCACAAGTTCAAATTATAGAGCGCCACCAAAGTCTTACAGACAATCCAACCTTGACCAACAGTGTCACCGAAATTTTTGCTGCCAAACGAGGCATTGTCGATTATTATAAAGTACAAAATGACAAAGACAATGCATCGCTCATCGATAGCACTTTTATAGATCAAAGGAGAGAGAGCCATGTATCAGTACATACCTTTAGTTTTGGAGGGAAGTTAACCCGAAATAATTTAAACTTTTATCAAAACGGGGAATACATTGATTCCACTTTAAATGGCGTCACCATTATTGGAAACAAACAACATGTCGACCACAATACATTAGTGCATCATATTGAACCCAATTGTGAAAGTCATCAAGACTATAAAGGTATTTTTGGAGATAGCTCCATTGGGGTTTTTAACGGAAAAGTACTCGTTAATAAAGAAGCTCAAAAAACAAATGCATTTCAATCCAACAATAATTTGCTTATCAGTGACAAAGCGAGTATCAATACCAAACCTCAGTTAGAAATTTTTGCGGATGATGTGAAGTGTTCTCACGGTTGTACGATTGGGCAATTAGATGAAAATGCCCTGTTTTATTTACGCGCCAGAGGAATTCCTGAGAAAGAAGCAAAAGCCCTTTTGATGTATGCTTTTGCCAATAACGTTTTGGAAAGTGTTAAAATTCCACAACTGAAAAATAGAATAAACGCCTTAATTGCCGAAAAGCTAGGTGTTAATATAGGATTTGATTTATGATGAATGACCTAAATTCAAATACAATTTTTGATGTGGAAACGATTCGAAAGGATTTTCCAATACTCTCAAGAACTGTTAATGGGAAACCCTTAATTTATCTTGATAATGCAGCAACATCACAAACCCCACAACAAGTTATAGATGTTATTGTCGATTATTATTCTAATTACAATGCCAATATTCATAGAGGAGTTCATAGCTTAAGTCAGGAAGCAACTGATAAATATGAAGGTGCACGCTATACCATTCAAAAGCATTTTAATGCGGCGCATGCACATGAAATTATTTTCACTTCAGGGACAACCCATAGTATTAATTTAGTAGCCAATGGCTTTGCTGGTTTTCTAAATGAAAATGATACGATTCTAGTCTCGGCACTCGAGCACCACAGTAATATAGTCCCATGGCAAATGCTTTGCGAAAAAACCAAAGCTACCCTAAAAGTAATCCCAATGACTTCAGAAGGCACCTTGGATATGACCGTTTATGACGACTTGTTACTTTTAAACCCAAAACTGGTTTTTGTCAATCATATTTCCAATGCCTTAGGAACCATTAACCCTATTGAGGAAATGATTAAAAAAGCACATTTAGTAGGTGCTGCCGTGTTGGTTGATGGCGCACAAGCTTGCCCGCATATCAAGCCGGACGTGCAAGCTTTGGATGTTGATTTTTATGTGACCTCTGGTCATAAAATGTGTGGCCCAACTGGTATAGGTATGTTGTATGCAAAAGAATCGTGGTTGTATAAATTACCGCCTTATCAAGGTGGAGGTGAAATGATTTCTGAAGTTACCTTTGAAAAAACAACTTATGCAGGTTTGCCTCATAAATTTGAAGCTGGTACTCCAAATATTTGTGGAGGGATTGCCTTTGGCGCCGCCATTGACTATATGAATTCGATCGGTTTTGAAGCGATTACAGCCTACGAACACGATCTTTTAGAGTACGCTACTGAAAAGTTGAATACTATTGAAGGCATGCGAATTTATGGTCCAAAAACACAGAAAACCTCTGTTATTTCTTTTAATATAGAAGGCGTTCATGCTTACGACTTGGGTACCATTGTTGACAAACTTGGAATTGCTATACGCACCGGTCAACATTGTGCTCAACCCATTATGGATTTCTTTAAGGTTTCTGGAACGGCTAGAGCTTCATTTTGTTTTTATAATACCAAAAAAGAAGTAGACATTTTTGTGGAGGGCGTTAAAAAGGCGGTCATGATGTTGCGCTAGTTTAGGTTTTAGTATATTTATAAAGACAAACATATTAACTCATCCATAACTAAACCTTGAAACATATGAAACTACTTGTCACCTGTTTTACGCTAATTTTTTTTACCACCAACTGTAATTCAAAAAAAAAGGTGGTTACCCAAAACAACGAAACCACTTCACAACAAAGTGAGGTCACCATTTCTTACAGTGCACACACCCGTGGTTTTTTTCAAGAACTTATTTTAAAACAAAATAATCTCACTGAATTCAAAGATTACGAAAAATTAAAAGCGATATCGAGCGATTTAGATGCGATAGATTGGAAAGAATGCCTAAGGCTCTTAGATCAAATCAACCTAAAAAACTTACCAAATCTAAAATCTCCAACCAATTACAGACAGTATGATGGCGCCGCATTTGCCCGATTAACGGTCATTCAAAAAGGGGACACGATTCAATCGGGTAGTTTTGATCATAAATACCCACCTACGGAAATAAAGCCGTTGGTAGAATATATATTATCTCTACAAGAAAATTAAAATTCCCGTTTAAGAATTGTATTTTTGCATTATGAAACATCCATAACCAAAACTTGATACCCAAGAAATTGATTAAATGGATGTACCATACTTGCACTGAGCCTGCCTATCGGCAGATAGGCGAAGTCGAAGTGTGACCTTTGAAGAACAATAAATATAAACACATGAATATTGAAACGATACAAGCGGATTTAATAGATGAGTTTTCCATGTTTGACGATTGGATGGAGCGGTATGAACACATGATCGATTTGGGTAAATCATTGCCTCTCATCGATTCAAAATTCAAAACCGAGGACAATATCATCAAAGGCTGTCAGAGTAAAGTTTGGCTTCATGCCGATCTAGAAAATGAAAAAGTCGTGTTTTCTGCTGACAGTGATGCAATCATTACAAAAGGCATCGTTGCGATTTTAATTCGAGTGTTTTCAAAACAAAGTCCTGATACTATTTTAAACACCTCTACTGATTTCATTGACGAAATTGGTCTAAAAGAACACTTGTCCCCAACTCGAGCCAACGGATTGGTGAGCATGGTAAAACAAATAAAAATGTATGCACTTGCATACCAAACACAACTAGGATTATGAGTACCGAAAAAATTGACGTAAATGCTTTAGGTGAAAAAATAGTGCGTGTTATAAAAACCATTTTTGATCCAGAAATTCCAGTAGATATTTATGAATTAGGACTTATTTACGATGTGTTCGTAAATGAAGACTATGAAGTGAAAGTTTTAATGACATTGACCACTCCTAACTGTCCAGTAGCAGAAACGCTTCCTTTAGAAGTTGAAGAGAAAATCAAATCTTTGGATGCTGTGAAAGATGCAGAAGTCGAAATTACGTTTGACCCGCCATGGACACAAGAGTTGATGAGTGAAGAAGCAAAACTAGAACTTGGAATGTTATAACAATGGAGACTGGTGAAATTGTAAATCGTGTTGCCAATAGCGCTCTTATCACAATTGATTTAGAGGACTATTACCCTTCAGGTGAGCGTAATAGTTTTGACATTAGAGACTGGCTATACGAAGGCTTGGTTCTTCGAGAAAAAGAATTCCGAGCGTTTGTAAACACCCATGACTGGTCGGTCTATAAAGATCAATTCATTGCACTCCATTGCACCTCTGACGCCATCATTCCTGGCTGGGCATATATGCTGATCAGACTCAAGCTTTCGGGCGTAGCTACCCAAGTTGTTGTCGGTGATTTAGAAGCCTTAGAAACGTCTCTGTACCAAGCAATCATTACTAACCTGGATCTTAATTTCTGTGAAAATAAACCGGTTATTATCAAAGGCTGCTCTAACAAACCTGTGCCACAAAACGCCTATCTTTTTTTGATAGACAAATTACAGCCGATCGCAAAATCTATTATGTATGGCGAGGCTTGTTCGTCAGTGCCTTTGTTTAAAAAATAAATAAGACTACCTTTTCTTCCATTTTTCAGTTTATTTCATTTTTATATATTTGCTCCTAATCTAAACCCCCATTACCTACAACCAAATGAAAAAAATTATTTTAGTGTTAGCCCTTATTTCTCAACTCCACAGTCTATATGCTCAAGAACCCGCCATGGAAACTGCCGAAAAACCCGTATGGACCAAAGGCGGCACTTTTACGTTTTTATTAAACCAGTCCGCATTTGAAAACTGGGCTGCTGGAGGTGTGAGTAGTCTCTCTGGAACTGTAGGTATAAACTATGACATTAATTATCTTAAAAGCGATTGGTCTTGGGACAATAAGATCATTGCCTCTTTTGGAATCACGAAGATTAAAGATCAAGACACCAAAAAATCAGATGACCGCTTAGAATGGAATTCTGTCATCGGTAAAAAAGCAAAAGGCTATTGGTTTTATTCCGGGTTTATCAATTTTAAAACACAGTTTACGGGGGATTTAGACAGCGACACAGAGGGGCCCACTAAATTTTTATCTCCTGGATATTTACAAATTGGCCCTGGAATGCTTTGGAAAAAAAGTGAAAATCTAAAGGTGAATATAGCGCCTCTTACATCTAAATTAGTTGTTGTCGATAAAAATCTCACCCTGCCAGACGCTGCTTATTTTGGAGTTGAAGAAGGAAAAAGTACACGTTTTGAATTTGGAGCTTCGATAGGTGCCTATTATAAACTTAATTTGATGAAAAATATTTCAATGGAAAACACCTTGAATCTCTATTCAAATTATTTAGAAGACCCACAAAATGTAGATCTAGATTATACAATGAATTTAGTCATGAACATTAACAAATACATCTCAACCACGCTAGCATATCAAACAATTTATGATGACAATGCGTTTCAAGGTTTACAAACGCGACAAGTATTTGGTCTGGGAGTCAATTATAATTTCTAAGAAAAAAGATCTCTAAAAAATCCCGCTTTAACGAGATTTTTTTTACTCTAGTATATCTTCATAATCGGGATATAAGAACCGATTGTATGGGAAGCGTTTGACATGAATTTCACGAACCGTATCGTACACCCGTTTTCTAAAATCTTCTAAATTCTCTTTGTTAAGTGCGGAAATAAATAACGAATTTTCTCCAATTTTTGACATCCACGTAGACTTCCATTCTTCTAAAGAATAATGGGCCTCCGTACGAACCGCAATCAAATCTGTATCGTCAAAAGGTTCTGCTTGATAAGCATCAATCTTATTAAACACCATGAGCGTTGGTTTGTCTAACGCATTAATTTCTCCTAAAATTAGGTTGACGGATGCGATATGATCTTCAAAGTTTGGATGCGAAATATCCACCACATGCAAAAGTAAATCCGATTCTCGAACCTCATCTAATGTGCTCTTAAACGAGTCCACCAATTGGGTTGGTAGTTTTCTAATAAACCCAACCGTATCACTCATCAGAAAAGGTAGGTTTTTAACCACCACTTTCCGAACCGTTGTATCCAGGGTTGCAAATAATTTATTTTCAGCAAACACATCCGACTTACTAATAACATTCATCAACGTCGATTTTCCAACATTGGTATAGCCCACCAAAGCAACACGCACCATGGCGCCTCTATTGCTGCGTTGAATGGACATTTGCTTGTCAATCTTTTTAATCTTAGCCTTTAAAAGTGAAATTTTTTCTCTTACAATACGACGATCAGTTTCAATTTCTGTCTCTCCAGGTCCGCGCATTCCAATACCCCCTTTTTGGCGTTCGAGGTGCGTCCACATTCCTTTTAATCGTGGTAATAGATATTCGCATTGTGCCAATTCTACCTGAGTACGAGCATAACTTGTTTGTGCGCGTTGAGCAAAAATATCCAGTATAAGATTGGTACGATCTAAGACTTTACAGTTTAAAATTTTACTTATATTCCGTTCTTGAGCCGACGATAATTCATCATCAAAAATGGCGGTTCCTACTTTATGCTCCTCTATATAAAGACGCAACTCTTCCATTTTACCCGTTCCAATAAAAGTTTTGGGATTGGGCTTGTCCATTTTTTGAGTGAAATGCCTGAGCACTTCCCCACCTGCAGTATAGGTCAGAAACTCAAGTTCCTCTAAGTATTCTTCAGACTTTGTTTCATCTTGTAATTTTGTGATCACACCAATTAAAACAGCTTTTTCTAAGCTGACAACTTTTTTCTCAATCATATAAACGTATTGGTCAAAGGTAAAAATTAATAGCTAGACTGAATCATTCAAAATTTAAATATAAGTTTAAAATCAAAATCAACACACTTAATCGCATTAAAACGCCTTTTATCTATTAAACTTCAGTTGAATAACTTTAAGTAGATAAAGAATTAACTTTGCAGAATAAGCTATTTCAAATTAAAACCATTCTTAATAAATAAGGTATTCGTATAAAAATGGATTGAACAATATAGAGTAAGATCCCTATAAAAACCTTTTAATATAAATTCAGTTGGGGTCTCAACGTACAACAATAAATAATAATGAAAAATTTAGCACAAATTTTATTTACAATACTGTGTACATATCAAGTAAATGCGCAACAGGACCCACAGTATACGCAGTATATGTATAATATGAATATTATCAATCCAGCCTATACAGGATCAACTGAAGGATTAGCAGTTGGAGCTTTGTACCGTAGCCAATGGGTGGGACTGGATGGAGGCCCAGAAACTTTTACATTTAACATCCACTCCCCTGTTGAAAAAAGAGTTGGTTTAGGGCTGTCTATCATCGCAGATCAAATTGGCCCTGTAAAGGAAACCAATGCCTATGTAGATTTCTCTTACACGATTCCTGTAGGAACCATCACCAAATTAGCGTTTGGTGTGAAGGGTGGATTTACCTTTCATGATATAGGTATTGGAGAAAGTCAAATTACATTGATAGATCAAGGCGATCCATTTTTTGCAAGTGCAATCAACGAAACCACGCCTAACATTGGAGCTGGAGCATATTTCTACAAACCGAGTAAGTACTATATTTCGGTATCGATCCCAAACATTTTAAATGGGGTTCATTTAGATGCCAATGGAACAAAAATTGGTTCGGAATCCGAACACTTTTTTGCTGCCGCGGGTTATGTATTTGATCTTTCAGAAAATTTTAAGTTAAAGCCACATACACTTATAAAATATGCGTTTGATGCCCCAGTTAGTTATGATATAAATGCAAATGTTTTTATGTTTAATGTTGTAGAAGTTGGTGTCGGCTATCGATTAGAAGATTCTTTTAGTGGTATGATTAATTTTCAGGTTTATGACAATCTAAGAATTGGATATGCTTATGATGCAATTCGATCAGATTTGGACATTGTTACCAGTTCATCACATGAAATCTTTATTAATTTTGACCTTAGTTTTTCAACGAAAGTTTCTCGGTCTCCACGTTATTTCTAATCTAAGTTAACCATTACACTATGAAAAATATTATATCAATTTTCATCATCACTTTAATGAGTAGCTATTGTTTAACTGCTCAAAGTAATGCCACAAAAAAAGCCGATAAGCATTTCAATAAATATCAATTTGTAGAAGCAGCTGAAGATTACTTAAAATTAGCAACCGACGGTGACGCAGATGCTTATGTCTATGGACAACTTGCAGAATGTTATTACAATGTATTCAAAACTGTAGAAGCTGAAATATGGTATGCCAAAGCATTGGAAACTTCTTCAAGTCCTGAGATGCTTTATAACTACTCTCAAATGCTAAAAGCAAACGGGAAATACGAAGAATCTAACACACAGTTAGAGAGGTTTGCTTCCATGCGCCCAGCAGATCACAGAGCCACAGCATTTAGAGCAAACCCTAATTATTTGCCTAAAATTTTAGAAAAAGGCAAAAAATTTAATGTTCAAAATTTATCGATTAATTCAGAGGTTTCTGATCTTGGAGGGACGCTTCAAGATGGAAAACTTTATATCACATCCGCCAGAAACAACAACCGTAAAACGTACGGATGGAATGAAGAGCCTTTTTTAGACATCTACACTTCTACAGTGGATAGTGAAGGTGCATTTCAAATGCCAGCTATTATTGAGGAAAACATCAATACAAAATACCACGAAGGAACGGTAAGCTTTTCTCCAGATGGAAACACCATGTATTTTTCTCGTGAAAGTTATTACGATAAAGTTTTTGAAAGAGATTCTTTAACAAAATACAAAATCAGTGTTTTAAATCTTTATAAGAGCGTCCAGCAAGAAGACCAATGGTCGGAAGCAGAAGCGTTGTCGTTAAATGGAGATAGCTACTCTGTCAAAAACCCAACAGTAAGTGCAGACGGCAGTACCTTATATTTTGCTTCAGACAAAACAGGGGGTTATGGTCAATTTGATATTTACAGTGCGCCTATTGACGCAGACGGCTCCGTAGGTGAAGCCACTAATATGGGGCAAAAACTAAATACGGAAGGACAAGAAATGTTTCCGTTTATCAGTTCAACTAATATTCTCTATTTTTCTTCAAATGGACATTTAGGCCTTGGTGGCATGGATGTATTTTTTTCGAAGGTAGTGGATGGAAAGGTAGGGCCTGTAAGAAATATAGGAATTCCTGTCAATGGAAATGCCGATGATTTTGCATTTAGCATAAATGAAAAAACCGAAGAAGGTTTTGTGTCTTCTAACAGAGAAGGCGGAAAAGGAAGCGATGATATCTATGCGATAAAGAAACTGCAACCAATCTGTGATGTGTTAATGACCGTCACGGTAAAAGACAGCAAAACAGGCTTGATTATAGAAGGGGCGTCAGTGGATATCAAAGATGCTGAAGGGACTGTTTTTGGAACGAAAATATCCAATACTGAAGGCATCGTTCAATACATCATTGAATGTGATCTAGACACCATACTAACAGGATCTAAAGTCGATTACGAAAGTGGAATGACGACCGTAGCGGGAACCAGTGAAGAAGAAGTTTCTTCGGAACTACTCTTAGCTCAAATTGATGAAATTATCCTTGCAAACAAAGTCATCTTAAATCCTATTTACTTTGAGTTTGACAAATCGAACATCACATCACAAGCTGCTTTTGAGTTGGATAAATTGGTGCAGTTGATGACTAAGTACGAATCGATTGTGATCAGTGCAGAATCACATACAGATGCACGTGGGAGCGATTCTTATAACTTGTCTTTATCGGATAGACGTGCCAAAACAACGGCTCAGTATGTGATTTCTAAAGGGATTGATGCCAGTAGAATCACAGGAATAGGCAAAGGAGAAACCACACCTAATGTCGATTGTAGTAGTGGCAACTGTACAGAATACCAACACCAATTGAACAGACGTTCTGAGTTCTTTATCTTGGAAGGAAATCCGAATGAGGAATAAGGACTGAAAGACTTTTTAATATAGAAACAGCCTCGCAAATGCGGGGCTTTTTTGTGCGCTATAATTTTGAGGGTTTTCCACCTTTATGGCTTATTGGTTTTAAAATGCAAGTAATTAGCTGTCAGGCATTTAAATTAAATTTTGACAGCTATTTTTTGGAAGTTTAAAAAATATGTTATAAGTTTGAATGATGAAAACCCCAAGTCTAAATCTTCAAAAGTAATTTAACCGAAGTTTTAGATATTATTTTATTGAATACCGTATTGGAAGGGTTCCGATATCCGTCTCATTAAGGCGTTATATAAGACATAACGATTTTAAATTCAAGTATGTAAACACCTTGGATTTGAGAACGATTAAAACATTTAAATACACTAATTAGAAGTTAAACACTGGTAATTAATAACATGAATAAAATAATTTAACAATCAGACCTATTGGAAATATCGAGACTAGTACTGATATACAGTAGTTGTGTGCAATTAGAGCGAAGTTTAACGATATCCGAGAAAGTTCTCTACTTGGAAGAAAAAAATAAAGGAGAAATATAAATTGCTAACAACTGAAAATTAATTTTAATATTAAAAATTAGATAATTATGAGAAATGGATTAAACAAATTTGCAAAAGGTATGTTTGCAATCTTTACTATCAAGTTATTATTTATTGGAACACTCTTAATTATTCAATCTTGTCAAACCGACGATAGCTTTCTTGATAATCAAGACCAAAAACTTGCTGTAGATAATTTTAAAACTTTAGTTATTGAAAGCAAACCTAAACTTGATAATTATTTTAGCAAAAAGCAAAGTTTATTGTCAAGAAAAAGTACTGCTAGTGAAGAAAATGAAATGAAAGATATTTTAGAACCGTTATTAAATGGTAGTAAAGATTTATTACACGCTTATAATTTCACTGATAAAGAAATAAAAGAAGAATTAGGGGACTTGAATAGTCCAGAAGTAATTTTATCTGCAGTTTTAATTGTTGCTTTAGAAAAAGACAAACAAATTAGCACTGCATCAACTATTGATTTAAGTAGTCTTTTTGCAACTAGTCTTTATGCACAAGAAAATAATTACGACAAAACGGTAAATTGTGTTTTAAGAGCAACAGGTTTAGCAGGTGCAGGAGTTCTTTTAAACGAAGGAATAAAAGAAGGTATTAAAAAAATCGGTGTCAAAGGAACTCTAAAAATGGTTGGAAAAGTAGCAGGTAGAACATTATCTTGGGTGGGTGTAGCTTGGGCTGTTGGAGATTTCGTTTATTGTATGAATAAAGAAACCAAATAATATGGAAAATACTTATGATATTTTACGCGGTGTTTTTATGACTTTAGGCCTTATATCTTGTATATTTTTATTCATAATAAATTTGAAAAAAAAGGGAAATAGTAAGAAACTAATATTACTTGCAATTTTAACAGTTATTCTTACATATCAAATTAGACAAATACTGTAAAACTGCACACAACCACGTATATAAAAAATAACAGTTAAGTGCAAACTACAAAGTTGGTACATTTTAACAAAGTCCGCCAAATTTACAATTTGACGGTTAAAGAAAAATAACGGTAAAATAGCAAATTTGGCTAAGTGCTAAACCGAAAAGTAAGTGCATTTTAATCCCTTACTATTTTTATACTAGACGTTAGCCACAATTAAAAAAAAATGAGTCAACTACACGTCAATCATATAAAATCTCAAGTTGAAAGCGATTATACAAACTTGATTGATTTGAGCGACACTAACGCAAAAGACAAACAATTAGAAAATTTCTTTCTTACAAGAGCCTTGGCTGCATATTCTCTTGAACACCATTGTCAAATTACACCACGAACTTCTGCAGAATCAATAGTAGACGGAAGTGGAGATAATGGAATTGATGCAATTTATTATGATGCTAAAAGTAAATACTTGTTTTTAGTGCAATCAAAATGGATACATAATGGAAAAGGGGAGCCAGAAAATGGAGAAGTAAAGAAATTCATAAGTGGAATTAAAGATTTATTAAACTTTAAATTTGACAGGTTTAATGATAAAGTAAAGAACAAAGAAGTAATCATTAAAAATGCAATTTGTGACCCAAAAACTAAATATCAAATAATTCTGACTTATACAGGAATAAATGATTTAGCGGAACCTTCAAGAAGAGATTTTGCAGACTTACTACAAGAACTAAATGATGCAAGTGAATTAGTTTATTTGTCAATTTTTAATCAAAAAAGAATTCATTCTTCTTTAGTCATTTCAAGTGAAAATTTGGAACCAATCGATTTGACTATTCAGTTAAAGTGTTTCGGTAAAATAACGGAACCAAATATTGGATTTTATGGACAAGTAAATGGTGCAGAAGTTTATAGTTGGTTTGACAAATACCGAAAAA
>Ga0209199_1004755_pt1 | contig 12286 bp, 29 predicted proteins | sample COGITO_mtgs_1105_7_FD_184805 | JGI IMG/M metagenome (GOLD analysis project Ga0209199, IMG submission 184805) | Pelagic marine microbial communities from North Sea - COGITO_mtgs_110523 (SPAdes) (version 2) | ecosystem: Environmental > Aquatic > Marine > Epipelagic ...
GAGTTCACCTCTAAGCCTATGGATAGTAATGTCTCTAAGGCTTATAACCTCATCTCTATGTGCTACTATTCTATTGAGTTGTTGAGTAGCTTTCTTATATCCTTTAAGCTTTTCCTCTAATTCTTTTATATATCCTTTAAGCTCTAATGTAAAGGGGGTATCTATATAATTACTGTTATCTGTGTGTAAATCTGCCATGTTATAAGTCGTTTAAGTTATATTGTAATTCATCTATTTGTGTTAGTATATTTTGAACCTGTGATATTCTATATAGTTTATCACTTTCTTTATCTTCAATCTTGCTCATTACTGAGCTATAAATCTGGTTTAATAATTCTATTTCCTTTTCCATAATATTATATATCTTTAGTTAATGATTTTATTTGTTGTATGTTATTTGATAGCTCTTTTTTAGCTTCTTTTATTACTATATCGTTAATTATAGATAAATCTTGTACTAATGTTGAGCAGTTAAATACTACTGTTTTATCGTCATCTGCTTGAATGTGTAACTCTCCAGAATCAACAAAAATGGTATTTGATTCGTGAATGTACATATTTTTTGGTGCTGAGCCTTCGGCTAGTTCATTTCTTAATTTATTGTTAGATAATGAATAATTTTCTGCTATTTCTCGAGCTTCTTGCTTCTCTCTTAAGTGGATTTTATTCTCCATTCTTAAATTAACTAATTCTTTTTCTGTCTCAAGAAGTTCCTGACTAGTGTTAATAATATCATTTTGTAAGTCATTATATCTATCAGACCACCAATCATTTAATTTATCATATTTATCATTTAAATAGATTTTACTTTCTTCATTCTCTTTGTCTAGCTCAATCAGTGATGCCCTAACTTCTACTAATTCGGTTTCCACCTCTAAAAGTTCGGAACTAACATCATTTAATGAGTGCCCTAAATCATCTATTTCTAAATCTCTATCATCTATATTTTTATATAGTTCGGTAGTTAATGAGCAATTTGCTCTTTCTAATGTTGCTTTTTGTTGCAATGTTGTTGCTAGTAATTCCTGTAACTCTGATTTCTTTAGTTTTTTTATTTCTTTGTAGAACATAATTTTATTGTTTTTAGTTGTTGTTATTATTTATATTTATTGTTTTGTTTTCTATTCTTTTGATATGTTTTTTGGTTTGCTATTATTACAATATTTGTAATTAATAACCCTATTATTATGATTAGTTTCATTGGTTTACATGTGGATTGTTGCCCCATTTAGTAAATGAAATACTACATTACCAAGAAATGGAATTATAACTAATCCTACTATAAGGATTCCAATATTGTCAGTTGTGTCGTTGTTTTTGATAGTGTTAATTAAATTGCTCATAATTGTTTTTTTAGTTTGTGGCTTTATTGCCGATACTCAAAGATAATACTATTTTAGATATCTCACAAGTATTTTACAAATTATTTTTAATTATTTCTATCTTTTCTTTATCTGTTAACTCTGTATTATCTAAAGTGTTGATTATCAGACCTTCGGAGTTTTCATACTTATCTATTAATATTTGTAATTCAATTACTTTTGTTTTGTTTCTCTCTATTGATTTTCTTAACATTGTATTTTCATTTTTCATGCTTACAATACCATCAGTTAAATTAATTATATCTCTTTGTGTCATCTTAATTGTATTTATTCATTAATTTGTTTAACCCTTCTTCTAAGTCTTCGAACTTCTGAACATGTTTAACTTTTGGGCTATAGAATAAACCTTCAGCAATAAAATTTAAATCACTGTCAAATAAATCGATTTGCTTATAGTCTCCTGAGTTAATTAATTCTCTAGCGTGTTTCTTTGTTACATTTTCCCACTTTTGTGAATCTGTTAATAATTGGTATTTATCAGCTTTATATTTTCTCATTGTTTTATGTTTTTAGTTGTTAGTATTATTTTCATCATTGTAATCCTCTTTTACTTTATCAGCTTTCCAGCCTGTGATTGGATTAAGATTGTTTTTGATAATGTACTTTAATGTAAGTTTTTTATTATTCATAGTTATTATTTTATTAAGTTTAAGTTTAATTCATTTGCAACATAATTAATATGTTTTTGAGTTGTTACACTCCAGTAACCCAGTTGGTTTAAATTTGGATAATTAATCTCAGCTACTTTTGTACTGTAAGAGTAAATATCATTATTAACCCTTGTTAAGTTTTGTTTATATTTGTTAAATCTTGTTATCATTGTTTTCTGTTTTTAGTTTGTTAATATTAAAATCCGAATGTTATAACTGCATCTTTTAAATTAAGACATATAAATGTCAACATTGGTAAGATGAAAGACCCAACTATTACGACACCTACTTTGTCAATTGTGTCTGCTTGGATAAATTGTCTTTTTACTAATTTGCTCTTTACTCTAATTGCTTTTTTCATTGTTTTGTTTTTTATTGTTTTTTTTTGTTATGTAAATATAATACTTTTTTATATACTACACAAGTTTAATTTATTATTTCTTTGTTTTTTTCTGTTTAATGTTTCAAACTTACTAGGATTAAATTTTCTAGCTCCTTTGGTTAGTGAGTTCATTTTAATTGATTCGTTTAATTGTCTTTTACTTAGTTTCATTTTGTTTTGTTTTTATCGTTATGTAAATATAATACTTTTTTACAATATACACAACTATTTTAATAAATTAATTACTTTATTTTCTTGACTATCATAAATTGCAATTTCGTTATTTTCTCTAGCTTGGTCCATTGCATCAAATACACAATTATAACTATTACATAAATCTACATAATATATATTTGTATCTGGGTCTGCCCATCCTCCAAGAATGTCAAAAGATTCATCAAGGTTTAGAACATCACTATATATATTATCATATTGTAAAGATGGATTCTTACCAGTAAATAAATTTTTCACTCCTACAATGTAGCGTTTTGAATCGTTATTGATTGAATGTGAAAAGTCTTGCTTAGCATTAATTTTGTTTATTAATACTTGATTGATTGTGATTTTGTGATTGTGTGACATATTTTTATTGTTTTTAGTTATTATTAATGTTATGTAAATATAATACTTATTTATATATTATACAACTATTTTATATTATTTTTTTCTTTATAATTTCTATAATCTTTGATTAATTCTCCAACAATATCATTAATATCATTGTCTAGATTTTCATCTATTTTAAATGCTTCGTGCCATTGTAATTTTTCCATTTTGTTTATTTTTAAGTTATTATTATTAATTATACTCAAAGATAAGTATTATTTATATACTATCCTAATTTATTTTAATTTATTTATAGTTATTAAGTGAATAATTATATTATCTAAATCATTATAGTTGCCATAAGTTACCCAGTAAGTCCCATTATATTTTAATGTAAAGATATGGTCTTTTGACATTACTAAATAATCTTTATCTTTATTCAAGACATCTGCATTGACTAATTTTCTAGTGGTAATATTTTTATCTGCTATAGATGGAGTCATTTTGTCAAATTGTCCCAACCCTTTTAAATATTGTAAGAATATTCTAACATCAAAGCCCTGATTATTTTCTCTACCCAGATTTTTTAATATACTATGTGCTTTATAATACTTAATATTATTTAAACTTGCCAATGCTCTTACTGAACAATCATTTTCCCCCTGTCCAATATAAACAGAACTAGCATATTTCTCATTTGTATCAATTAACCTCTGAGCGTTTACGATATTAGATAAACCTAACAATATAGCTAATAAGATTAAATTTCTGAATGTTGTTTTAATTGTGTTTTTCATAGTGTTGTTTTTAATTATACTCAAAGATAAGCAATTATATTGAATAACCAAATATATTAGTAAGTTTTTTTTCATTATTATTAGCTACTGAAGATTTTTCAGCTAAGTAATAATTTCTATAGGCTTTTACAGGGTCGTTTTCAACTCTGTATTCATCTGGCATACACTGGGCAAATGGAGTGAGTATTTTACTAACTGGCATTTTTGAAGGTGGATTAAATAAAACATCAGCACATTTTGTAAATGTTAAATGAGTCTTATTATAGCGTTTTGTGTATTCATCACATAAAGCAATAAAATGAATATACGCCCAATTATAATTTGATGTATTTTCTCTAGTCCATATTGTTGAAGGGTGATTAATATGAGTTTTCTTATATGGTACATTATCGCCATTATCATAATAATGATGTGCACTACACAACAATTGTGCAGTTTCTAATATCATTTTTACCACATGTTTATTATACATTGGTTTAACTGATAATTCTGGGCATTGGTTTAAGTGAAAGATGTTCATAGTTTATGTATTTATTATTATTACACAAATATACAACACATTTACAATATATACAAACTTTTATAGTAATTTAGAACGATTATAAATAATAAATTAATTTGGTGGTTCGTATTATTTTCACTATGTTTGCAAAACGGAATAATTAGCCCTAAGGCTAGTTTATACCCTAATTTTACGTACCCAACAAAAAAACGCTTTTTGTAATGGGGTTAATTTCTATTATCTAAATCTTTTGATAGTGGAATACATTTGAATTGGTTTAAAGCTCTTAAAATGGCTTAAAATCGATAATACATAATTTATGCCTAATTTGTAACACATTTTTCAATTTAGGGCTGTTTTGTGTAACCCTCATATTAAACATGGGTTTTTTACCCTACCCCCTCATATTAAACATACCCTCATATTAAACACACCCACATATTAAACATATGCCCACATATTAAACAAAAAAAATCCCCTACCCAGTTAAGGATAGAGGAAATTATTTATTTATTATATGTTATCTAATTACGTAACGACCTGAAGCCATACCTTGAACTAAATATTGTAATGCATATCTAGTTGCATCAATATAATGATTCCATTTATCAATAGGTTTTAAACCTTTTTCATGCCAAACATAATTGTTTAGCTCTCTTATTATATCTTTACTATCTCTAGATACTATCATCTCATAATCTTGCATTAAAGCAATACCAGATAATATACTACCTTTCTTTTTAATAGTAGGTTTAATATTTAATCCTGTTTGTTTCAGCTCATTTGTTAAACGTGGCTCAGAATTATCACAAATTATTAATTGTGCCCCACATTCTTTTTTATTTGCAAATGCAATCTCAGAAGTAGACATATTAGTTTTACCATATATCTCTCTTACATACATCTTTCTAGATGGTTTATCAACTGAAACTTGTACTAATGTATTTTTATCATTAGAGAATCCATAATCTTGCCCATAACACATTAATTCTGTCTGAACAAACTCACCTACTTTCCAATTTCTAATTATAGTACCTTCAGCTTTTGCTAACCAACCACCCATTACAGTATGTTCATACTTCTGTGGGTTTCTCATCTTCATTTCATATAATTGCTTTAGAAACGAATCAGATAGGTTATCTCTGTTATCTTGATATGTAGTATGTATATAAGTAGCACCATCTTTATTGCCATTAAAACCACCTTCAATACCTTTAAACTGAAAGAATCTTTGGTATATCCAATGTTCTTTAGTAGCTGGATTCAATACTAATATACATCTGTTTTGTTTAAGTTGTGACCTAATAGAGAAATCAATCTTATTAAAATCATCTTCATTAATCAACTCTTCTGCTTCATCTAATACAAATGTAGTTACACCATTTAAAGATTTAAGTGCAGCAGTTTGGTTACCAGATGAAGTTCTAATACCTTTAAACATAATAGAACTACCTGTAGTTAAGTTAATTATCTCATCTTTAGTTATACGAAAATCACTATGCTTATCCATTAAATCAATCTTTTCTATAAATTCAGGTATAATAGAAGTTTGAGCAGACATTAATGTATATCTACTAAACAACACCTTATGACCTTTTTCATATGTTAGATTCAATAAGAATAGTGAAATACCAAATGATTTACCAGAACCCCTACCACCTGTAATAACGTAGTATCTATCCTTAGATTGGAATAATGGTATGTATTTTGGATTTAAGTTTATATTAGTCATCTGTTATATCGATTGTATCCTCTATATCTTGAGGAGCGTTTTGATTAATAAAGTTAATTACTGGAGCTTTAATTGTATTAACTGGACCACCTTTATCTGATATAGAATCAGAAGGTTTACCATAAGCATATTCCAATAGTAATTTCATTTGATTAAAGTTATCTTTACCTAATCTAGCTAAGTTTTCAAATGCTTCAGCTTCAGAGCCAAATACATTTTTCATAGCATTTACTGCATATGATGATATACGTTCTTTCTTAGCATTGTTATTCTTTGCTGGTAATAACTTATCTTTTGTAGATAGAGGTTTAGCTTCTAATCTACTATTATTTTTTCTGCCATCAGTTGGTTTAATCTCTGATGAATTTTTCTTTCTTCTAGCCATATATATATAACGTATTATTCATTATTATGTTTTAAGTAGATAGTCTTAAGTGTTTGATATATACCGTATTGTATATCACCTTTCTTATATTGTTCTTCCATTATAGCTTTCTTTAATCCCATCTCAACAACTATATTCCATTGAAATGTTCTTCTATCTTGCTCAGGATATATTCTATAGTGATTACGTATGCACCAGACTAATGCTTTCTGATGCAATCCCCAGTTATCAATAACTTTCTTTTTACTTACTTTCTTCTTCGCCATTTATTATTTCGTTTATTAGTTCATCAAAGTTATTATTATCTTCGCTTATTTGTCTATTTAAATGCTCTTGTAGAGCTAAATGAACACCAGCACATGCTAGATAATCTTCTTCCTCTTCTAGTCCTTTTAAACCAGCTTGAATCATATCAACACTAGCTCCATCTTCTAAATCATACTTAACCATTAAGTAGTATTCTTTTATTGTATCGTTTAGTATATTATGCATCTGTTCTTAGTTTTAATAGGTTATAACATTCTATGTATCTTTGTCTAGCTTTACCTCTATATTCATCTTTGAATAATTGGTACATCTTTTTAGTATAAGAGTAAGGTGAATTACATTCAGCGAAATACTTCTTAGCAAAAGCTTTACCTTTACCTTTAAAGTAATTAACATTATCTGCAACATCACCAGCAATCATTTGCTCGTAAAAGTTATAGATAGCCTGTTCTTCTGTTATATCATATAACTCTTTCTTCTTATAATTATAATATAAACAAGGGAATTGTAAGTAATCTTTATCAACTGCAACTATCATAACATTATCTCTACCTACATTCTCCTTAGTTCTATACCAGTATGAAGCAATCATATCATCTGTTTCAACACCATATCCAACTATAGACTTATACTCTGCCTTAACGTGGTTATGTAATGCGAACAAATGCTCAGGAAGGTCTTGCTTCTTTCTATTAGCTTTGTATACTGGAGTTATTAATTTCCTGAAGTTACCTCTAGAACCTGAAAAGATATAAACGCCAGTTGGCTCATAGCTATTCATTATGTCATTCATTAGATTTCTATACTGCCATCTAAATTTATCTTGAGCTTCTTCTAACGTATCAGAAGTTACTGCACTTGCGAATATCATTGTATCAGCATCTATTAGTATATACATATTGTTTGTTTTATTTGTTATCGTTTTCTATCTCTTTCTGTAGATTAGCTAAAGCTCTCCAAGCCACTTTTGCTGAATGTCTAACACCATCTGTATCGATTGTGCCAGCTTCCATTAAATGTCTTGTTAAAGCATCTAATTCATCGCCAGACTTACTTCTATCCCAGTGTAAAGGCTTACCAGCATTGTGTTGCTCATTACCTATTCTTGAACATACCGCAACCTCTCTAATAGCATCAGGAAAGTAATTAAGTACCCCAGAAAATACTGGGATACCTTTTCTTACTTTTGCTACATCTAAATTTACTGCATCCTTACAATTGTAATCCAGTCTTATATCCCCATAAGGATTAGACTCATAATACTTACTTATTGAATCGCTCATATAGTTGTTAGTTTTAAGTTAATAATTATTTATTATCTTCTTCTTTAATTTCAGTATAAGAACCATCTTTTAAGTCTATACTTACCTGACCATACTCTTCCTCAAGTTCTTTTTTAGTGTCCTCTATCTGTTTAGACAACTCATTTATTTGAGAATGTATAATCTGTTTTTGAACATCTAATGAACCTAAGACTCTTAAACCTTCGTTTAATTTAGCTTGTTGTTCGTTTAAATTGTTTAATTGTTCTTCCGTAATCATCGCTTTTAATTCACTCATAATTTTTATATATTTATTATTAGGTTAATACTCAATTGAATGCATACTAGACTAGCTAGTAATATTAGTCCGAAGTTATGTTTATTTTTTTTCTTCATCTTCCTTCGGTTTACCACCATCTAGTGTTGTTACTCTTGCGTTTAAATCTACCATAGATATATATAGTTGACTTAATACTTTTTCTACTCTGCCCATTCTCTGAGCGTTTGTATGTTTCTTATCAAATTTAAATCCTTTTGCCATTATTTATCTAGGTTTATGTTAGTGCAGAATATACACATAACGATTAATATTATTACTATTGCTTCCATAAAGTTATTGTTTTACCTTCTATAACTCTCGTTAAAGATTCAGGTAGTTCGTTTCCAGTTGAAAAACCAATTATTGTATTAGTCTCTTTACATTTGTATGATGCTGTATTGTATTTCATATTTATAGTTATTATAAGGGGGTTTTTACACCCCCTATTATTATTAATTATCTTCTAAAAATCTCATGTATTCTCTGTTACTAATCTTATATTGAACACCATCTGTATTAGATTGCATTATACGTTGAATAGTACCATTAGCAGTACAAGTAGTTCTAAGTAGAAATACATTAGAAGTACCATCGCTAGGTGAAGTATATTTAGGTTTACCACCTAATACACCAAAGTGTACTTTATGTCCCATATACTTTCTTAATTTAATATACATAGCTTCTGTTGATACAATATCACCAACATTATAATCTACCATTTTCTGTAGATATTCTTTCTGTTGAGCTTTAGTACCTTCTTGAATCATATCCCACATTTTAATACCTTCGTGAGTTTGTTTGTTCTCTACATTTAAGAACTTAGTTATATAATCCATTGAATAAGAAGGTAATCTAAATAACCTTTTAGTCTGCTTCATAATATCAAATGATTTAACAAATGTATTAAAGTGAATATCATGTTTCATTGCTCTAGCATTCAACCATCTATTATCAAATCTATCATTATTTTGACCAACTACCATATCAGCAGAATTATATTCTTTCATAAAGTCAACTAATAATTGTTTATCACAGTGATTTTTATCCCATGTTAAAGCGTGAATCTTATCTTCTCCTAACCATTTCCATGATACAGATATAATCTTAGGTTCAGCAGTTAATTGCTTATGTCCTACATATTGTTTACCTGTCCACCATACTTTAGCAGTTACTCTAGAAGTTTCTATATCATATACCATCACTCTAAATGATTCGTTAGATACATTCTCACCAGTAAGACCTAATTCTTTAGCCCAATTTCTGATTGTTCTTCTACTTACACCAAATGTTGATGATAACTGTTTTTGTACTTCTTGTTTAGAATCTTCACGTCTGTAAGATAGTCTAATTAATTCTTTGTCTGAATCTGTTAATTGTTTAAATGTCATAATGTTTCTGTTTTAAGTTTAAGCAAATATACGATATATTTACTGAACCACCAAATATTTTGGCAATTATTTTAAATCATTCTGCTTGGTATAGCATACTGAAGCATATCTTCTTCTGTAGTTTCTGACCAACATACTAACGCATCTGAAGGATATTTGTTTAGTATCAATGTTAAATGATTAAAGAAATGTTCACCTTCTGTGTTTATAACATATCTATTTCCGTTTACTATTAGTGTTTCCATATTAGCTTCTGTTTAGTTCTAATGTAGTATATATATAATTAGCAACTTCTAATTCTTGTTGATAACCTTGATATACTAAATTAATTTGCTCTTTACTTACAATCGGATATCCTCTCCAATCAAAGTTTTCTACGTTTTTCTTTGCTTTTTGTAATCTAGCCCATGCAAAGTTATGTGCTCTTTCTTCTATTGTCATAATGTTTTGTTTTAAGTTCCCTACAAATATACATAAAATATTCCTTACTACCAAAAAAATCCCTACTTATTTTACTAAATAGGGATAATTTTATCTATTCATCTTCGTAAGTCTTTACAACTGACTTCAATGTATTAATTACATTTCTAACACATGAAGGACAATTACTAGGTACTTTCTTCTGATTCATTACACGATTATATATTGAATATAGTTCTCGTACATCAGTAGCTCTTAGAGTTCCTTTATGTTCAGGGTACTTCTTAAAGTACTTTACTAAGTATTTATACTCAGGTTCTACTAAACAATTAGGTTTTTGATAAGGATACATTTTATTTAACAATGCTTTTCTCTCATCACAACCACAGTCATCTCCAAGAATAAACTTAGCGACTTTCGCAATACCAGTAGCTTCTAATACTTTTTCTACTGTATCTCCTAAACCTTCTGATTGTTTCACAACTGGTTTAGCTTTCTTTGTTGATTTTCTTTTTGCCATATTTATTTATATTAAATGATAATCTTTATTAAAGTAATCTTCTAAATCTTCTCCACATTCTTCTCTTACAATAGTCATTACTTTGGTTAGTGTATTAAAAATACTATTTACATTGATACCTGTTTCTTTTGCCATTCTTCTCATTGAAAGGTCTCTTGTATTGTATCCAATAAATATATTCTTAAAGTATGGATAGCTATCTGATAAAGGTAATTTGTTTAGTACAGACATTACTTTTGCATATGTTTTTTCAAATGCCATTTGTTCTATACCATCATAATCACTTGAACCAGATATTCTATCATATTTATTATCCTCTGGATTGTCATCCGTTGAATATATAGTTAACTTATTTTTCTGTCTATAGTAATCTCCATGTAGAGATTTTAATGTAAGATATATATAAAATCTATTTACATCATCATCACCGTAAGAAATATCCTTACCTCTCTCAACCATTGCATGTATCTTTAAATACATATCCTGTACTATATCCTCTGCTATACTTGGATTCGCTCCAAACCCTAGTACCATCCTGTGCCAATCTTTATGACTCTTTGCTAACTTTTCTAGTATCATTACATCTTAGGTGTTGGAATCATATTAATACTAACGAATCCTAAGTCTAATTTATATACATTATAAGAGTAATCTTCTGATTCTTGTACTTCTACAACTTCAAATCCGAATACAAATCCTATTATTAATCTGCTTGTTACATACATATTATATTGATTTTATTGTTATCTCGACTCTAGGATTTTCCTTATCGAGTTCTGTTGGTAAAATAATTTCTGTCTTCACATTATCATCATTATCATCATCCCAACATCCATACTCTGTTACTGCGTCTAAAAAGAATTTACTTGCTATAGATACTACGTTCATTTTATCTAGTGACCTTTTACTAGGTTTAAATACTTGGTATGTAATTTCTACAGGAGTTTCTATCTCTAGATTTTCTAACTGCTCTCTCATTAAATCTTTATATACTTTTTTAGCTTGATTGTTTACCAAGAAATGTAAGTTTCTATAGGTATTTAAATTCATTGCTATTCTTTTATCTTTAGATTTAACTCTAGGTAGATATACTGCAAATGGAGTATTAAATTTAATTGTTTTCATATTTCACTTTCTTAAAGTTAGTACCTTCTAATACATCAAATAAATCACCTTCTACTTCAGGTAATCCATGATTGTTTACCTTAAAGCTAAATGTCTCAAAAGGAAAACCTCTTGAACGCTTACAAGATACTGTTACTAATTCTTTATTAACTGTATTAACTTCTAGTTGGATTTGAGTCTCTGTCTTCTTCTCTAAGAAAGAACCTAAGTGACCTGTTGGCTTATCGCTACCAAAATTAGAATGTATTACAGTTATTATATGACAGTTAAGTTCTGCTGACCATTTCATAATCTTTTGAACTACTGCATTAGATTCTTCAAGGTTATTTACATCTGATACTAAATCGGCTATACCATCAATGATAACTACACCACATTTATTTTCTAATTTATTATATAAATAATACTCAATGAATTCTATTCTTTCTTTATATCCTAATGTTCTTAATCCAAATGTATGATAACATCCAGCATCATTACCTTCATTCATATCTAATACTCTTCTAAATACTTTCTGAGCATGGAAATTACCTTGCTCTGTATCAAAGTGTACTAAACATTCATCCTCTCTATGTCCTTTAATATTACCACCAAAGTTATTAGTACCTG
>Ga0209199_1004762_pt1 | contig 12265 bp, 8 predicted proteins | sample COGITO_mtgs_1105_7_FD_184805 | JGI IMG/M metagenome (GOLD analysis project Ga0209199, IMG submission 184805) | Pelagic marine microbial communities from North Sea - COGITO_mtgs_110523 (SPAdes) (version 2) | ecosystem: Environmental > Aquatic > Marine > Epipelagic ...
TGCCCTGACCCCGGTGTGGCTTTAAACCCGCCTGTTCCCCAGCCGCAATTGAAATACAGCCCGTCAATATCAGTTTTTGATAGAATAGGCGATGCATCAGGACAGGTATCAACAATGCCGCCCCAATGACGAAGCATCCGCAAACGCGACATAAACGGAAATAGCTCAACCGCAGCGGCAATCATATGTTCTGGCACAGGGAATGAGCCACGCTGGGCGTAGGAATTATATTTATCAACGCCGGCGCCGAGCACCATTTCGCCCTTATCAGACTGCGAGATATACATATGGACCGCATTTGACATAATAACGGTATCCAGAATAGGTTTAATCGGTTCTGAGACCAGCGCCTGAAGAGGCCGGCTTGCGAGCGGCAGATGAATGCCTGCCATATCTGCCATTACTGAGGAATGACCAGCAACTACACAGCCAACCTTATTGGTTTTGATGAAGCCCATATTGGTGTCGATGCCAATGATTTTTCGGCCTTTTCTGCGGAGACCCGTAACTTCGCAATTCTGGATAATATCAACACCCATATCGTCTGCTGCACGGGCATATCCCCACGCAACAGCATCATGACGCGCGGTACCACCGCGCTGTTGCACAAAGCCGCCCATCACAGGATAGCGGATAGATTGGTCGATATTAATGCATGGCACAAATTTCTTAATCTCAGCAGGGCTCATCACGTCTGAATCGATTCCGTTCAGCCGGATAGCATGCACTCTGCGGGACATTTCTTTTAGCTCATGTTCTGAATGGGCGATGGTGAGCACGCCGCGCTGACTGAACATGATGTTGAAATTCAGGTCTTGAGCCAACCCTTCCCATAATTTCAGAGCATGCTCATAAATGGAGGCTGATTCATCCCACAGATAGTTCGAGCGGATAATGGTCGTATTACGGCCAGTATTGCCGCCACCAATCCAGCCTTTTTCAATAACGGCTATGTTTTTCATGCCATGCACAGATGCTAGATAATAGGCAGTTGCAAGGCCATGGCCGCCGCCGCCAATAATCACAGCATCATAGGATGCTTTCGGACTTGCTTTGCGCCAGGCACGCTGCCAGTCCTGATGATAGCTTGCAGCGTTGCGGGCAAGAGCAAAGGCAGAATAGCGTTTTTTCTTATCGTTTAACGCGCCATGCCCTCTATCAATATCAGATGCTACCATTACTTAAATCCTGCTATGTGTCCTGCTATTATGGACTATCGCCAAAAGCGATGTTCTGTCAGATATATCGAAATCTATCGTAGCTATCTGATAACAGCTAGTCTGTATTTACCCACAAAGACTAATACATGCTCAAATGGTGAGAAAAGCTTGTCTTGGCGGCGACTTCAGCTTGTATTGTTTCGACATCTATAACCCGAAGCGGCATTTGGGTGCCTGAAACAGCAGGCATAAGCGCCAAGATGCACCCGGCCAAGCTCTGCCATTCTTGTTATTATCCCTGAAAGGCTTATAGTTAGTCTGTTCGATTATCAAAAATGGATTAGCTTAGTTGTGAAACAGCTGAAACCAAGAAAGGCTTATGATGCCTGTCATTAATAGAATAGCAGATTTTCATCCCGATATGACTGAATGGCGGCATGCGTTGCATGCGCATCCTGAAATCTGTTTCGAAGAAGTATGGACGGGCGATTTCATTGCAGAAAAGCTCAGCTCTTTTGGGATCGAGGTGAGCCGCGGTCTAGGTAAAACAGGTGTTGTTGGTATGCTAAAGGGGCAGGGAAGCTCCAGCCGGGCCATTGGCCTGCGCGCAGATATGGACGCGCTCCCCATGCCAGAAGAAAATCATTTTGAACATCGCTCCCAGATAGACGGTAAGATGCATGCCTGCGGTCATGATGGGCATATGACAATGCTACTTGGCGCGGCACGTTATCTTGCCGAGACACGGAATTTCGATGGCACTGTCTATTTTATTTTTCAGCCTGCCGAAGAAGGCGGTGCTGGCGGTAAAGCAATGGTTGATGATGGGCTGTTTGAAAAGCATCCTGTGCAGGATGTCTGGGGCATGCATAACTGGCCGGGCCTGCCTGCTGGAGAGGTTGCGGTAAGTACCGGCGCTTGCATGGCAAGTGCAGACCATTTTGCTATCACCTTAACCGGGCGTGGCAGTCACGCTGCTATGCCGCATCAATCGATTGATCCAGTTCTTGCTGCGGCTGGTCTTGTGCAGGCACTCCAAATGGTTGTCTCTCGGACTACTGACCCGCTTGACCCGGCTGTTCTGTCTGTCACGATGCTGAATGGCGGCAGTGCATTTAATGTCATCCCCGATACCGTAACGCTTGGCGGAACAGCGCGGGCAATGGTTGCCTCAACGCGTGCGGCCATAGAGCAGAAAATTCGTGATATTAGCGCGCTGACAGCCAAGGCGCATGGCTGTTCGGTTGACGTAGATTGGCGGCCAGGATACCCGCCAACAATTAATACCGAAACAGAGGCTCTTCGGGCAGCAGATGTCGCACGCGCCGTAGTCGGAAGTGACAAGGTCCATATGAATATACCGCCCTCTATGGCGGCTGAAGATTTTGCCTTTATGCTTGAAGAGCGTCCGGGCGCTTATATCTGGCTTGGCGCTGGTGAAGCTGTCGAAGGCAAGATGCTTCATAATACTGGCTATGATTTTAATGACGATATTTTGCCAGTTGGGGCTAGTTATTGGTCACAGCTTGTTGAAAGCGAATTGCCGCGTAGCTCGCAGGCATAGGAGAGATTATCAATGGAACGCTCGCCATCATCTGCCTTCACATTGTCAGCTCTCTTGTTCGGCGTTACCGTGCTTGGATTAGTGGTTGCTGCGAGCTGGGTCGTCTGGCGTGAATTGGGTCAGATTGACTTAGGATTTCATGGATGGGTTGCTCTCATCCTAGGCTCAGTAGCAATGGTAGCCCTTGGTGGCGGCTTGATGTGGCTAAGCTTTTATTCCAGCCGTAGTGGCCATGATAGCGCTGCACATTATGACCCCGGTGATGAAACCGACTAATCAGAGCCGGTGATGGCAGTGCCTGTGCTATCCAAATTACCAGCATTATGTGATTCAGATATAGAACAACTATTAGCCTATTTGCGGCAGCACAGAAAACCCGGCATGATATTGATGCCTTATCTGCAAAATTTACAGCTAGTTTTGAGCAGGTCTGCCATCGTCTGACAACATTAAATAATCCGGCATCACGTGGTATTCCGTTTTTCTTTTTCCGGGTGGATGAAGCAGGGTATATCTCCAAAAGGTTATCTGCTGGTGGGATGGAGTTTGCCCGTTATGGCGCCTCTTACACAGCCAGCACATTACGGCACGCCCATTTATGCTGTTGCCCTAGGGTGTGATTTGAAATTTTCCAAAGATATCTGTTATGCAGACTCAAATCTTAATATCAAATCACCAACGCTTACCCCGATAGGTCTTGGCTGTCAGGTATGTGAGCGCCAGAATTGTCAGCATCGTGGCCGCCCACCCCGTGGCCATAAATTACGGTTTGACTTAACGCGCCGGCGCTCAGGCCTGTTCGATAGCACGCATTAGCGGCGGCCTTTGGTAGCTATTATCAGCATCATGCCTTGACTCATATTTTAGGGCATCATAAATTAGAACAAACCAAGAACATATGTCATCTTACCAAAGGGTAGCTATCTCATGGAGAGCGCCATTACACAAATGTCTCCGCATCATATCCCACAAGATAGTCTGCCTCAGGAGGGTGATAAGACTATCTATCGCAAGGACAGGTTTGCTGCGCTTAAGCATAGGATAACTGCAGCAGAGCAGGGGCAAACAGCGCGTCTAAGCTGTGATATACCGGCATTTGATTCTGCGCTTGGGGGTGGGCTTGGTTTTGGGCGCGTGCATCTTGTTAGCCGCACGGCTATCCCGCAGGGAAAGCCTGCCGATTCGCTTCTGCCCAGCATGATAAACGGGGCCGTGACCGGTTTTGTGCTAGCGCTTCTGCGTAAGGTAATGATGCTTTATCCTGACCGGCCTGTTATCTGGTGCGCGCCGCCTCATGCCGGTATGACAGGTAGTTTGTCTGCTGAAGGCCTGCGTCAGATAGGAATTAATCCGGCGCAGCTTATTTTTGTTCACGAATCGCATCCGGCACGATGTATGTCGGCTTTTGAAGAAGCCTTGCAGACAGATGGGCTTGCTGCTGTTGTTGGCGAATATGGCATGTTATCGCGCCAATCTGATTTATGGCAGCGGTGGGCGCGGCGAACACGTCGGGCGGCACGCATGAGCGGTACGATAGGGATGCTTCTTGGACCGCCTGCGCCTGTATGTGGGTTTGAGACGGGCTGGCATATCAGCCCTTATGCGGCCCCGCTTTGTGCGGCATCTGTAGCTGATGGGTATGACTGGCGGCCCTCATGGCAGGCCTCTTTGCATTATGCCAAAGCAGGACGGCCGGCTTCTGAAACCATAAAATGGGATTGGGTTAGTGGGCGGTTTCTGCCGCTCGAGAAGTCAGTTGATAGACCGGTACAGCCACCAGCAGATCAGTTGCTAAATAGTCGGGCAAATTGGCTATCCCAGCAGCCAGCCTATAATATCCGATAGGCTGGTCTGGATGAATGTTTCTTTACATGACAGGATAGGTGCCTCTTCATCTGCACATGCCGGAGCAAAGCTTGCATCTAAAGCGCGCGAGATACTGTATTTATTCCTGCCGTTTCTGCCAACAACCAGACTAATACGCCAGCAAGGTTGGCCAGCAGATACTCCTGTTGGGCTTTATCATCATGCACAGCAGACAGACCGGCTTTTATTTGTATCACAGACAGCACAAAGAGCCGGATTATATCCCGGCCTGTCTGTTGCGGATGCCAGAACGCATTGTGTATCAGCCCAGTTTCATGCCGTAGAGCCAGATAAGGATAGGGCGTGCCTATTGGCTCTTGCACAATGGTGCCGCCGATATACACCGCTCGCCGGTATAGATGAGTGTGGTCTCTGGCTTGACCTGACAGGTGCTAGTCATCTGTTTGGCGGATATGAAGCTGTGCAAACAGACATCATCACCAAATTATCGGATGCTGGATTGGATGTATCTAGTGCAGTTGCCCCGACATATGGCGCTGCATGGGCTTTGGCACATTATCATGACGCGGCGCCTTCTGGTGTTATTGCGCCTATCCGGCGTGCGGCCCTTTCGGATTATCTATCATCACTGCCGGTTGCGGCCTTGCGCCTATCTGCGGCTGATGAAGCTATTCTTATGCAGACAGGTTTGCGCAAGATAGGCGATATTTTTGCACTGCGGCGTGCGGCTCTTAGTGTCCGCCTAACAGCTAATTTCCTCCTGCGTGTTGATCAGCTATTAGGCGATGTAGCTGAACCGCTGCAGCCTGTTAAAGAGCGCCAACCTGTCTATGTTGCCCAGCACTGGGCAGAGCCGCTTGCCGGATTAGAGGGGCTTACGCAGATGGTTACTGATCTGCTTGCTGAATTATCAGATAAATTAATGAAAAAAGAGCAAGTAGCGCGTTGGTTTGAGATTGGCTGGCAACGCGTTGATGGCAGTTGTGCGCGGCTTCACTATCATCTCTCACGGCCTAGCAATGAGCTGGCACTTCTGATCCGCCTCTGTGCGGATGCTGCGGAGAAAATTGATGCTGAGTTTGGCTTATCCTGTAGCTGGATACAGGCATATGGGCTAACGGATGCGGTAAGTATTACAGCCTTGCTTGGCACAGATACACAGACAGCACAGGCTGAAAAAGCAGATCAGCTACTTGATATTCTTGCTGCAAAATTAGGGCCAGATAGGGTGCAACGACTGGTGCCGCAAGAGAGCTGGCAGGCAGAACAAAGAGAGCGCCGTACAACATTAGCGCAGGCTATAGATAAGCATAGCCCGCATCTTGACTGGCAGGTGCCCTCTCCAGCCCAGATGCTTGCCCCGCGTCCTGTAAGGCTTCTTGATCCGCCTGAGCCGATACAAGCAGTAGCCCTTTTGCCGGATAACCCGCCGGTTATGGTGCGATGGCGTCAGCATAGCTGGCAGGTGAGGCGGGCAACTGGTCCTGAGCGTATTGGCCCAAGCTGGTGGCAGATAGACACCCATAAAACCCGCTCGCGCGATTATTACCGGATAGAAACAAATGAAGGGGCGCGGCTCTGGATTTATCGTGAAGGCCTGCCTGAACGTGGTGAGGATAGCGCCTGGTATTTGCATGGATTTTTTGCGTGATGGCAACAGGCCCCTCTTCTTATCGCCCGCAGTCTGTGCTTGGCTGTGTTACGAATTTCAGCTTTCTTCATGGTGCCTCGCATCCGGCAGAAATAGTAAGCCAAGCTGCCCGTCTTGGCTGGCAGTCTGTTGGTGTTTCCGACATTAATAGCTGTGCTGGATTAGTGCGTGCGCATCTTGCAGCAGAGGCTGATGCGATAACACTTCTGGCAGGGGCGTGTATTACGCTGTCTGATGGGCCGGATGTTATTTGCTATGTCCGGAACCGGGGGGGGTATGAAAGTTTATGTCAGCTTTTGAGTGCTGTGATGTGCCGGCCCGGGCGTACCAGTAAAGATGCGCTCATCATTCATAAAGGTGAGCTGGCACGGTTATCGTGTGATGTTGAGCTAATTGCCGTACCGCCGCTACATCCTGATGCTGATTATCGTACCCAGTGTCAGCAAATTAACCTGATTACTGAGGCAACATTATATGCCGGCGCTTATCTCATGCGTGATGGCTGTGATGAAGCGCGCCTTGAAATGCTGTCCAGATGGGCTGTAGCAGACGGGCTTAACTTAGTGGCGCTGGGGCATGTTCTTTATCATCTGCCGGAGCGCCGGCCACTTGCTGATCTGCTCAGCTGTATTCGTGAAAAGCAGGTGTTACAGCAGGCAGGCTATCTTCTATCGCGGAATGCTGAACGGCATCTTTTATCACCAGATGAGATGGCGCGCCGTTGGCGGGGCTATGAGGCGGCGTTGAAACAGGCAGATGCGCTTGCCCGCCGCTGCCAGTTCTCGCTCTCTGAGATTTCCTATGAATATCCTGATGAAGTCATCGGCGCACACCGCACCGCCTTGCAAGAACTTGAATATCAAACAGAACGTGGCGCTAAAGCGCGCTATCCAGATGGTGTGCCAGACATCGTGAAGGGCTACTTAAAAAAGGAATTAGCTCTTGTTGGGCGGCTTGATTATGCCGCCTATTTTCTCACGGTATTTGATATTGTACGGTTTGCTAGGTCGCGTAATATTCTCTGTCAGGGGCGCGGCTCTGCTGCAAATTCTGCGATTTGCTATTGTTTACATATTACATCTGTTGACCCTGCCCGGTCTGAGCCTCTGTTTGAGCGGTTTGTCAGTGATGCCCGCAATGAGCCGCCTGATATTGATGTTGATTTTGAACATCAGCGTCGGGAGGAAGTTATCCAATATATTTATCACCGGTATGGGCGGCACCGCACAGGTCTGGCAGCAACAGTGATAACCTATCGTAGTAAATCGGCCTTTGTTGAAACAGCCAAAGCGTTTGGCTTGAGCCGGGATGTGCAACGCATCCTATCAACCCAAGTCTGGGGCCGTAAAAAGACAGCTGATGCAACAGCAGATGCGCGGATGCTTCACGCTGCAGGACTGGATCCGCATGACCCCTTATTGAAAATGGTAATGCATCTGGCGCGTCAGTTGCGCGGCTTCCCGCGGCATCTCTCACAGCATGTTGGCGGCTTTGTGATTGCCCGTACGCGGCTTGATTCATTATGTGTCATCCGTCCTGCTGCAATGCAGGCACGTACGATTGTTGAATGGGACAAGGATGATTTGGATGCGCTGGGATTACTGAAAGTGGATATTCTGGCGCTTGGTATGCTGACCTGCCTGCAATCAGCCTTTCATCTTCTTGCCCGTCATTACCAGCGCCCCCTTACCCTTGCTTCATTGCCGCCCGAAGATAAAGCAACTTACGATATGCTATGCCGGGGGCAGTCTGTCGGGGTGTTTCAGGTTGAATCACGGGCACAGATGGCAATGCTTCCCCGGCTTCAGCCGCGGTCTTTTCATGACCTGGTTGTGCAGGTTGCGATTGTCCGGCCAGGCCCAATACAAGGCGATATGGTGCATCCTTATTTACGCAGACGGGCAGGGCATGAAGCTGTTGAATATCCGTCTGATGAATTACGCAATGTGCTTGAGCGTACCCTTGGTGTGCCACTTTTTCAGGAACAGGCAATGAAAATTGCAATTGTAGGAGCAGGCTTTAGCCCAGAAGAAGCTGACAGGTTGAGGCGGGCAATGGCAACTTTTCGCAAAAATGACGAAATTCACGGATTTTTTGATAAAATGGTGAATGGCATGGTTGCGCGTGGCTATGATCCTGATTTTGCTGTGCGATGTTTTCGTCAGATTGAAGGCTTTGGCACCTATGGCTTTCCTGAATCTCACGCCGCCAGCTTTGCCCTTCTGGTATATGCGTCTGCCTGGCTGAAATGCCATTATCCGGATGTCTTTACTGTGGCACTCTTAAATGCCCAGCCAATGGGGTTTTATAGCCCTTCCCAGCTCGTTGCCGAAGCAAAACGTAGCGGCGTGGATGTCCGCCCCATTGATATTAACCAGTCTGATTGGGATACGATATTAGAGCCGACAACACATTCACGATATGCGGTCCGGCTTGGATTGCGGCTGATTAAAGGGCTGGGTGAAGCAGAAGGCCGGCGTATTGCTGCCTGCCGGAATGACGGTTATCATAAAGTTGAGGATGTTCTGCGCTGGGCAGATGTCTCTGGGCGGGCAATTGAAGCAGTTGCCCGCGGTGATGGGTTTGGCTCGCTTGGGCTGACAGCACGTCAGGCATTATGGCAGGTCCGAAAAATGACCCGTCAGACCCTGCATACACTGCCGTTATTTGCCAGAAGTGAACAGCCAGAAGACCCCCGCGATACCGATAGTGCAGCTGCCTTGCCTGTTGCCGGACTTGGCGAGACAGTTGCACAAGATTATCAGTCAACAGGACTTTCTTTAAAAGCGCATCCGGTAGATGTGCTGGCACCGCATTTCATCGCTGAAGGCTGGCAGACCTGCTCTGATATAGCTGGCGCCCGTAATGGCCGGAGGCTCAACATTCTTGGGCTTGTGACAATGCGCCAACGCCCGGGAACAGCAAATGGGACTGTGTTCATTACGCTCGAAGACGGGCAGGGATGTGTCAATGTCATTATCTGGGGAGGGCTTGTCGAGCAATTCAGACAAGCTGTTATTGGCGCGCACCTGCTTGGGGTAAAAGGGCGGGTACAAAAACAGGGGCAGATTATCCATTTTATTGCTGAGGCTCTTTATCATTGTGATCATTATCTGACCCAATTACAGACAGCAGATCGCCATGCCCTCACGCTAAAAAGTAGAGATTTTCACTAGCGCATACTAGCTTGTTTCAGCAAGAACGTCATCAGGCAGGGCGATGCAAGCGCTGCCGGCACTGAATAGAGCAGCACAAGCCGCACGTGCCTCATCTTCCTCCAGCTTTCTGAACTGAACACGCCAAAGTGGTATCTGGCCATGTATAACAAGCGATAATTGGGCAGGGCGGCGGGTTAATACAGTCCCTGCTGTCCGGCGTGCTGAAATTGCAGCCTTATGGGCTGAAATACGGCGTGAGAAACTGCCAACTTGAATGCTCCATTGCTGGGGCGGTGCATCTAGAATGCGCGGCGGACGGGGCGGGGCGGCAACGCTAAGGGGCGCTGTAGCTGGCTGGGACGCTGAAGACACCGGCGCGCGCACGCCAACAGGTGCTGGCTTGGCAGCAGCCTGCAGAATTTCTGCTGGGCGCGGCGCAGGTAATGACGGGGCAGGCAGGCGCTTAACCTGAATAGTCTTCACCCGCTTAAACTGCTTACCCAGAATAGAGACCATATGCTTATCACGGCTACGACCGGTTTTACCGCCAAACACAACCCCTATCAGCCGCACGCCATTACGCTCAGCCGTGGCAACAAGATTAAAGCCGGCAGCGTTGGTATAGCCGGTTTTGATGCCGTCTGTCCCTTGGAAGGTTTTCAGAAGCCGGTTATGATTTTTGAATTTACGCCCGTTCCAGTTAAACTGGGTACGGCTGAAATAATGAAAATACTGCGGAAAATCACGTCTGACAGCCATCCCAAGACGTGCCATATCGCGCGCTGTACTATATTGGCTACTATGGGGGAGGCCAGAGGCATTCCGGAAAATGGTTCTGCTCATCCCAAGTGATTTTGCTTTACGCGTCATCTTGCGGGCAAATTCACGCTCGCTGCCACCGCCAAGATGCTCAGCAACAACGGTTGCAACGTCATTTGCTGATTTCGTAACCAGAGCGAGAATAGCATTTTTAACGGTAATTGTGTGTCCGGGCTTCAGATAAAGTTTTGATGGCGACCGGCTTGCCGCTGTCCTGGAGACCTTCATCCGCGTGCCCATTGTCACCTTTTTTTGCTGTAAGGCTTCAAACATTAAATAAAGTGTCATTATTTTTGTGAGGGAGGCAGGACGAAGCTGTTTATCGGCATTGCGCGAAAATAAGACCTTTCCCGATGACTCTTCAAGAATGATCGATGCATAGCGTGGGTTAGCAAAGGCATCTGAAATAGCCGAAAAATGAAGCCCAAAAAACACTATAAATCCAATGAAAACATGATAGTATGAACTTATTTTCATAAAACACTCTTATGGACAGTCAAAGAATTTACCGAGCCAAATAGACATCTAACGGTAAGGCTATCATAATGAATCATACTAGTCTTAACAGTAGAAACAACCCTATGTTCTGACATCAGAACATAAATTCAGTGAAAAAAATTTCGACACCCTCTTTCCCATTCAATTTAAATGCCAATATCATAGGGAAGAGTAAACAATTTCGGATGCCCGCAGGTCAGGATGTTATGAGTAACGAGAAACGGTTTGATAATGATGATAATGGAGGTGTGGTTCTCGATACGAAAATTGAGACTCAGAAGCCTGCGCTATATCGCGTTCTTATGCTCAATGATGATTACACGCCGATGGAATTTGTCGTCATGGTATTGCAGCGCTTTTTTGGGCATAATACCGAAGCAGCGCAGCGTATCATGCTGCATGTGCATCAGCGCGGTGTCGGTGTTTGCGGTATCTTTACTTATGAAGTAGCAGAAGCAAAAGCGGATCAGGTTATGACCTTTGCCCGTAAAAATGAACATCCGCTGCAATTGCAGCTTGAAAAGGAGTAGGCAGCGCGATGCTTTCGCAAGATCTTGAAGAAACATTACGCCGTGCCCTGTCACTTGCAGGAGAGCGCGCCCATGAATTTGCAACATTAGAGCATCTTTTGCTTGCGATGACGGACGACCCTGATGCGCTGGATGTATTGCATGGCTGCAAGGTTGATGTGCCGCAACTTCGCGAATTACTCAGTCGCCATATCGAAGAGGAATTTACCTCTATTGTAAATCCTGCTGAAGATCTGGAAGTTCAGCCTACCTCTGGCTTTCAACGTGTTGTTCAGCGCGCCATTATCCATACCCAGTCATCAGGCCGGGGCGTTGCAACGGCTGCCAATGTTCTGATCGCGATGTATTCGGAGCGGGAAAGTCATGCTGTCTGGTTCTTGAATTCTCTCAACCTCTCACGTCTCGATGCAGTAAGCTATCTGAGCCATGGCACAGGCGAGCCTGTTGAGGGCGCCGATGGTTCTGTGGATGATAATGCGGAAGGGGAGCGCGCAAAGTCAGATCCGCTCTCGGAATATTCAGTAAACCTAGTGGCAAAGGCGCGTGAAGGCCGGATTGATCCGCTTATTGGCCGGGATAGCGAAGTTGATAGAACCATTCAGGTTTTATGCCGCCGGACAAAAAATAACCCGCTTTATGTTGGCGATCCGGGTGTTGGCAAAACAGCGATTGCAGAAGGCCTTGCGTTGCGAATTGCAACAGGCGATGTGCCGGACGTCTTGTCTGAGGCTGTCATCTATTCTCTTGATATGGGCCAGCTTCTGGCAGGAACGCGTTACAGGGGCGATTTTGAAGAACGCCTGAAAGCGGTGATGAAACAAGTTGAAGAAGATGAGCAGGCGATTCTGTTCATTGATGAAATTCATACTATTATTGGCGCTGGCGCGACGTCAGGTGGGGCCATGGATGCCTCAAACTTGCTCAAACCAGCTCTGCAGACAGGGGGGCTACGCTGTATTGGGTCTACGACCTATAAAGAATTCCGCTCCTATTTTGAAAAAGATCGCGCTCTTGCTCGCAGGTTCCAGAAAATTGATGTGGTAGAGCCGACAATTCCG
>Ga0209199_1004774_pt1 | contig 12246 bp, 9 predicted proteins | sample COGITO_mtgs_1105_7_FD_184805 | JGI IMG/M metagenome (GOLD analysis project Ga0209199, IMG submission 184805) | Pelagic marine microbial communities from North Sea - COGITO_mtgs_110523 (SPAdes) (version 2) | ecosystem: Environmental > Aquatic > Marine > Epipelagic ...
GTGTTGTCGCCAGATTATGAAACACAGCCAGCGCACCGGTGGTAAAAATTGCAATGGTGATGCAAACACCCCGATTAGCCCCTTGCAGACAACACAGGCATTGCCTATAGAGGAGCTCAACAGCGGTTTCGAGGTTTATCAACCTGGATCCACCGAGAAAGAGCAACGGGCCGCGCGCCCGTTTTTTTGTATTTGAAAGACCCATGAACAACAGTTTGATAGCCAAAGCCGCCATTGATCGCCGTCTGGAAGAGATCATAACGCCCGTGATCGAAGATCTTGGGTTTGAGTTGGTGCGCGTACGGCTTATGAGCGGGCATGAAATCATCTTGCAGGTGATGGCGGACCGTCCCGAGGGCGGTATAGAAGTGGATGAATGCGGACAGATCAGCACCGCAATCAGCGCGGTACTGGATGTGGAAGATCCGGTTCTTGACGCCTACACGCTCGAGGTGTCCAGCCCTGGGATTGACCGGCCACTGACCCGGCTCAAGGATTTTGATATGTTCGAAGGCTATGAGGCCAAAATTGAAACCACCGAATTAATCGACGGACAGCGCCGGTTCAAAGGCCTGCTGGCTGGGACCGAAAATGATGATGTACTGATCAATATTAATCAGGGCACAATCGGGTTGAAGTTTGAATGGCTGTCAGATGCCAAACTGGTGCTGACCGATGATTTAATCAAGGAAATGCTGCGTCAACGCAAAGCTGCGGGGACGTTGAACGAAACGAAATTTGACAAGATTGAGACCGAAGCGTCCGAGGAGGACTAACCATGGCCATTACTTCAGCCAACCAGCTAGAGCTGTTGCAAACTGCCGAGGCAGTTGCCCGCGAGAAAATGATCGACCCTGCATTGGTGGTCGAAGCAATGGAAGAATCGCTCGCCCGTGCTGCCAAAAGCCGGTACGGCGCGGAAATGGACATCCGTGTGTCGATCGATCGCAAAACCGGACGCGCCAGCTTTACCCGCGTGCGCACCGTGGTCGAAGACGAAGAAGTCGAAAACTATCAAGCCGAAATGACCGTAGAGCAAGCCCGACCCTATCTTGAAAGCCCAGCCGTTGGCGATCAATTTATCGAAGAAGTGCCACCTGTTGAAATGGGCCGAATCGCCGCTCAATCGGCCAAGCAAGTGATCCTGCAGAAAATTCGCGAAGCAGAACGTGATCGCCAATTCGAAGAATTCAAAGACCGCGCCGGCACTATCATCAATGGCGTCGTCAAGCGCGAGGAATATGGCAATGTCATCGTCGACATGGGGCGTGGCGAAGCCATCCTGCGCCGCAACGACAAGATTGGTCGCGAAAGTTACCGGCCCAACGATCGGGTGCGTTGTTATATTAAGGATGTGCGCCGCGAACCGCGTGGACCCCAGATTTTCCTATCGCGCACCGACCCGCAGTTTATGGCCGAATTGTTCAAGATGGAGGTGCCGGAAATTTATGACGGCATCATTGAAATCAAGGCCGTCGCCCGCGATCCCGGCTCGCGCGCCAAAATCGCCGTGATATCATATGACAACTCGATTGACCCCGTGGGGGCCTGCGTCGGGATGCGCGGCAGCCGTGTTCAGGCTGTGGTGAATGAACTTCAGGGCGAAAAAATTGACATCATCCCGTGGAACGAAGACCAGCCAACATTTTTGGTCAATGCGCTGCAACCTGCTGAAGTCTCCAAAGTGGTTCTCGACGAAGAGGCAGAGCGCATCGAGGTTGTTGTTCCTGAAGAACAGTTAAGCCTGGCAATTGGCCGCCGTGGGCAAAACGTCCGCCTTGCCAGCCAACTCACCGGTCTGGATATCGATATCATGACCGAGGCCGACGAAAGTGCCCGGCGCCAGAAAGAGTTTGAGCTTCGTACCCAGTTGTTTATGGACGCGCTGGATCTGGACGAATTCTTCGCCCAATTGCTGGTATCAGAGGGTTTTACCAATCTCGAAGAAGTTGCCTATGTTGATGTTGAAGAATTGCTCGTCATCGATGGCGTAGACGAAGGCACCGCAGGAGAACTGCAGACCCGGGCGCGTGAACATCTCGAAGCTCAGGCGAAAAAGGCGTTAGACCATGCGCGCGAATTGGGTGTGCAGGACAGCCTGGTCGAGTTTGAGGGGCTGAACCCACAGATGATCGAAGCGCTCGCCGAGGACGGTATCTTTACGATCGAAGATTTTGCCACTTGCGCCGATTGGGAGCTTGCAGGCGGTTGGACAACAGTAGATGGCGAACGGGTCAAAGATGACGGTCTGCTCGAAAAATTCGACGTGTCGCTCGAAGAGGCTCAGACCATGGTGATGACCGCGCGGGTCCTTCTGGGCTGGGTCGATCCTACCGAACTTGATCCCACCGAGCCAGAAGCCGTGGGCGAAGCAGAGGACGGCACCGACAGCGATCTGGCCGATCCAGAAGCGGCCGGCAGCTGAGCACCGCCGTATTTAGGGACGATATGAACCAAATCGCAAAAAACCCAGACCGAGGCACCGGCACAGAGCGAAAATGCATCGCAACCGGAGAGGTGCAGCCAAAATTTGGCCTGATCCGCTTTGTGGTGGGGCCGGATCAACACATCGTACCTGACGTCTTGGGTAAGCTGCCCGGACGCGGCATCTGGGTCTCTGCAAAATACGAAATGCTTGCTAAAGCCATCGCGAAAGGCTTATTTTCAAGAGGCGCAAAACAGGCTGTTTCTGTGCCAGATACTTTGATATCTGATATAGAAACCCAGTTGGCACGCCGTGTTATAGACTTGATAAGCCTTGCCCGTAAATCTGGCCAAGCCATTTCCGGCTATGAAAAAGTCAAGGATTGGCTAAGCAAAGAAACCGCCCGTGTTCTAATACAGGCAAGCGATGGGTCAGCACGCGGAAAGTCCAAACTAAGCACGCCTTATGGCGGCTCATTTATTGGATGGCTTACCGCCGACGAATTAGGTTTGGCATTTGGACGACAAACTGCAATACATGGCGCTCTAGCCTCTGGTGGACTCACCTCTCGTATTGTAGAGGAAGCAGCACGTCTCAAAGGTTTGCGCGTGATTGATGATAGTGACGGTGGCAGGGGCCATCGGGAAGGAAAAGACAGCTAGATGAGCGATAGTGACGGCAAAAAGACATTGGGTCTCCGCGGAGGTGCCCGCCCGGGCAACGTAAAGCAAAGCTTTAGCCACGGGCGGACGAAAAGCGTCGTGGTGGAAACCAAACGCAAACGCGTTGTGGTGCCGAAATCGACGGTCAACAAATCTGCTGGTGGGTCTACACCGGCGGCGGCATCCATGAAGCGGCCTGCAGGCATCAGCGATGTGGAAATGGAACGTCGGCTCAAGGCCGTTCAGGCTGCCAGAGCCCGCGAGGTTGAAGACGCCGCAAAGCGTGCGGCCGCCGAGCTCGCCAGCGAAGAGGAACGCAAACGCCGCCGGGCGGAGATGGAGGCCCAAGAGGCCGAACGCCGCGAAGCCCAAGAACTGGCGAAGAAAAAAGCCGATGAGTCAGAGGCCCTGCGCAAGGCCGCTGAAGAAGCTGCCAAACAGGCGGCTGAAAGCGTCGATAATGCAGCGCCACAGCCTGCCGCCGCAAAAGTGGCCCCAAAAACCGCGCCAACTAAAGCCGCGCCAACCCCGCTTCGCAAAAAAGAGCGTGAGGCAGACACCCGCGATAAAAACCGCAACAAAGGCGGTGACGACAACCGACGGTCAGGTAAACTGACGCTGAACCAAGCGCTCTCGGGTGGCGAAGGCGGCCGACAAAAATCCATGGCCGCAATGAAGCGCAAGCAAGAGCGCGCACGCCTCAAGGCCTTGGGCCAGAATATGGAGCGCGAAAAGATTGTCCGCGATGTCCAGCTGCCAGAGGCCATTATCGTATCCGAGTTGGCAAACCGGATGGCCGAACGGGTCGGCGATGTTGTTAAATCCCTGATGCAAATGGGCATGATGGTAACGCAAAACCAATCTATTGACGCGGATACAGCAGAACTGATTATCCAAGAGTTTGGTCATAAAGTTGTCCGGGTTTCAGACGCTGATGTGGAAGATGTGATCAATGAAATCGTCGACGCCGACGAGACCTTGATCTCTCGGCCACCTGTGATCACCATCATGGGCCACGTCGACCACGGCAAAACATCTCTACTGGATGCGATTCGAGACGCCAAGGTCGTCGCTGGCGAAGCTGGGGGCATCACGCAACATATAGGTGCCTATCAGGTCAAGACCGCAGGGGGCACTGTGTTGAGTTTTCTCGACACGCCCGGTCACGCAGCCTTTACCTCGATGCGATCGCGCGGCGCGCAAGTTACCGATATTGTGATTTTGGTTGTTGCGGCTGATGATGCCGTTATGCCGCAGACGATTGAGGCCATTAATCATGCCAAAGCGGCAGGTGTGCCGATGATTGTGGCCATCAATAAAATGGATAAGCCAGATGCGACCCCCGACAAAGTGCGGACGGATCTGTTACAGCACGAGGTGATCGTTGAGAAAATGTCTGGCGAAGTGCAGGATGTCGAAGTTTCGGCTATAACCAGCATGGGACTGGATGAATTGCTGGAAGCAATCGCGTTGCAGGCCGAGATTCTAGAATTGAAAGCCAACCCCGACCGCGCCGCTCAAGGCGCCGTGATTGAGGCACAGCTTGACGTGGGACGCGGTCCGGTTGCCACGGTTCTGGTTCAAAAAGGTACATTGAAACAAGGCGATATATTCGTTGTCGGCGAACAATGGGGCCGTGTACGCGCCTTGATTGACGACAAGGGTGACCGGATCAAGACCGCAGGTCCATCCGTACCGGTTGAGGTTCTGGGGCTGAATGGCACCCCTGAGGCCGGTGATGTTCTGAACGTTGTCGACACCGAGGCACAAGCCCGCGAGATTGCCGAATACCGCGCAAACGCCGCAAAAGACAAACGTGCCGCAGCCGGCGCGGCCACCACGCTTGAGCAATTGATGACCAAGGCCAAGCAAGACGAAAACCTCAGCGAGCTGCCGATTTTGGTGAAAGCCGACGTACAGGGATCTGCAGAAGCAATTGTTCAGGCGATGGAGAAAATCGGCAATGATGAGGTGCGCGTTCGGGTGCTTCATTCTGGTGTGGGCGCAATCACCGAAAGCGATATCGGCCTTGCCGAAGCGTCTGGCGCACCGGTGATGGGCTTTAACGTCCGGGCCAATGCGTCCGCGCGCAACTCGGCCAATCAAAAAGGCGTCGAGATTCGCTATTATTCGGTGATCTATGATCTGGTTGATGACGTCAAAGCCGCCGCAAGCGGCTTGCTGAGCGCCGAAATTCGCGAGAATTTCATTGGCTATTCAAAGATCAAAGAAGTGTTCAAAGTCTCGGGTGTCGGCAAAGTTGCGGGCTGCCTTGTCACCGAAGGTGTCGCGCGCCGCTCGGCAGGTGTGCGTCTGCTGCGCGACAATGTGGTGATCCACGAGGGAACGCTGAAAACGCTCAAACGCTTCAAGGACGAAGTGCCAGAAGTACAATCTGGCCAGGAATGCGGTATGGCGTTTGAAAACTATGAAGATATACGCGCCGATGATGTGATCGAAATCTTTGAGCGCGAAGAGGTGATGCGTAACCTCGACTAAACAGAGACCGGCCTCAATGTCACAGATTTTAAAAGCGCGCGAGGTTCTCGGGCGCTTTTATCTTTTGTGGTGGCAAAAATGATGTTCTAAAGCCAATCCCGCAGGATCGGGATCAACGGGATGTCCGCCGCGGGCATCGGATATGACGACAGATCTTTGGCGTGGGACCATTCCAAAACCTGCCCCTCGCGCCCACGCGGGATGCCCTCCCATTTGCGACAGGCAAACAGCGGCATTAGCAGATGAAACCCTTCATAGCTGTGCGAGGCAAATGTCAGAGGCGCCAGACAAGATGCCCAGGTATCAATGCCCAACTCCTCTTGCAATTCACGGATTAGAGCCCCTTCGGGGGTCTCGCCACACTCAACTTTACCACCGGGAAATTCCCATAATCCTGCCATCGACTTTCCGGCGGGACGCTGTGCCAGTAATACCCGGCCGTCACGGTCGATCAGCGCCACGGCCGATACCAACACCGTCTTCATGATCTATAGTCCGCATTGATCTCAATATAGCCATGTGTGAGATCACAGGTCCAGACGGTTGCGCTGTGCGCCCCTATCCCCAAATCTACCGCAATCCGCAAGTTGCTGCCCTTCATATAGGCCGCTGCCTCATCTTCACGATAGCTCGGCGCAACCCAGCCGTTTTCTGCAACCAGAATATCACCAAAGCGGATCGTCAACAAATCCCGGTCCGCCACTGCACCGGATTTGCCAATCGCCATGACCACCCTGCCCCAGTTTGGATCCTCACCGGCAACCGCCGTTTTCACCAAGGGTGAATTGGCAATAGCCATCGCATGGGTATGCGCATCTTTAGTACTTTTTGCGCCCAACACCGCGATTTCGATAAATTTGCTGGCGCCCTCGCCGTCGCGCACCACTTGATGCGCCAAATCCAGCATCACTGCGTGCAAGGCATCACGAAACACCCCATGGCTCTGTGTCACCCGAACCTGAGCCGCCCCGGTGGCTGCCACCAAAACACTGTCTGACGTCGAGGTATCGCTGTCGACGGTGATGCAGTTAAAAGTCACATCTGACAACTGTCCCACCATAGTTTGCAATGTATTTTGATCGACCGCGGCATCGGTAAAAATATATGCCAGCATCGTCGCCATATCGGGGGAAATCATCCCTGATCCCTTGGCAATACCCGCGATTCTCACTGTTTTACCGTCGATTTCGATCTCGGCGCAGGCACCTTTGGCAAAGGTATCAGTGGTCATAATTGCCGCCGCTGCCGAATTAATCGCGCCCGGATCAAGCCGGTGTTTCAGATCGGGCAGGCAACCGACGATGCGATCATAGGCCAGCAGTTCACCAATCACACCGGTCGATGACGAGAACACCCGCTTGGGATCAAGCCCAAGCGTATCGGCCACAGCTGCCGTGATCGCCTCAGTCGCCACAACGCCCTCACGGCCAGTAAAAGCATTTGCATTACCAGAATTGACCACAATCGCTGCGCCACCATCTGCAGGCAGGCCAATTTTGTTCTGACAATCCAATACCGGGGCAGCGCGCGTTGCAGAACGGGTAAACACCCCTGCAACTGCACTGCCCGGAGCCAGCAGCGCCAGCATAACGTCATCGCGCCCCTGATAGCGCACCCCAGCGGCGGCTGTGGCAAAACGCACCCCGTCAATGACCGGAAGCTCTGGAAACCGCGCTGGTGCAAGCGGCGAAGGCGTCATATCAGCGGCCACCCGAAATCAATCCAGCAAGGCTTGATTAAGCAGCAGCGCAGGATCAATCTCACCGGCTTCAACCCGGGTCACCTGCGCCGCGGCCACGAGGCCCTGAATATGCGCTTCAGTCTTGCTTTGCCGCAAACGCTGTTCGATTTCCCCGCGTGCCTCCGGCAGCGTCGGGGCCTCCATCGCCCGACTGTCATTGAGCTTGATCACATGCCAGCCAAACTGGGTCTGTATCGGCGCAGAGATCCCCCCGACTTCCAGCGTTTTCACTGCCTGCTCAAACTCGGGCACCATCATGCCCGCACCAAACCAGCCAAGTTGACCACCGTTCGGACCCGAAGGACCCGTCGATTTTTCTTTTGCAAGCTCGGCAAAATCTGCACCGTCCTCAAGAGCAACGGTCAGTGCCAGGGCACCCTCTTCGGTTTCTACCAGTATGTGGGACGCGTTATATTCAGCACCGCTTTCCATATTGGCATATTCAGACTGGTACATCTGCTCTACATCGTCTTGGCTGAGCTCCTTGGCCATTACCTCTTCGATCGCTGAGCCAGCCAACAACATACGGCGCTGGTTTTCCAACTCTAATTTGGTCCGCGTGGTCACTTCGCCCGAAGTGGATTGTGCCAGCAGCGTCTGTTGCACCAACTGATCCAACAGGCCTTCGAACAGCATCTCGGCAGGATAGTTGCTATACTGCTCAGGCAGAGCCCGACGAGCAAGAATCATATGACCCAAGGTGATCTCTGTGCCATTCACTGTCGCAACGACGGTATTTGCATCGGCACTGTCATCCGCCGCGACGGGGAGAGCCAAACTCAAAGAGACAGCCAGCAGGGACAGTTTAGTGAGACGTTTTAACAATGTTTCTTCCTTCATATGTGGCCGCAGGGTCTGGCGGCGTTGACACAGCTTTTGACGCAGCTTACATCGCTCCTTGGTAGTTACCACATCAATCGGGTGTAACCCTATTGGGTGTTGTCCGGACGGGCAAGTGAATGCGACGTTAAGTTGCCGCAAAAAAGGAAATGATAGACCATGTTGGGTATCGGTACTCTTGCGAAAAAAGTCTTTGGCACGCCCAATGACCGGAAAATAAAAGCGACCCGGCCAATGGTCGATAGGATCACGGCGCTCGAGCCCGAATACGAAAAACTGTCCGATGAAGGATTGATTGAAAAAACCCGCAGCCTGCAACAACGGGCACAGGCCGGAGAAGCGCTGGAAGCATTGTTGCCGGAAGCCTTTGCCAATTGCCGAGAGGCTGCCAGACGGGCCCTAGGCTTACGCGCCTTTGATGTGCAATTGATGGGGGGTATTTTTCTACATGAAGGCAATATATCTGAAATGAAGACCGGCGAGGGTAAAACCCTTGTGGCGACCTTTCCAGCCTATCTCAATGCGCTGACCGGAAAAGGCGTCCATATCGTCACGGTCAACGATTATCTCGCACGTCGCGACAGCGAATGGATGGGCAAGGTCTATAGTGCGCTTGGCATGACCACAGGTGTGATCTATCCACAACAGTCCGAGGCTGAGAAACACGCCGCCTATCGCTGTGACATCACCTATGCGACCAACAACGAGCTGGGCTTTGATTATCTGCGCGATAACATGAAATCCGAACTCAGTGAAATATACCAGCGCGATCATAATTTTGCCGTGGTCGATGAGGTCGACAGTATTTTGGTCGACGAAGCGCGGACCCCACTGATCATTTCCGGCCCGTCGCAAGACCGCTCAGAACTTTATATTGCGATCAATAAACTCATCCCAGATCTGCAAGACACGCATTTTGCGCTGGACGAAAAAACCCGCAACGTGACCTATACAGATGAGGGCAATGATTTTCTCGAAGAGCTGTTGAAAACCCACGATCAATTGCCAGAGGGGCAATCGCTTTATGATCCCGAAAGCACAACCATCGTGCATCATGTCAATCAGGGTCTGCGGGCCCATAAGCTGTTTACCCGAGACAAAGACTACATTGTGCGCAACGGCGAGGTTGTACTGATTGACGAATTTACCGGCCGTATGATGTCGGGTCGCCGGCTTTCGGATGGGTTGCATCAAGCGATTGAGGCCAAAGAGGGCTGCCCTATTCAGGCCGAAAATGTCACTCTGGCAAGCGTTACCTTTCAAAACTATTTCAGGCTGTACGACCGGCTCTCGGGCATGACAGGAACCGCATTGACCGAAGCCGAGGAATTTGCAGAAATTTACGGGTTGGGCGTGGTCGAAGTCCCCACCAACCAGCCAATTGCGCGAATCGATGAAGATGACCGGGTCTACCGCACTGCAACAGAGAAAAACCAAGCAATCGTTGACGAGATCAAAACTGCCAACGGCAAAGGGCAGCCTGTTCTTGTCGGCACCACCTCTATCGAAAAATCCGAATTCCTCAGCGAGATGCTTAAAAAAGAGAACCTTGAGCACAACGTTCTGAATGCCCGTCAGCACGAACAAGAGGCAGAAATAATCGGCGATGCCGGCAAACTCGGCGCGATCACCATCGCAACCAATATGGCGGGGCGTGGAACAGATATCCAATTGGGCGGCAATGTCGAGATGAAGGTGCTAGCCGCTCTGTCTAAAGATGAAAATGCCGATCCAGATATTTTACGCGCTTTGATCGAATCCACCCATTCCAAAGAAAAAGAAAAAGTACTGGAAGCAGGCGGCCTTTTCGTGCTGGCCACAGAGCGCCACGAGAGCCGCCGCATAGACAACCAGCTGCGCGGCCGCTCGGGACGACAGGGCGATCCAGGAAAATCTTCGTTCTTTCTCAGCTTAGAAGACGACCTGATGCGAATCTTTGGCTCAGAGAAACTAGATAAAGTGCTGTCTACTTTAGGTATGAAAGACGGAGAGGCGATCATCCATCCCTGGGTCAATAAATCTTTGGCCCGCGCCCAAGCCAAGGTCGAGGGTCGCAACTTTGACATTCGCAAACAGCTGTTGAAATTTGACGATGTGATGAACGACCAGCGCAAGGTGATCTTTACCCAACGGCGCGATGTGATGGAAGCCAACGATCTGGCCGAGATCATAAAAGATATGCGGTATCAAGTGATCGACGATCTGATTGAAACGCATATGCCGCCAAAATCTTATGCTGATCAATGGGATACCGAAGGCCTCTATGCTGCTTGCCTTGAACATCTTGGTGTGGATATGCCGGTGATCGAATGGGGCAATGAAGAGGGCGTTGATGATGAGGTAATGCGCGAGCGCCTCAGCAGTGCGGTGGATGAGGCCATGGCCAAAAAAGCCATCGCCTTTGGCCCGGATACAATGCGCCAGATCGAGAAACAAATTTTACTACAGACAATTGACGGAAAATGGCGGGAGCACCTGCTAACGCTGGAACATCTGCGCTCTGTGGTCGGGTTCCGCGGTTATGCACAGCGTGACCCTCTCAATGAATATAAAAACGAATCTTTCCAACTATTTGAATCGATGCTGGATTCGCTGCGCAATGAAGTGACACAAAAGCTGGCGCAAATCCGCCCGATGACAGAAGAAGAACAACGCGCTATGGCCGAGCAGATGGCGGCGCAACAGGCCGTATTGCAACAGGCCGCCCTGCAACAAGCGTCTCAGACTGCGTCAGAGGCGGCTCCGGCAGCAGGCTTTGATGAAACTGACCCCTCAACTTGGGGGAACCCAGGACGCAATGAGCCCTGTCCATGTGGGTCGGGAAAGAAATTCAAGCATTGTCATGGAAAGGTGTAATCCCGGCGGTGACCCACATATGCAGGTCCTATCGTAAAAGAAACGGGGAGGTGGCTTGCTAAAATTATGCTTGTCTTTGATTGAAGATGTGCGATTTTGCAACAGACTAACTGCGTCCCTGCAGTCACCTATAGGAAATAAAATGGGCAAACCCGGCTCTTTGGCTTTTGCTGTGATCATGATGATAGCCTCTGTTGTCTGGGCACGGGCCCTGCCGGCAGAGCAAGTAGCCTCAGACCAAGAAAAAATAGGCTCGGAAATGATAGGTCCGGCCGTAGACTGTGCTATCAGCATGACGGCAAAAGCCGAACCACTGGCCATGGCAGCCCTGACCATCACTGCGGGTTGCCTACCAGAGGAACAAATTGTCCTCCACCACAGTGGGCTGATGTTTAGCCATAAAACCGACGCTGCGGGCGTGGCCAGAATGACGGTGCCAGCGCTGACCACAAAAGCAATTTTTGTCGCAACATTTGACAATGGTGACGGCGCCCTCACAATGATAGACGTGCCAGACGCTGACAAATTCCAGCGGATTGCGCTGCAGTGGCAAGGCGCAAAAGGGCTGCAGTTGCACGCATATGAAGATGATGCAACTCATGGATCTGACGGCCATCTCTCTTTGCACACCTCCCCTCTTGATCCGGACAGTACCGAGATGGAAGACCATTTTTTCACACAGCATGGGATTGCTACGATCCCCGACGGGTTTCATGCCGAGATTGCCTCTTTTCCCGTGATTGCAAGCGGCAAAGTAAAAGTGACAAATCTAAGCGTCGAAGTCGAAATAACAGATGAAAACTGTGGACGTACCATCGCTGGTGAACTCCTAAATCACAGCGCTGACACCCGATCCAAGGGTCAGCAACTGACACTTTATTTACCAAAATGTGACGCTGTCGGTGATTTAATTGTCATGGACGCCATACTAGATAACTCTCTCACGTCCAAAGAATAATAAACGATGCAGGCACTCAGGCGATTATTTTCTAGTTTGTTCGGTGCCTTTCTTATTCTCTTAAGCTTGGGCGTTGCAGGTCAAGCCCAAGACGTTGTGCTAACATCGCGCGACGGGGCGATTGAACTGTCCGGCACGCTGCTTGGTTTCAATGGGGAGTTCTATCGCGTTGATACCGTTTATGGAGAGCTGACTGTCGATGGATCAGGCGTGACCTGTGACGGACCTGGTTGCCCCAGCCTTACCGATTATATCGCCCAGATCC
>Ga0209199_1004776_pt1 | contig 12239 bp, 9 predicted proteins | sample COGITO_mtgs_1105_7_FD_184805 | JGI IMG/M metagenome (GOLD analysis project Ga0209199, IMG submission 184805) | Pelagic marine microbial communities from North Sea - COGITO_mtgs_110523 (SPAdes) (version 2) | ecosystem: Environmental > Aquatic > Marine > Epipelagic ...
TCGCGTACGGGCGTACGCCCCATCTGCAAGTTATCCGCGAGTTTCCGTTCTGAAAGGGCTTGCTCCGTGGCAAGCTCTCCGCTCAGGATAAGATCCAAAAGCAGCATATAGGCGCGGTCGCGTTCAAAAACTGACGTATCTGACATACCGGTATACCAGTTGAATTTAGATTATGAGTCAACGCAAGAACGACAATTTTGTAATTTGCCTAATTTTTTTACCAAAGCATCATCGCTGTAGCCAAAGGTTTCCAATAAATAGTTTTGCCTTGAACATCAGAATCCCTAATTTTAGCTTTTAATCGTAAAAATGAGTAATTTCAGAGCATTCTTTCTTTAGTGAGGACATTAATTATGGTGAATGAAAAGTCTTTGATCGATACAATCATTAAGGATGGTATCGGTAGAATCACAATTAATCGCGCCGAAAAACGGAATGCCATGACGCTCGGAATGTGGCGCGATCTTGGTGCTGTCCTTGAGGCTTGGGCAGAAAACTCTGAGATCAGAACCTTGATCATTGCTGGCGATGGGGACTTAAGTTTTTGCGCTGGCAATGATATCAAAGAATACGTAACCATTCGCGTAACGCCTGAGCAAAGAGAAACCTACGATGCGACAACAACGCATACTTACGACCTTTTAAGAACATTCCCAAAACCCACGATTGCGAGAATTACGGGATTTTGTGTTGGTGGCGGTATGGAGCTGGCACTTTTGTGTGATCTGCAAATTGCTGCTGATACCGCAACGTTTGGCGTCACTCCGGCGCGCCTTGGGATTGGTTACAAGCTCAACGATGTTCAACTATTGTTGACCAATATTTCAGCCAAACACGCCAAGGAGATTCTCTATACCGCAGACCGGTTCCCGGCGGACGATGCTGTCAGATGGGGATTGATAAGCCGCAGCGTTCCCGCGGGAGAGCTTGATGCGACGATTGCGACACTTGCAGCACGCATTGCCGCCAACGCACCTATGACCGTAAACGCTTTGAAACAAACAATTCATGAGGCCATAAAGGCAGAGCCCAACGAGGATTTATGTAACGCCTTAGTTGCCGCTTGTGATGCCAGTTCAGACCGTATCGAGGGACAAGCTGCATTCGCAGAAAAACGTAAACCTAAATTTACAGGCACATAGTAAGAACTATTTTGTTGGGGCATGAAGCAATAATAGCAAAAAAAATGTGGCCGATAAAATCACACGCGACATCACTCGTAGCCTAAAATACTATCTTCGGGCCTGTCGCATTTGTGGGTATTTTAACATTCTACAAGAATGCCCATTCTCTCAGCGTCATATGTCACCAAGCTCATCGTTATCGCCCGCTCGCCGTGCCAGCACGCCTTGGATCTGCTCCTGCTGATAACGTACCTGTCTCAGAATCAGAAACGACAGCCAAAACACCACCTGCTTTCCAAGTACCATCTTGCCAACGTTCGACCTTATGGCCGCGCTTTATCAGGTCTTCAACGACAACGTCTGGAATACTTTGCTCAATCATCAAGAGATCAGGGTTATAGGTATTTGGCGCAAACGACGACGGAAAACTGTATGTCGCAAATCGCGGTGCCTCGACGGCTTGCTGAATATCCATGCCAAAATGGAATTTGTTCACATAGACCTGCATCATGGCTTGAATTTGCACATCACCACCAGGCGTTCCAAACGCCATTAATGGCTTGCCATCTTTCAATGCAATGGCTGGATTAGGCGTCAGGCGAGGTCGCTTACCAGGGGCCAACGCATTTATTGACTCTGACGTGCCCCGCGATTGAGACCCGCGCGAAGACGGGCATAACCCAGTGCCCGGAATAACCTCAGTATCTGCAGATGTGTCACTTGGCGTCGCCGAGAACATATTCCCATCACGGTCAATGACAGCAACATACGATGTGTCTGCAGACGCAGGATCAGCCATCGGGTATTTTCTGCCAGGTGATGTGTCATGGGGATCATTCTCTCCATTAAGATCAGGCCCAGCCTGTATTCTATCATGTCGCGTGCCACCCAAAATAGTTCCTGCAGGCGGCATGCCTTTGTGGGCATGGTCCATATCGATCAATGCCATTCGCTTCGCAAGATATTCAGGATCAAGCATTTCGGTCACTGGCACATCAACAAAAGCGGGGTCTGTGACGAAGGCCTCACGATCTGCAAAGACCAATTTAAAGATTTCAGTCATCGTGTGGATATAGTCAGCCGAATTATGCTTCAATTTCGATGGATCAATCATTTCCAACATCCGAAAACCCTGTGCCAGCGAGATACCCTGACACCAGGCACCGCAGGTCACGATTTCGGCATCGTGAAAAGGAACGGACAGTGGTTCTTCGTACTGAACACGATAGTCGGCCATATCTTCCATGCGCATAAAACCATCATTCGCAATATGGAAATCACAAATCTTGCGGGCAATGTCGCCTTTGTAGAATGCATCACGTGCCGCCTGGATACCTCGAAGACGATCCCCACCAGCTGACTGCTCTTCATCAATCATATATTGGATAGAGGCCGCAAGCTCGGTTTGAACAAAAATCTCACCGACCTCAGGTGGGCGTCCGTTTGGCAAATAGATTGACTGCGTGGCGGGCGAGCGGCGATATGCTTCTTCATTACTCGCAATAAACTCGGCAAAAACAGGATAGACCGCAAAGCCTTCACGTGCATACCGTTCAGCGTATTTGGCGACATCACCAAACCGCATCGTACCATACTCTCCTAACGCCTCAATCCAGGCTGCAGGGGCCGCAGGTACCACTGTCCGCTGAATACCTTGGGGCATTGCACCGCCATGCTTTTTTTCAAAATAATCGACGGACGCCAATGCCGGCCAAACACCCAACCCATCAATCGTGATCGTTTTCCCGGTCTCAGCCATCCGGATCATGATGGGCGCCACACCAGCGAAATTCACCAAGTCACTATGAAGGATTCCCAACGCCATCCCGGCAGCCACACCTGCATCAATGGCATTGCCACCTGTTTCCAGTATTTCCATACCAGCTTTGGTCGCGAGTTCGTGGCCTGAAGAGATTGCATATTGTTGCGCTAAAACCTGGGGACGTGATATGATCATAATTTGCTGCTCTCAATCAATTCGGTGGAGGGGCTACGTTTAATAATAGCTCCATTAAATCGCGGCCAAGGACGATGTGTCCATCGAAGATTTGCTTCATCTCAGTGACTAATTGTTCAAGGACATTTGGCGCATCTAAAAGATTAATGAAATGGATTAACACAACAATTTTTACATAGGCACGACTTTAGCCGCAACATTAAGTTATGATTTTGTGAAGTAGAAATCAAAACCATCGAAGACTAAGGCACAATCATCAACAAACATCACGTCATTAGCTTTCTTTTATAACCCAGGCTTGAGGGCCTCATCCGAGACGGCTATTCTAAATCCGATGGCGACGCTCTTTTCCTCGTTAAACCTCCCATCGCACTGGCCTTCCTGGTCGCATCTGTTTTCATTATTTACTCTGCAACGCGCGGAACCAAACCCACTTAGTAAGAATAGTCTCGTTATAAAAGGAATGACCCGTGAGCACCCAAACCGAAGACACCCCTCTTGTAAATGGCAAACCTTATCGCCTACGTTTGCCCGGCCCAACTACTGTTCCCCTGCGCATTCGCGAAGTATCCGCGCAAGCGATCCTCAATCACCGCGGGCCTGAATTCGCATCGCAGCTAGGCGAAGTGGTCGAAATGCTGCGCCCAGTCATCGGCACTGCTAATGACATTCTTATGTTTGCCAGTTCTGGTACTGGCGTGATGGAGGCAAGTCTTGCCAATGTCCTCGCACCAGGTGACAAAATCCTAGTTCTTAGCAACGGCCAATGGGGTGAACGGTTTATCAGCATTGCCAACGCACTGTTCCAAGACATCACAATCGATAAGATCGAAGTCCCCTGGGGTGCCGCAATTTCGGGCAATGATCTCAAGGAACGCCTTTCCTCGGATGATTATGCTGCTGTTATTGCTGTTCATAACGAAAGCTCGACAGGTGCGATTTCTGATCTCGCTGAAATCGGTGCATTGGTCCGTGAAACATCCGCAGTTCTCATCGTTGACTCTATAAGTGGAACGGGTGGCATGGAAATGCGCCAAGATGAATGGGGCATTGATGTCTTGTTAACGTCGTCACAAAAAGCACTCATGTGCCCTCCTGGTATTGGTATTGTCAGCGTCAGCGATAAAGCATGGGAACGTATCGAAAATGATGCTAGGCGTGCACGATTCTATTGGGATTTTCGCAAAGCCCGCGAATGGGCACCCAAAGGACAAACTGCCTTCACGCCGCCAGTATCCCTTATTGCTGGCTTACACGAGGCATTGGTATCTATTCACGAAGAAAGCCTACAAGCTGTCCTCAAGCGTCATGAACAGCTCGCAAAAGCACTTCAAGCAGGTGGACTTACCATGGGCTTCACGCTTTTCCCAACAGCACCCATGACGTCAAATACTGTGGCTGTTTTTGCCGTACCAGATGGCGTCGACGGGGTGGATATTGTGAAGCGAATGTATAAAGATCACGGAAGTGTCATTGCGGGATCACGAAATGCACTTCGTGGAAAGATCATTCGTATTGGTACGATGGGCGCCGTGACAGAGGATGATATTATGACTGACCTCGAACATCTTGAAGCGACGATGATCTCTCTTGGCGTTGATTTAACTCCAGGGGCAGCGGTTGCTGCTGCACGAGCCACCCTCTGATGCCGTCAAGTTCTGTCACGCCTGCAACGATCAGCGAGAAAATACTTTCAGCGCATTGTGGTCGCGAATGCCGAGCCGGTGAAAGCGTTGTCTGCAAAGTCGATGCAGCTATGGCGACCGACGGGTCTGCGCCAATGGCTATCGATTACTTCAATAAGATGGGTGGTAAGAAACTCGCCGAGCCTCAATCGATGATTTTTGCCCTTGATCACTATGCCCCGCCGGACAACCCAGCGACCGTAGAGCTTCAAGATCGCATCCGCCGCTTTAGTGAAGAACAAGGCAACACCCTTTATGATATTGGGGCCGGCATTGGGCATCAGTTGATGATCGAACGCGGACATGTGAAACCGGGACAACTCATTGTTGGCGCTGACAGCCATTCGGTTGCATATGGTGCCGCAAATGTCTTTGCAACGGGTGTCGGTTCTTCAGACCTTGCCGCCGTAATGTTAACAGGCAAGCTATGGTTCAAGGTTCCAGAAAGTATTCGCGTCAAGTTGACAGGCAAACTTCCAAATGGCGTTGATGCCAAAGACATCGCGCTTGAAATTAATCGTACGCTCGATCCTGCCGAAGCGTCGTATCGCACGCTTGAGTTCCAAGGCGATGGTGCCGCATCACTTACATTCGAAGAACGTATGCTACTGACGAATATGTCTACGGATGCGGGTGCCAAGGCAGGCGTATTCGCTGCTGATGCAACAACGACTGCATATTTAAATGCTGGCGATGACGTGGGTGTGGCCGTGCATGCTGATAAAGATGCTGTGTATGCGCTCGATTTAAATATCGACCTGGATCAGCTCACACCGCGTCTCGCGCGTCCGCCTGTCGATGGTGCAGCCGCTGAGATTGTCGGGATAGAACAGGATCTAGGGACACCCGTCGACATGGTATACCTCGGCACATGTACAGGTGGTCGTAAATCTGACCTCGAGCGTGCTTTGAACGTACTCCGTACCGGTGGCACTAAACATAAGCGGGTGCAGCTTATCGTCACGCCAGCGTCTGATCGCGTATACAGCGATCTTGCAACTGAAGGCATGCTCGCTGAATTTATCGCACTCGGAGCGCTGGTCATGACACCAGGATGCGGATCATGCTGTGGGACGTGCGGCACAATCCCAGGCAACGAAAAAGTCGTTATGTCTGCTGCGAACCGTAACTTTACCGGCCGCATGGGGAATGCAAAAGCACGGGTCTACTTAGCTTCACCAGAAGCGTGCGCCGCCGCCGCAATCACAGGTGAAATCACCGACCCAAGGACCTTCCTTGAGGCCCAGCAATGACCTCACTTACCATTAATGGCCCTGCACGTCTTGTTGGCGCGGATATCAATACGGACTACATAATCTCATCTAGACGAAAGCGCGTCACAATCGATCCTGATGCCCTCCGGCTACATATTTTTGAAGACTATAATGCTGAATTTGGCCAAAGCCTTAAACCAGACGATATCATTGTTGCGGGTAAGAATTTTGGTTGTGGGTCTGCAATGGAGGTCGCTGTTACGGTTGTTCGCGCCGCAGGTATTTCCTGTGTGCTAGCGCCCAGTTTTGCCCGTGCGTATTACCGTAACGCAATCAATAACGGCTTGTTACCAGTTATCTGTGATACATCAAGTATCCAGGAAGGTGACACGTTATCCATTGTATCCGAAGGCAATGACATTCATGTCACCAACACAAGCCGCGACATATCAATTGGCGCTGCATCCCTTTCATCAATGATGATCGAAATACTGAAAACAGGTGGACTCACGGAATATCTCCGCAAGCATGGCGACTTTCCAAGCGAAATTTAAACGACACTTAGACTGATAACGAAAAAGGAATACGAACATGGCTGTACAAAAATTTAATGTTGATTTTGAAAAACTCTCAGCAGAGACGCTTGAGCAATGGAGCAAAATTCCACCTGCAATTGCAACAGATTGCATGAACCGCACCAACTCTATGTCTGGCGATATGCAGCCTATATCTCTCGGCATGAAAATTTGTGGTCAGGCGCGTACCGTCACAACAATGGTCGGCGACAACGGTGCCAGCCATGCTGCCATCGGCATGCTAGAGCCTGGCGAAATCATGGTTATTGACGCCCGCGGCCACAAAGAAACGGCTGTTTGGGGTGGCATCATGACCCGTGCCGCAATGAAGCAAGGCATCGGCGGCTTGATTGTTGATGGCGCTGTCAGAGACGCTGATGAAATTCGTGAATTCGGCTTTCCAACATTTGCCCTCGCGACCTGCCCTGCGGGCCCTAGCAAAGGCTTTGGCGGCATCATTGATGGTGTGATTTCTTGTGCACGCTGCCCTGTAAAACCTGGCGATGTCGTTATTGGTGATGACGACGGCATCACGGTCATTCCATTGGAACGTCAGGCACAAATTCTAAAAGCGTGCATCGAAAAAATTGCACAAGAAGAAGCCACGAATGCAGATATCAAAAAAGGTGTTCTACCTGGAACACGATTTGGTCTGGAAATCGAAGAAATTAGCTAAGCCATTCAGGCTGAAGTATAGCGAATACCCTGGGCGGACAGCATCTATGAATGTCCGCTCAAGAGCCCGATGCTGACGGTGTCACTGGGCCATATGCCAAGATACGTGTGACGGCACCTTCTAGCGTATTATCACTACAATCTGGCATCTCTATTTTAGCATGTACAAACCTGTCATGCCGCTCCATCGACCTGTCATAAGCCGGGTCGTAATGCGCCTCAAGGAGTTCAACAGCCAATAGTTGCCAGTCTTTGGCATCAATCAATGCTTGCCAGATATCTGTACGCTCGCGCCCATGGCGATGCGTCATTCCCGTAACAAGCTTGTTCAAATCCGAAATATCATGCGTGAGATGCTCGTAAGCGCCCAGCAAATATGTCGCGCGATCTGTCCTCGGTGCTGAAACAGCGATTTGTGGCGCAGCCGCAATGCTCTTCCATAACTCCGGAGCAAGCTGAACGTTCCCAACCTTTGAGCTTTCAGATTCGACATACACAGGTCGTTCAGGATCGAAACTCTGCAATTTCTTATTTAACTGAGATTCGAACATCCGTTGGCTTGGCTGAGGGCTGTCTTTGATATGGCCCAGCAATGACCCGCGATGATTGGCAATGCCTTCAAGATCAAGAACCTGCGCACCTTTGGCTTCTAATCCAGTCAGGATATCAGTTTTCCGTGATCCTGTTCGCCCTGCAACAACAATGAACGACAGCGTCGAAGGCACTGCCTCGAGGCCTGACATGACATCGCGGCGATATTGCTTATATCCACCAGTCAGCACATAGCTACGCCAACCCACCTCACTACAGATACGGGCAAACGCATGCGAGCGCTGTCCACCACGCCAACAATGGATCAGTGGCGAAAAGCTGGATGGCAGATCGAATAACTTTGTATCCAAATGATCGGCTATATTCCTAGCCACAAACGCAGCACCCTTTTTACGTGCGATAAACGGGGACTCTTGCTTATAAAGCGTTCCAATGGTGACGCGCTCTTCATCCGACAGAACGGGCATATTCACAGCACCAGGAATATGATCGTCGGCGAACTCAATTGGCGAGCGCACATCAATAATCATATCATAGTCGGACGCTTGCCACGAGGTTACATCTGTTATGGGCGCGCTCATCTTGGGGTCACCTGTTGTTAGTATTTAGTATTGGAGCCTTGGTTATCACTTACACAAACGAAAGCCACTAAAAACGTCCCAGCGTTCAGGTTCGAAATAGTTTCGATAGGTCCCCCGCATCATCCGCGACCTCGTCGTCCACGCACCACCGCGCAGAACCTTTGTCTCGCCAAATAGCATTCGCGAGTAGTCTTCGTAGGCATCTGTTTCAAAGCCCGGGTATGGCGCGAACGTATCCGTACACCATTCCCAGGCATTACCAAGCATCTGCCTGCACCCAAAGGCACTATCTCCTTCAGGGAAAGCAGCAACATCAACCGGCCCCATATGACGACCGTCCAAGTTTGCAATCTCATCGCCACGCGGATCATTCCCCCATGGATAGATACGCTTCGTGTCAGAAGCAATAAGCCCATCTGGCGATTTTTCACCAAGGGCTGCGACTTCCCATTCCGCTTCACTCGGCAATCGCGCGCCAGCCCAACGAGCATATGCATTAGCTTCATACCAGCTCACATGGATAACAGGTTCATGATCAGCAAGTGGCAAGATTTGATCGAATCGCCGCACCATCCATCCATCTGAGCCCGCATCAATCCAGTATCCTGGATGGTTTATTTCGCGCTGATTTCGCCATTTAATGCCGTCGAGGCACCAAAATTCGTCTCGCGCATACCCGCCATCATCAACGAAATTTGTAAATTCAATATTTGTTACAGGCGCCTTCGCTATTGAAAACGGCTCAACAGTGACCGAGTGCGCCCATTTCTCATTATCAAAATTGAATGCACCATCATCTGGCACGCCTATTGAAAAAGTGCCGCCCGGCACATCAACAAACCCAATATAAGGGCCCGCCTTTCGGTGGCTGTCCGTATCTAAAGTATTTGCAAAAACAGGTGTGGGATAACCTAAGGTTTGTCTGCCCCATAAAAATGCTTCGGTATGCATATCCTCGTGAAACACGCCAAACTGACACATAAAGCGTTGTGCATCGGTTATGCCTTCATCTCTTAAGCACGCAATAAGGGCGTCCTGCGTACCCTGCATGTAGTCCAGCGTTTCATCGAATGACAGAAGAGGAAGGTCCCAGCGGGTTTCGTGTACGACGGCGATCGAGTCGTATATCGCATCTGCCTTATCGCCCAGGATACTTTCCCGGCCATAAAGTGCCCGCAGCACAAAGTACTCATAGAAGTATGCAACGTGCCCGACTTCCCAACGTAAAGGGTTCACCGTATCCAACTTTGGGCCAATGAGCTGCTCAGCATTTAGGTCAGTAATAAGCTCCAATGTGCGAAGACGTGTGTCTTGCAGCATCTTGATCAATTGTGTCGTGGTAACTTGCGTGGTCATATAACACTCTTATTCATGGTGGAGATCAGGCTGTTTTGAAAATTACTCTCATTACGCCCGCGAAGAAACACTCGAAGAACGGAAATATGTCCACGGCACTCAGGTGGGCACAGATTTTACGTGATCAAGGGCATAGCGTTTATGTCGATAATACATACAGCGGATATGAATATGATCTGATGATCGCTCTCCATGCGTGGAGAAGCGCCACCTCAATTGCCGAATTCAAAACACGATTTCCAAAGAAGCCATTAATCGTTGCCCTTGGTGGCACTGACGTGAATACGTTTTTAAAAACTGATCCTGAACCTACATTAAAATCTATGGACATGGCAGATGCACTGGTTTGCTTAAATAGCACAATCCAAAAGGCATTACCTAAACATCTGCACTCGAAACTTCATGTCATTCTTCAATCTGCCAATCCATTGTCGCGCCCAAGCTCGCCCCGAAAACGCAGCTTTGGTGTCTGTGTCATTGGCAACCTTCGAGAAGAGAAAGATCCGTTTCGCACTGCGCGCGCCTCAAGATTGTTACCCGCAAGTTCTAAACTCAAAGTACGACATTTGGGTAAAGCCTATTCGGCTAAATGGGCAGCTCAGGCAGAATCTGAGATGGCAGAGAACCCGCGTTACAATTGGATTGGAGAAGTCACCCGCGCGCAAGTTCGTCAAGAGTACGCAAAAACCCACCTGATGGTCATCAGTTCTAATCAGGAAGGCGGCGCCAATGTCGTTTCCGAAGCGATTGTCGCCGGTGTCCCGATCATTGCATCTAAGATTGATGGAAATGTTGGGTTATTAGGCGAGAATTATCCCGGCTACTATCCTGTGCGTGATGAACGCGCACTAGCCAACTTATTGATCCGTGCAGAGACTGATGCTGATTTTCTAGCGTCTCTTCAAGCCCATTGCGACCAACTACGTCCGTTATTCACGCTAGCCAGCGAAGCGGCCGCATGGAGAGATCTTTTTTCGCAAGTTACGAAATAAGCGTAACAGGCTCCAGATGATCGGTTTCAGCCAGAACCTTACCAATCACGGTGGCATGCACATATCCAGCGGCCTTTAGATCAGTCAAACAAGCTTCAGCATGATCAGGGTGAATTGACGCGAGCAAACCGCCCGACGTTTGCGGATCAAACATCAATGGATATCTCTCATTCTTAGAGGCTTCCTCGATATTTCGAATAGCCCGGCGCAACCGGACGTTCGCAGGCTGAAGAGAGCTGAGGATGCCAGCTTGAACGGTCTCCATCGCGCCATCCATAATCGGCAATGCGTTCAAGTCTACTTCGACATCAACGCCCGAACCTTTGACCATCTCAACCATGTGGCCAAGCAATCCGAAACCCGTGATATCTGTGCACGCCTGTGCGCCGTGACGATACACGCCTTTCGCAGCATCGTGATTTGAGAGCACCATCGAGTCCAATGCCGCATCAATCCAACGCCCTTTAGCTTTTTGCTGCATATCGGCTGCGAATAATGTGCCAGTCCCTAATGGTTTCGTCAGGATCAATACGTCGCCCGGCTTCATGCCGCCTTTGCGCAGAATATCTTCACGATTAGCCAATCCATTGACAGAAAATCCCAGTGCAAGTTCCGCACCTTCACTGGTATGACCACCAACAAGCGTTGCACCTGCTGCATTCAAAACTTCAAGGGCACCTGACATCATTTGCTTTACGGTATCTTCGACTTTGGATTCAATCCCATAAGGCACAGTAGCAATAGCCAATGCCGTTTGCGCTTCGGCACCCATTGCAAACACGTCACTGAGGGCATGGTTCGCAGCCACTTTTCCAAAGATATACGGATCATCAATGAATGACCGAAAATAGTCGACAGTGTGAACCATAACCTTACCAGGAGGCACTTCGACGACGGCAGCATCATCTGGCTCATGTAAGCCGATCAAAATATCGTCGCGCGGTGCGGGCTTCAGTTCTGACAAAGCACGCGTCAGCACATTAGCACCCACTTTCGCACCGCAGCCGCCACAGCGCATCGCAATCGCCGAGATTTCCTTCAGCGTATCCTGATTGGTTAGACCTAAGTTATAGCTTGATCCGGCCTCGTCTGCCATTTCGGGCAACTCAGTATATTTTGCCATCCATCGGCGGTCGATCCAGTCTTTCCAGGTCCAGAACGCCTTACCTTCTGCGGCAAAGCCAGCGCGTGTCGCTATCGCATACCTGTCACCTGTACTGATAAGCGCGAGTGCTACTTTTTGCGGTGTGAAAGGCTTCAAGGTTTCACCCACCAATGCACGCCTGAGGTTATCCGCAAGCGGCTTGCCCTGACGGACTGCAAAGACGCCCGCCTTTTCACGAGGATGATTAACAACGTCAGCAACATCACCTGCTGCAAAGATATCTTCATGTGACAATGAACGCAGGGTGTCGTTGACCCGAACAAACCCATTCTCGTCAACATCGAGGCCTGATTCTTCCAACCAAGCTGGTGCACTTGCGCCAGTCACCAGAAGCACTTCATCAAGCTCAATCGTTTTGCCGTT
>Ga0209199_1004778_pt1 | contig 12232 bp, 12 predicted proteins | sample COGITO_mtgs_1105_7_FD_184805 | JGI IMG/M metagenome (GOLD analysis project Ga0209199, IMG submission 184805) | Pelagic marine microbial communities from North Sea - COGITO_mtgs_110523 (SPAdes) (version 2) | ecosystem: Environmental > Aquatic > Marine > Epipelagic ...
AAGAGTGGATTGAGCGGTGCAAGGAAAAGGGAGAGTTCAAGACCAACATGTCCTCCACACTGGCCGCAAGTTATATTGATACACAAATTCACAGTGCCTTGGCGCAACTTGCCCAAGGTGAAACAAATACCAATGTGAAAGGGGTCTTGGCTTTATCTTTTTCTGTGCTCGTCTAGCACCACACGCCCAAACAATAGCCTTTAGAGACTTCCTATCTTAAGCACACCCAAAGCTTGCTCTAAATCAGCGATTAGGTCCTCGATATCCTCAATGCCAGCCGAATAGCGCACCAACCCTTCTGGTATTCCTGCAGCAGCCCGTTCTTCAGCACTGCACTCAACGTGAGAGGTGGTTACAGGCGGGCCTACCACTGTTTCTACGCAACCAAGGTTGGCCGCCATATGGGCAAATTGAAGCTTGGGTAAAAATAACTTAATGGCCTCTAAACCACCTTTTACTGAGAAACTAAGCATGCCCCCAAAACCAGACATTTGCTGGCGATCTTTAACTAATAAAACAGAACCCTACCTGGGCTATATGTTGAAAAGGGCCCAGCGAAGGGCTACCATCCAATGACGTTTGACTACCAAGGCCCGTGCAAGATAGGTTACGTCTAAATAGTATATTATTCTCCAACCCTCCACTGCCCATGTAAGATAATGACCTCACGTCTTCCACATTAACCTTTCCCTCTAAATGCTAGAGGTAGTAGGTTTAGATTTTGTGAGAGTGTCATAATTTTTTATCACGTGCTCCCAATCGCCAATTTCAACCTGCCTATGCAGCTGCATCGAATCATACCAGTAACTGTCCTGAGAACCTTGACCCCAACGCCATTCGCAGGCAAAAGGTAACAGTACATTTGTTTCTTTGCCAAGGGCACCGGCAAGATGCACAGTTGTGTTGTCAATAGAAACAATTCGATCGCACGCACTAATCAGCGCTGCTAAACCGTCTATATCATTCATGTTGTCAATTTCGGTCACTTGAGCGACTTTGATTCCATAATCAGTTAATAGTTTTTTTATCTCATTAACAAAATCACCATACTGCAAGCTCACTAATCTTACTTTTGGTGCCTGCAACATTTGTGCAATTTGATTGAGTGTAATTAACCTATTTTGAGCCCCATTTCGATGAGCAGTGGTATTCCAGCTAATCCCTATGAGCACTTCACTGTCGTCACTAAGGAGTTCTGATCTCAAGGTTTTAGCTCTTGTGCTACAGGCAGATAACCAGCCTTCAGATCTACCTTTAAAGCTTTCTATAGTCTGTCGAAAATGGAGCGGTGTTGATCCTATAGGAATATGAGCATCATATTCTGTTTCTAAGACAATCTCATCACGTGGACGAAAGTCAATATTATTAGGAAATGAACGTTTAAACAAATTTACAAGACGTTGATCTGTCTGAACTATTAGCTTAGAAGATAGAGAGTGCATGTCTAGAATAAGTGAGGCAAACATAATTTCGTCACCAAGACCTTGCTCACCCCATAATAAAACTCTTTGCTTCATCAAAGGCTTCCAGAGTGGTTTAGAGGTTTTCAAGAACTGAGGCCTATCTTTTGATACTTTCCAACGCCACTCATATGATAACCAGCCAGCTTCAAAATCCAGTAGGCGCAAATGCAAAAATGCCTTGTTTATATGAGCATCGGCATGTTTGGGTTCGATATTGATGGCACGTTTATAGCTCTCCATAGCTGTTTCTAAATCACCCTTCTCCGTTAGGGCAATACCCATATTATGATAGGCCTCAGCATAGTTAGGCCTAATCTTTAAAACCCTCTGGTAGCAGTCTATGGCAGCTTCTAATAGACCACTATCTTTTAGAACTACGCCCATATTACTGTAGGCCTCAAAATAATTAGGCAAAATCTTTAGTGCCTGTTTGTAACTATCTATAGCAGCTTCTAATTCGCCCTTATCCTTTAGAGCATTTCCCATATTATAATGAGCATTAGCATAATCAGGTTTAATCTTAAGAGCCTGCTTATAGTAACCTGTAGCAGCTTCTAATTCGCCCTTATCCTTTAGAGCATTCCCTATATGATTATAGGCCTCAGCATACTCAGGCTTAATCTTTAGAGCGTGGTTGTAACTATCTATGGCAGCCTTCAGATCACCCTTATCATGCTGGGCAAGACCCAGGTTGTAATAGGCCTCAGCATAGTCAGGCTTTATCGACACCGCCCAGCTATAGCTGTTTATAGCTGCCTCAAAGTCACCCATACCCTTCTGGATATTGCCTATATTATTGTAGGCACCCGCATAATTAGGAATGATCTTTAAAACCCGCTTGTAACTGTCTATAGCCGCATCTGGATTGCCATTATTTTCTAGTAAAATCGCTATATTATAATAAGCCTCAGCATAATCAGGTTCAATGCTTATAGCCTGCTTGTAGCTGTCTATAGCTGCTTCAGAATCACCCTTTTGCATCTGGGCATTTGCTATACTGTTGTATGCCTCCGCTAATATTTGGATGACGGTCAGCGCTTGTTTATTCTTCGGAAACTTTTGTAGGATGTCTGTACAAATATTTTTTGCTTCTTGGAGTTGACCATCTTTGGATTTCTGCTTCGCAAGCCTGAAAGCCTTATCAAGTTTGATCGTATCTAATATATTAGACTTGGCGGCGCTTGAAGCTTCCACTTTTCTTGAATTAGTATTCTGCATATGATTTTTCTTCTACGAGTTCTGATCCAAACATATCATTTATTTTTCTTTTGATACGAGAACGTTCATCATTCGTAATATATACACTGCGAGCGAGTTGGATAAACTCATCATCAAAAGCATTGTGCCTTTCTTTATCTCTGATTCTGTCTTCAATATCCCAAAGTTGCTGATTGATTTGCCGCAACTCACCCTCAAGCTGGATGGTTTCTAGAGTTTTGGGGCAGTATTGTGTGGATATTGATCGGAGTTTTTTTAACTCCCGCTCAACATTTTTGAGCGCGTTTTTTGACGTAAGATTCTCCAACTTAATTTGAAGAATCGTGATCTTGTCAAACAGTTCGCCCCAAGAGGTAGGGACTTGTGGGCTATTCATTTAGATTCCTTTATTTGTTGTAGCAGGTTGCGTAAGTCCCGTTCGATGGTATCAAAAACATCAACCCAATCTCCTCGGGATTTTTGCCGGTACAAAGTTATCGTTGGATACCATGGGCTGTCAGGCCGATCTAACATCCAACGCCAATCAGGGGTCTGTTTTAGTGCAACCCATGTTGGTCGCCCAATTGCACCGGCCAGATGAGCAATTGATGTGCAAGCCGTAATGATTAAATTACAGTTCATCATAACCGCAGCTGTATCGAGAAATGCATTCTGGCCAGCATCAAAGTCATGTCCCAATGTGGTCACATGAAAGTCAATACCAGCCATTTGGGCTTCACCCTCACCCTTATGAAGACTGATTAACTCTACATTTGGGATTTTAGAAATACCCGCAAAAAGTGACAGTGGAAAAGATCGGCCAACGTCCATCGTATTGCTTTTACTACCCTGCCAGCAGATACCAACCTTAAACTTATCGGTGCTAACTCTCTCACCCCAAGTTTGAGTTTTCCCCTGATCTGCAAATAAGTAAGGGTTTAAGGCCGGTATGGTATCTAAACTGGTGTTCAAGAGGTGAGGAATACTCATCAATGGTGCTTCAAAGTCAATTTTATTTTCATTTTCTTCAGAAATGCTCGATACAAGCCTGCTGTTGCTGTCCATGGTTTGCAAAAGGGCATGTAAGTTTGACTTTACTTTAAAAGTAATATTCGCTCCTTTTTGTTCAAGAAATGGCAAATATCTACAGAATTGGATGATATCCCCCAACCCTTGCTCTTCGTAGATGACGAAATGTTTGCCACTTAAGCTCTTTTCACCATCCCAGATAAGGTGAGCTCTTGCAGGAGCAAGCGTCGGTTTTGTTTTTCTCAAGCGCGACTCATAAAAATTGAATCCTTTTTCCAAACTACCTAGTAAGAGATAGGGATAGGCCAAATTGTAAGAGGCATCAGCAAAATCAGGCTTGATCTTGATAGCTTGCTTTAAGTTATCTATCGCTGAGTCTAACTTACCCTCTTCATTTAGGGTATCACCCAGATTATTATAGGCCTCCACATAGTCAGGCCTGATTTTAAGAGCCTTTTGGTAGCTGTCTATGGCGCCATCTGGATCATCATTAGCTTTTAGGGCAATACCCATATTGTAATAGGCAACAGCGAAGTCAGGCTTGATTTGTAGCGCCCTTTTGTAGCTGTCTATAGCAGCCCCTAGATCACCTTTATCCGTAAGAGCATTACCCATATTGTTATGGGCATCAGCAGAATCAGGCTGCAAAGCTATTACTTGTCCCAAAGTAGCTTCAGCCTCTTCTATTTTTCCAAGACTATTAAGCGTGGTACCCAGGTTGTTTAGAGCGTCGGCGTCTTTAGGCATTAAATGCACAGCTTTTTTACCAGCAACTAGCGCCTCAGAAAACCTACCTGTTTGCGCATATATAGCTCCAAGTATTTTCCAGCTAAATTGGTGTTCAGGAAATTGCTTAGTAATAAATTTAGCCAGCATTTCAGCCTCACTATACTGCCCTTGTTGATAGTGCTTTAAAAGATTATTTTCTGCCTCAGACGCATTGAAGTCTTTTAAATATTGTTTTTTTGCCTTCTTGTTTTTTTTGTCTTCAGCTAATTTTTTGCGTTTCTCTGAAAATGTTAAATTTTTCTTCTGTAAAACTAATTTAGACTCGTTTACTTGAGTATTTGGTGCACGCTGCGGTTCGACTACATCAACTTTAAGTTTAGCCAATCCTGTTTCTTTCCCTTGTTCAACCTTCAGTTCCATTGAATTTTCCCTAACAATTCACAATGTAGTTTTACTAAAGTCAAAACTCTTCACCGTCGGCCATCGGATGTTGAGATTCTCCAACTGCTGCTGATCTTCTTTTGTGAGTTCAAAGCGAAAAGGATTAGCTTTATCTATTATCTATTGGCTTTTGCAGTGACTTTCGAAAGTCAACACTTGGCTTCTTTTGACTGTTGTACCATTCACTCATCAAGACTTACTCACTCACTGACTCATTGCACAATACAAGAGTATGAATGCAACAGCAGCTATAGAACTTCTCGAAAAATATCCACACAATGTTGCTCGCTGAAACTTGACACAAAAAAATCTTTAATAAGTGAGCTTGGTATTTCGGAAGCTGTTTTAATCGTATCTAGGTTCCAGCTCGTAATGTCGTCAACCACAGTAACAACGTCCTCAATATTTTGTGGAAAGCCATCTATTGAATGTTGTGTAGCTAAAACTGGCTTACCAAATGAAAGTGCTTCAAATACCTTTATCTTGAGTCCACCTCCGAATCTTACTGGGCTTAAAGCAACCCCAACAACGCTATAGAATAACGATGGGCTTTCAGCTATACCAAGTTTGTTTGCTGACCCTCCCACATTAGAAACTACATTTTTGTTAATTGAAATTGGACCCGCTAAAACGAATTTATCCGATCGTGTCAGTGCAATATTCAAACTCTGAAACCCATCTAAATTTGGCTTTGCCATAGAGCCAATCAATCCAAATGAATCATAATCAGAGCTTGTGTATTCATTGTTAAAGGGAAGGTTTGGTGGTAGATACCTTGCATTTGTTATCCCGTTTTTTCTGAGATATTCCACTTCGTTAAGATTCAATGAAAGAACATAGTCATATCTTTGCAAGCTTTTTATTTCGTCAGCTTTGTTTGCTTTAGATGGCGCGTCGTAACCAAACTTATTGAACTGAGCTTCTCTGAGATGCATAACATCATGTATTTCTACGACGTTTTTGCATTCAGTAAATTCAGTTAAAAAGCCATAATGATCATAAGAGAAGTAACAAGTAAAAATATTGTAATTTTTTAAAAATTCTTTTATAGCCGATATATGCTCTGCTTTGAAGGCGCCACTTACGTTAAGGGACCCCCCTGGCATGGGGCGTGGGGCATGAGGCATGGGCGCATTGGCAGAGGCAATATATAAAACGTAAACATTCTGGCAAAATTTCTTAAGCAAGTCATAACGAGCGCTAATAAGAGTTCCACAGCCTAGGGGTTCTGCCCAAAACGGATGATGCGTTATCAGGCAAACATTTTCTTTTATGCAGCTATCCAAACTTAATTTCGCCTTCATTATATGAATTCATCAAACATCTCGTTTGAATAAGAACTTTAAAATAAATTAAGGAGATAAAATTAACCACGGGATATACACCGTGGAAGTTAATTAAGTGGGGAAGCACGTTTTTTCTAAGTGTAGTGTTGTGTGTTGTAATTAGACAAAACTTACTCATTCAGTGCTCGCACAATAAAAGAGTATGAATTTAACAGCAGCTATAGAACTTCTCGAAAAATATCCACACAATGTTGCTCGCTGAAACTTGACAAAAAAAATCTTTAATAAGTGAGTTTGGTATTTCGAAAGCTGTTTTAATCGTATCTAGGTTCCAGCTCGTAATGTCGTCAACCACAGTAACAACGTCCTCAATATTTTGTGGGAAGCCATCTATTGAATGTTGTGTAGCTAAAACTGGCTTACCAAATGAAAGTGCTTCAAATACCTTTATCTTGAGTCCACCTCCGAATCTTACTGGGCTTAAAGCAACCCCAACAACGCTATAGAATAACGATGGGCTTTCAGCTATACCAAGTTTGTTTGCTGACCCTCCCACATTAGAAACTACATTTTTGTTAATTGAAATTGGACCCGCTAAAACGAATTTATCCGATCGTGTCAGTGCAATATTCAAACTCTGAAACCCATCTAAATTTGGCTTTGCCATAGAGCCAATCAATCCAAATGAATCATAATCAGGGCTTGTGTATCCATTGTTAAAGGGAAGGTTCTGACAAAGCTTCTTAAACAAGTCATAACGAGCTCTAATTAGAGTTCCAAAACCTAGGGTTCACCCCAAAAAGAATGATGAGTTATGAGGCAAACGTTACCAAGCATGAGAAAGAGCCTTAGACTTAAAACTATCTTTCTTTGATGGATCCAAAAATGGGCAAGAATCAATTAGGGGTAATGCATTGAAGTTGTTTATGCTCATAAGGTGTTTATTATTTTTTTGAAAGCTCAGCATTTCTCTATAGCTCTCAAATGGATTTACAACTGGCGGTGTATATAACTCGATGCTGCATGAAAGGAAGTAATCATGGAATTTGAAAGGGCTTGAACTGCCTATACGATCGTCTTCGCTAAACTTCATCCAAAGTGCAGGAATTCCGTAAGCTTGGCTAATTATAACGCCATGTAATGAAGATGAGATTATAAACTCACATTGAGAAATTTTTTCAATGAAACTTTTCACATCATCTGTTTCACAACTGATAACTGTAACTTCTTTCAAGCCGGATTTTTCAAACTCTCTTCGTATGAAATGTTCATCGAAATAGTGTGGAATGATTCCAATATTGTAATTGGCTATTATCTTCGGCTTTTCCAAAATAAATGGTAAAAGAAGAGCTGGATCACCAAAAATTTTAGAGCAATGAATACCATTGTTGTTAAGCAATCTATAAGTAAGAGGCCCCCTAACAGCTAAGTATGATGAATAACTTGGCGGCATCCATTTTTCTGATTTAATGCCGCTTCCCCAAAAAACAGTATTTTTTCCTGCAGCTTGATTTATGATTGAACCTATTGTGGCGTATTTCTGAACATCGGTAGCAATATCAGTGTAGGTGATTTGTTTTGACGACATATTTTCAACTATAATCTTACCCAAATAATCACCAATATTTGGTACTCCATTTGGGTAGCTTTAGTAAAACAAAGGTATATCTTGCATATTAGTCTTCATTTTAATTTTTTTCGTCCTTCAGCAATTGATCCTTTAAGCATCCCAGCTGTAAACCCAAACTCCTTAAAAAGCCCTTTAGCTTTCTTCAGTGCGACAGCACGTTCGCTCTTCTTTACTTCAGCCATCTGCTGTTGGATGGTTTTCATTTCAGCTTTAAGTTCGTCATATGATTTCATCAAACATCTCGTTTGGTTAAGAGTTTTAAAATAAATGAGAGAGATAAAATTAACCACGAGATGAATACCGTGGAAGTTAATAAAGTGGGGAAGCACGTTTTTTCCTAAGTGTAGTGTTGTGTGTTGTAATTAGACAAAAGTATTTACACAGCGCACCACTATGCCAGTCCGTCTACTTGTCAATCACATAGCCATACAGCTAAGACTGGCAAGGCCCAAGTGTGAGGGGGCTGACTTACACTCAATTGAATTATTTAACATCATCAAACAATTCCTTCACATTTATTCCAAGCGCAGCTGCAATTTGATGAATCTTTTTTAAGGTCGGACTGGCTGACCCACGCTCTATATGTCCCATATGGGCTCTATCTATACCTGCAAGCCCTGCCAGTTTTTCTTGAGACATATTGAGTTCTTTTCTAATTCTTCTAACTTGATTTCCAAAGTTTATATTTTCTAAAATCATTCCCTGCTCCAACTGGCACTCTCACTGCTTTAGTATGCGAGAGTGCAATGGGCCGTCTTGGCTTAAACAAATCTATAAGGTGGCGTTTAACGCATAAAAGAAATATTGAAGATTTGGAAGGTGGCCCCTGAGCGAGATCAGCGGCGGAGCAACCAAACATCTTGTCGCAGACTTTGCATAGAAAAATGAGAACGGGAATCAACACTGCAAAAGCATCGGTAAACACAATATGCCAGCACCACTGTGATTCTCTCATCCAGCCCATAGTTCTGACTCTAAGGCGATTATTAAAATATAAGATGGTGTTTATCCTTTTAGCTTCCAAACACGATATACCAAAACTACACTTTTTCCACGGCATATACCCCGTGGAATTTAAAAAATCATAAAATTCAGAATTATTCTTAGACATTAAGCACTCACAATAATTTTCTACTTCGTAAACCTCAGACTGCAGAGTTTTTCAGCCACCAGTCACCTTAGGTACTGACATAAACCGTAACAGCTCATACGCCTTATCCATAATTTCCTCCAATTTATATATATGTTGCTTTTTAACGATAAAAGAATCATGGATTGGCAACACAGCAATGCCTTGCTCATTGCAAAGTTCAATAACCTCGAGGCATATGCGGCTTTCTTGGTAGGTGATGGTCTTATGGGCTTCTGCGTGACGGTGGTTGGCTATTAGTGAGGGCATTTGCCAGATTTCTTCAAGCATGTCAGTCAAACTTATGTCAGAGATATTGATTTGGTCATCCTTCCAAACCGTGCAAATAGGGTTGGTAGATGTAAAAGACCGTAAAAGCAACGCCTTGTATATGGGTCTAGGTACTGGCCTCGCCAATGTTGGTAAATAAGGATAACCATCCCCTAAATTAAACTGTTGATGCTCTAGGCCACATGTACTTGCGAAGCTTGGTAGTCTAAGTCAATGGTGAGTTCACCATCGAAGTTAATTAACTTTCTGTGCCTACTAGGACAACCAAAGTAGCCATGATGGAAGCGACCATGATGCCCCAGTTTTTTTGAGTAAACCCTTCGTATTTTATCACCTGTAATCTAGGTATCTTCATAGCAGGTAATGAAGTCAGCATGGGTGTTAATGACTTATTAAGAGTGGATTGAGCGGTGCAAGGAAAAGGGAGAGTTCAAGACCAACATGTCCTCCACACTGGCCGCAAGTTATATTGATACACAAATTCACAGTGCCTTGGCGCAACTTGCCCAAGGTGAAACAAATACCAATGTGAAAGGGGTCTTGGCTTTATCTTTTTCTGTGCTCGTCTAGCACCACACGCCCAAACAATAGCCTTTAGAGACTTCCTATCTTAAGCACACCCAAAGCTTGCTCTAAATCAGCGATTAGGTCCTCGATATCCTCAATGCCAGCCGAATAGCGCACCAACCCTTCTGGTATTCCTGCAGCAGCCCGTTCTTCAGCACTGCACTCAACGTGAGAGGTGGTTACAGGCGGGCCTACCACTGTTTCTACGCAACCAAGGTTGGCCGCCATATGGGCAAATTGAAGCTTGGGTAGAAATAACTTAATGGCCTCTAGACCACCTTTTACTGAAAAACTAAGCATACCCCCAAAACCAAACATTTGCTGCTTGGCAATATCATGACCAGGATGGGATTCTAAACCTGGATAATTGACCTGATCTACCATGGGATGGCTTTGCAGATAATGGGCGATAGCCATGGCATTGCTATTGTGACGTTCAACCCTCAATTTAAGGGTTTTCATGCCCCGCAACAAACTGTAGGCATCCATAGGAGCCAGAGTTGCACCATTTATTTCACGGTAATGATAAACTTTTTCAACCAGTTCGTGAGAGCCACAAATCACCCCTCCTAAAGCATCAGCATGGCCACCTAAGTACTTAGAAGCAGAATGCAGAACAATGTCTGCACCAAGCTCTAAAGGCAGCTGATTGATGGGGGTCGCAAAGGTATTATCAACCACCACCAATGCGCCCACAGCATGGGCTTTAGCGGCTAAGCGTTCAATATCTGTTATTTTAATGGTGGGGTTGGTTGGGGTTTCGAGGTAGAGCAAACGACAACCTTTAGCAATTTCAGCTTCAAGCTGAACATAGTCACCCGTTTCGCACAGAGCAACATCAATACCCAAAGGGGGCAGAAACTCATTAAAAATAACGTTGGTGCCACCGTAGCTGTCTTTAATAGACACGATGCGATCACCAGGTTGAACAAAGGTGGCTAGCGTGTTGCTAATGGCCGCCATGCCCGAGGCAAAGCTAGTAGCTGCTTGAGCACCTTCAAGGGTTTTAACTTTGTCTTCAAAAGCTCGTACAGTGGGGTTGGTATTGCGAGAATAAATGTGCCCAGGCTCTTGGCCAAGGGCCACTTTCTGCCAGGTATCAATGTCTTTGTAAGCAAAGGATACGCTGTGAACTACTGGAACTTGTGTGGAGCGTTCGAAAAGTTCATGTTCTTGCTCTCCACCCCAAATACTTTGAGTGGACTGACCCATCTGTTTGCGCATAAAAACTCCTCATAGGCTGCGACTGAATAAAATTAGGTGAGCTGAAACTCCCCTTCTCGTATGTCAAGGCAGCGCTTTAAAAGCCTTTATCTTGAGCCGCCAAAGATACTCTACAAGAGTCGGTAAATCAAACGATAAAATAACCCGTTTACATTCAAATGTGTGAGCTAATGACTTAATCAAAGTTGAATACCAAGCTCTAAAAATCCGTTAAATTAATGCTCCTAGGTTTTCAATACAGCCAGCAATTAATCTGCTCCTGTGGCATTCTATGCCCTGCTATAATAAAAACCGCAGTTAAAAGTTCAATGCTCAAAGCTAAATGTTAAAAGCAGTATTGATATGGGTTTTTATGCTAATCTAAAACTATTTAAGTTAACCTCTCACCAACACAGCACGATGTCAGCAACCTTATTTTTTACCCTGGACAGGATCAGGCGGGGAGTGATGTTATGGAGCGACCACAATTTGTAGATGAGGCAATAGTTCAAGAACCATCCGGGGTTTTTACTGGCTGTTATGGGCCCTTTATTCTCAAGTCAGCATACCAACCCATCTTTGCTAGTCATGGCGAGGGGTTTCAACAGTTTGCATTCGAGGGTCTTATTAGGCCCTCTCGTGATTCACAAGCGATACCTCCACTCACATTTTTTAAACAAGTAGATGAGTGTGATCACTTCTTTATTGAGTTTATGTGCAGAGCCTTGCACTTAAAAAATGCCCATACCTTAAAGCAGCCAGACGTGCGTCTTTTTATCAATTTAGACCCTAGTAAATACAATAATCCAGAACAATCAGTTTATGAAATTGACTTAATGTTAGAAAAAATGGCGCCCTTATCTTTGTCAAAGAAAAATATTGTCATTGAAATCACAGAAGCCAAGGCTTTAAGTGACGATACCCTCAATATTATGGTGGAGCACTTTCACACATTAAACATAAAAATTGCCATTGATGATTACGGTACCTTATACTCCGATGCAAGACGGGTCGAATCTATTAATCCTGACTATGTGAAAATAGACGGACCCTGGTTTGCTTCCCAGTTCCACCAAGCCAACTTTATCAGTCAACTTGCTGACGTTCACCAGTATTTTGAGACCAAAGGTATTCAGCTTATTTATGAGGGTATTGAAACCTATGAAATGCTAGCCACAGCAAAGGCATGTGGCGCAAAATTATTCCAGGGTTACCTACTAGGTAAGCCTCAACTGGCCCCAACTATGACTTGGAGTAGCGATTTAGT
>Ga0209199_1004787_pt1 | contig 12206 bp, 10 predicted proteins | sample COGITO_mtgs_1105_7_FD_184805 | JGI IMG/M metagenome (GOLD analysis project Ga0209199, IMG submission 184805) | Pelagic marine microbial communities from North Sea - COGITO_mtgs_110523 (SPAdes) (version 2) | ecosystem: Environmental > Aquatic > Marine > Epipelagic ...
CAAGTTGGTATATCCGATGCCTGCAATTGCGCGATACCAGTGGGGATATCCATATTCCGGTTCATCTCCCGCACCTTTTCTATAAAACGCATAGACAAGGTTTCGGTGGGCTCATTATCGCGGCCGATACCGCCTATGACAGCCAATTTGGCTAACTGCGCCTCACAGTCTTGCCGACAAAAATCGAGTATATAGGGTAAAATAACAGCATTAGCCAGACCATGCGGTACGCTGTACAGACCGCCGAGATTATGAGATATGGCATGAACGTAGCCGACCATTGCTCGGGTGAAGGCTAGGCCTGCGTGGTGTGAGGCCATAGCTAGGTTTTGGCGGCGCACTACATCCGTTCCATCGCGATAAGTCGCTTCGAGGTCTCGAAGGATAATTTCTACGGCCTTTTCGGCGTGGAGGTTGGTGTAATCGGACGCCCAATTGCCAATGAAGGATTCCACCGCGTGAGTGAGAGCATCCATGCCAGTGGACGAAGTGATGTGTGGTGGCAGTCCAATCATGAGTTCCGCATCCAGCACAGCGTAGGCCGGAATTATATACGGACTGGCGACACCGAATTTCTCGTGACTTTTTGGGTCGCTCACCATCGCTCCGAGTGAGCATTCCGACCCAGTGCCTGCCGTGGTGGGTACCGCGAACAATGGAGATAGCGGCCCGGCAATTTTCATGCCACCTTGCATCTCAATCACGGTCTTCTTTGGGTTGCCTATTCTTGCGTTGATTACCTTTGCACAGTCCATGGGCGAGCCGCCGCCGAAGGCGATGATACCCTCGCACTGGTTCGCCAGGTAAACCTTAACGCCCGACTCAATGTTTGCGATCGTCGGATTGGGTTGTACATCGTCGAATACTGTACAGTTGATACCGGCTTTGTCCAATGCTTCCACCAACGGATCGATCAAGCCGATACTGGTAATGCCTTTGTCAGATACCAGTAATACGCGGCGAACTCCCTTTGATTGAATAAGTGCAGGTAGCTTTAGCAAGCTACCTGGGCCGCTGAGCAGTTCCGGCTTGGAAAGGTCCATTCGTCCCAATATAAAACCGATAAGTTTACTCAAGCATCGAATGAAAAATTTCTTCAACAGCCACATTATGTTTTCCTCTCCAATTGCTCTGTGTGTATTGAGCAGGGTGTTGGTAAATTTGAATAATCAGCAGCATGTGGATTGCCTAAATATAATAGCGTAGTGTATGCTAATAGTTTAAGCGGCACAATAGGTAGGCCAAAAGAGGAGTAACAATGAGCCAGAAACCAAATAATTCAGCCTACACGCTCTATGGCTCATATGCGTCCTACGCAACGGCCAGGCCGCGTAGTTATCTCAGAAAAAAAGGAATTCCGTTCGTTGAGCGTGTACCAGGCACGCCGCGGTTTCGCGATTACGTACGCAAAACTAGCGACAATCACCGCATTCCCCAGATCGAGACACCCGACGGGCAGGTGATACAGGACAGCATCGCGATATTTGATGCGTTGGAACAGCAGTTTCCTGAGCCCTCTGCTTATCCACCGGGCATTCGCCAACAAATGGTTGCACGCCTGTTCGAATTTATGATTGATGCCACACTGGGACGCTCTGCCTGGCACTATCGCTGGAATTATAAGGACGATAATTACGACTTCGTCGGTCGGGAATTCGGGCGTTCGTTTTCGCCTCATGGAAGTGATAAAGAACTTGCCCATTTCGGTGAGGTGATCGCTGAGAGGATGAATGGGTTTAGAACATCTATTTTTGCAGATACACCTGATGTGAGGCCGCTATTTGATGTGCTCTATCTCGATGCCTTGAAAATTCTGGAAGAGCATTTCCGGAAATATCCCTACTTATTCGGCGGCCTGCCTAGTATCGCAGACCATATATTGATGGGCCCTTTATTTGGCCACTTTGGCCGCGATCCGGTGCCCTCCAATATCATGAAGCTAAAGGCCCCGCGGGTATTTCGCTGGACCGAGCACATGAATACGCCTGAAATCGTCTCGCCCGAGCATCATGATATTCCTGAAGCTTATCTGGCTGATGACGAGATTCCGGAGGGCACATTGGCATTCCTGCATTTCTGTCTCGAAACTTATAGTGCTACTATCCTTCAATCGGTGGATATCTTCAATAACTGGGCAATATTGCAAACGCAAAAATCCTCTGGTGATCTACTTTCCGACAAACCGAGAGATCACGAACCCATTATCGGTAGTTTCAACACGCAGATTCGCGGCACAGCAATTCAGCAATCGGTAGGCAGTAACGAGATATGGGTCATTCAAAGGGTGCTGGACTGGATAGACGGACTCTCTGAGAGTGAGAAAGAAATTTGCCGCTGCCTGCTGGTCGAATGTGGCGGCGCAGACATAATTGACCTGAAGCTGGAACGCCGCTTGACTCGGGTTGGGACGTACATGGCGTTCGAGTAGGCTAAGCGGGAATATGTGATCTTTAATCGACTTAAAATATTTGTATTACGTCGCGTGTACACGTTCACGGCCAAACACGCCTGGCGAAAAAATACCGGTCCGAGCGTAGAAACCTCTGACGTGGAAATTCCAGTCGATGATGGTCATATCGCTCTACGGCTGTACAAACCTATCTCAAAGCAACCGCTTTCAGTAGTGCTATTTTACCATGGCGGCGGCTTTGTTATAGGCGATATTGACGCTTACGACGACATGTGTAGGGACCTTAGCCATAGAACGGAACGCATCGTCGTGTCGGTGGGTTATCGGTTGGCGCCGGAGCACCCCTTCCCTTGTGCGCCTCACGATTGCATGCAAGCTTTGCAATGGACCTATGATCATATTGAAGATTTCGGCGGTCGTAATGACATGATCTATTTAGCAGGTGACAGCGCTGGCGGCAATCTTGCCGCTATCACGGCTCTGGCAGCACGAGACAAATTACCTGGACTGCTTAAAGGGCAGATTTTGATTTATCCGGTTACCGATCACTACGATTCTGCTACGCCCTCCTACAGCGAAAATGCCAGGGGGCAGCGGTTGACACGAAACATGATGATTTGGTTCTGGGACATGTACTACCGCGACAGTGTGCTGATAAAAGCAGGTGAAACCAAGCACAGCTTGGCCACTCCATTAACTGTTAGGGATCTGTCGAAGCTCCCACCCACACTAATCATTACGGCAGAAAAGGATCCGTTAAGGGATGAAGGAATTGCGTACGTCGATCGCCTTAGGGAGCAAGGTATAGAAGTTCAACACAGTTTTTACAAAGGCCTGCAGCATGGTTTTATAGGTATTGCGGGTCCGACAAAAGATCATATCGATGGCGTCAATGAAATAGCACAGTGGATGATCAATCATGACAGAGGCGATGTGAGGGATGACGAGGGCCTACCTCGACCGTTCTAAGGGATATTCCATCGGAACAGTCGAGGTAGCCTTGCGAAGAAGAGATTAAGCGCGGTAGTGAGTCCGCCCATATCAAAATAATCCATCATCGCGAAGCTTGCTCTCGCTTAGTCTTGCTCATTCTGGGTTGGGCACAATCCGGCTCAAACCCTTTATCCCTTGGTTAGTCAACGTGAAACGGCTTCGTTTCACGTTGATAGAAAAGGCCATATCAGAAACTGTAACCGAAATCCATTCCGTACGTGCGCGGTGCGTTGTAATGGCCCGCTACGTTGGCTAGGTTGTCGGTAATAAACTGGCCACCGCCGATATAGCGATCATCGGTGAGGTTGTTACCCCATAAGCGTACACGCCATGATTCGTTGCTCCAGGTGAGGCTGGCCGATAAATCTTCCCGGTCCTGCTCGTATGCTCCGCTGACGCAGCTGCCCCTATCCTGACAATAATCTACGGAATCACGATATCTGTAGGAGATTTGAGGAGTGAGCGTGCCATCGCCAAGTGTGAACATCATTCGGGCACCCAGAGTGTAGCTGTATTTCGGCAGTCGCGGCAGGTTTTCATCCGAGCGATCAATAGAGCAGAAATCCAATGGAGCTGCTGGAGCTAGTGAAACACAATCCAGTCCTAGCTGCGCGCCGGCACCTGCAGTCAAGATTTGCGTGTCGGCGAATTCGTCGATCTTACCATCGTTGACTGTAAGGTTGGCGGTTAACTCAAGGTTGCCTTGTGGCAGCCAGACAGTCTCGATCTCAAGCCCCATTACCGAAGAGGCCTTAGCATTGATAGGCACAGCCACGGGTGCGGAAGTGGCGGGATCAAGAGTCACGCTGGACAGTTGGCGATCGGTGTAGTCCATGTAGAACAGTGCCGTATTGAGGGATAGCGTACTGTCCAACCCAATCAATTTCATTCCCAGTTCATAGTTTTGCACGTTCTCTGGTTTGAAAGTCCCTAACTGACCGCTTAGTGGGTCGAGCTGATCCGATACGCCACCCGACAAAAAGCCCTCTGAGTACGTGAGGTAGGCGCTGCCGGTCTCTACCCAGCCGATAGCCTCGAAGGTGTAGCCCAGGCTGACCATCGGCGTCCAGTCATCGCTTTCCACAGAGCGGGTTTGGTCGTCTTGTGGGTTGTTGGACGGCACCCAATCATGCGCAATATTGAACGATTCAGTACCTCCGGGCAGTAGCCAATTACCTGGCTGCACCTGCATTGCTGGTGGATTCCCTACAGAGGCGTCAGGAACCAATCGCGTACGCCGGAACTCTCGGGTTTCGTCGGTGTATCGGATTCCGGTACTGAGGGTCCACTGGTCCGCAAGCTCCCAGTCAAACTGAGCATAGGCCGCCATCGATTCGTTATCCGACTCGACATCCATTAATGAAAAGTTGTAAAGTAAGAAGGGTCCCGGAAACATGGGGAAATTATTCGTACTCAAGGGTCCTTGCCCACTGGCCAGATTTACTTTGCCATTTTCCTCGAAGTAATACAGACCTGCTGCGAAGCTCAGTTTTTCGTTTAAGGTGCTGCCAGTCAACTGGAGCTCCTGACTGAAAATATCGGTCTGGAATCCCTGCAACGACGAATAAGAGGCGCCGGCGGTGAGAAGCGGTATACCCACCGCGTCGACGTCAGTAGGCCCTTCGCTTTGGATGTCCCGCCAGGTGGATATGCTTTTGAGGCTCATGTTATTACTGAGTTCCCATTCCACGGTGGCAATACCCTGCTCTATTTCCTCTTTGGTATTTGGAGTCACGTAGTCGTTTATTACTGTGTCTATACCCAGTGCACCGTTATCCGCGCAATGCTGTGCGTAGGTCTTACCGGTAGTCATCATCAGAACCGGGGCTAACATTCCAGCCAGGTAGCCGGCCCCGGCTTGGTCAATGGGATTACAATTTTGACCATACCCGGCTTGGTCCGTTTCTGTGTAGCTGAGGTTCAGATCGACCGTTACGGTGTCAGTTGGGAGCCAGCGCAATTGTCCGCGGCCGCCAACGCGATCTTCCTCATTCCGCTCGCTGCCGTCCCAAGCGTTGTCGACGTAGCCGTCACGATGTACAGACCAGGCCGAAAAGCGGGAATTCAGGGTGCCCTCTATCAGCGGCACGTTCACGGTGCCTTTAAAATCTTCTCGTCCGAAGTTGCCTACACGGGCTTCGAATTCGCCCTCCCACTCATCCACCGGCCGGTTAGTGGTGTAGATGATGGCACCGCCGGTAGTGTTTTTTCCGAACAAGGTACCCTGAGGGCCACGCACAACCTGAACGCTGGCGAGATCTACGTTGTCCAAGATACTACCCTGCATGCGCGAAAGGTACGCCCCGTCGACGTAGATGCCGACTCCAGAGTCGTAATTGATGCTGGGATTGCGGGCACCGACACCGCGAATATAGACCTGCGCTTGTGCATCAGTGGCCACGTCTAAATTTGGTACCATCCCTGCTAGATCAGAAAGGTTGCGCAGTCCCTCGGCGGTCAATTGATCACCACTGAGTGCTGTCACTGCCAGTGGTGCCTCCTGCAGAGTCTCCTGCCGTTTACGGGCGGTCACGATGACTTCCTCTAGAACCATTTGTGCAGAGGAGGGCAAGGCCACCATACTTGTGCTCGTTGCCGTAATGGCGGCACAGAGAGCGAATGGCGAAAAGCCGGTTATTTTTTTGTATTTATACATAGCTATGTTCTCCCATGGGTTGAAATGTAAGATTGAAGTTGTGCAACCTTCATCTGTGTGCACATTTGGATTAATTTCACAGCGGGTCTCCACCTAAAACGGCGGGTGTTTCGCAATAGGTTGTCAGAATATACCTTTGATGGTCCTCGATCCTTTTCGAGAGGGCCTCTGCAATTGCTGGGATTTTTGAATTACGCGCAAAGTACTTTAGCGCCCGCTCGTTTTGCCGGGTCAACGGCATGATTTCAGGCGGGGGCGGTAATATGGTGATGCTCATGGTTGCCCAGTAGACGTCTGCGGCAGTGAGCGCATCGCCCACGAGATAACGTGAGCCGCGCTGTTCCTGTGTTTCGAGACGGCGATCGATCAGACTGATCACCGCGGCGATTTTGGCCGGAGCCGCGGCGGAGGCCTCCTCGCTATAACCGTATTTTCTTCCTAGAGGGGTGTCGATCAGGTTTCTCATATTCCAGATCATACCGTCTTCGCTCAGTACCACAGCGCAGAGCCCGAAAACTTCAGCGCGCAGTTCCATATCATCGGGAACCAAAGAGGGAGTGCCCGCTGCGCCAATACGCTCTGCCAATGCGAGTTGTTCAGTCCAGACGTTTCTGGGCCGCTCTTGGTTATGAAACATTGTCGGCAAGCCTGTTTGGCTTGTGAGTTCGTAAAGTCTTGCTTGTCGATCCTTGCCGGTGGCCTTGTCGATACCCATGTGTGGATGTAAAACCCGGATTAGCGGCACGCCTTTAACAAAACAAATGTTCTTGAGGGACTCAGAAAACACAGCTGGCATCCCGGGCACGAACGTAACCCTAGTTCCGGTTGTCATGACCGCCGCTTCGTCGAGGGAGATGAATTTGGGGTTAGGTGAGGTCGACCCAGTATTCAAGTTTCGTTCGTTATCTGACATGTCGCGGTGCTCCGAGTTTTTTATAATTATCTCTATGTATATGTTATAGCATGGTATATGCTAATAAATCAATTATTGCGAATAAATATTTTTTTATGAAAATAAATAAGGGAGTTAGCATGACGAAGATTTGTAACGAAAATAAAGAAAAAAACCTTGCAGTAGCTAGAAAACTGCTGGCCAGCCTAATGAGTGGAGACAAAGATCAAGCCATCACTCTGATCAACGAGAACTTTGTAATGTCTTTGCCGGTCTCGGTAAGTCCCAAACCAATATCCGGTGCTAGATCATTCGGAAGGTATGTTGAAGCAGCGACGCAAATATTTGTGGGCGAAGCGAAATTTGAAGAACTCAACGCTATCTCGGTCGGAGATACCGTCGTTCTGGAAGTCAAAGTCATTGCTAGGACAAAATCCGGAAACCAATACGAAAACCTCTATGTCCACTGGTTCGAACTGGAAGCCGGTAAGGTATCTCAGTGGCGGGAGCATGTGGATACCAAACGCGCGTTTGAATGTCTGACGTAATCAATGGCCTCGGTTTAATCCCCATGTTTGTGCGCTATCGGTTCCTCCGTATCTTCATCATGAGGCCTTCTTGTATGGAGGTCTCATGGTCGCGGCAAGTTTGGATATGACCTTCGACGTGGTGAAGATAGACTTGGAATGACTGAAGTTCTTAAACCCATCGTGGCCATGGTATGAGCCCATACCGCTGGGTCCCACGCCGCCGAAGGGCAAGTCCTCTTGACCGACGTGCATGATGACATCGTTGACGGTAACTCCGCCTGAAGTTGTTTGTGTTAGTACTCGGGTTTCCTCTGCCTTATCAGCGCCAAAGTAATACAGCCCCAGAGGTCGATCTTTGCTGTTCACATGGTCCAGAGCCTCGCTTAGATCGTTGTATTGCTTGACTGGGAGTATGGGTCCGAAAATTTCGTCTTGCATTAGCTGCATATCTTCGCTGGGGTCGAGGGCAAGTGTGGGTGGGATGCGTCGATGCTCCTGCTGAGAAAAGTCTTCTGCTGCGGGATTAAGCTCAACCAGCTTGGCACCTTTTGCGCTCGCGTCTTCGAGGTAGCCTTGCAATCGCTCGAAATGATGTGCATTAACGATGCTGGTGTAGTCAGGGTTATCCTTGATTGTTGGGAACATTCTGGCAATGCACGCACGCGCGTGCTCGACAAATTCATCGCGACTTTCTTCGGGTAAATAAACGTAATCTGGTGACAGGCAGATTTGTCCGGCATTCATGGTCTTACCTGCCATGATATTGTTTGCCGCAAGTTTTAGATCTGCCGATCGCCCAATGATCACCGGTGATTTGCCGCCGAGCTCCAGTGTTACCGGAACTAGGTTCTCGGCCGCCGCCTTCATAACGTGTTTGGCCACTGACATCGCACCAGTGAATATCAGGTGGTCGAAGGGAAGGCGGGAAAAGGCGCTGCCAACTTCAGGGCCGCCGGTGAACATTGCGACTTCCTCTTCGTCGAATTCCTCAGCGAACACATTTTTCATCAACTCGGAGGTCTCGACCGTGAATTCAGATGGCTTGATCATGGCTCGATTGCCGGCAGCGAAAATTCCGGCAAGTGGACCGAAAGTTAGTTGAACTGGGAAGTTCCAGGGGCTGATGCATCCGACCACACCAAGTGGCTGGAATTCGAGGCGTGCACGCGCTCCCAGTAGGCCCAAAGGAAACATAACCTTGCGTTTTTCGGGTGTCATCCAATTTCGCAAATGCTTTTTGGCGTACTTTAATGGCTCTATTGAGCCATCAATATCTGTCTGTTTGGATAGATCCCGAGAGCGGTGTCCAAAATCGGCGGCCATAGCGTCACCGAAACGGGATCCATGTTTCTCGAGTATATTGATCGCCCGATCAATACGATCTATTCGTGTTTCGGCGCCGACCACACCCTCTGTCAAAAAGGCTTTTCTTTGCCGGTCCAGTGCTACCTGCATGTCTTCATACGTTGGGTTTGTCATGAAATCTCCTTGTATTTTACTGAGTCTAATATTTAGAGCGATTTTATATATCAGAATTCGCGAATTTTACTGCTGCCACCAAGGGAAGAACGGAGGCATATCCCTGGCCGTTGTTTCGGTAAATTGCGCTGGCCGCTTCTCACCAAAAGCGGCGACCCCCTCCCGTCCGCTACTCTGGCTCTGATAAAACAGCGCCAGCGACTCCACGTAATGTGCATCCAGTGGATGTGCACATGCTGCATTGCGGTACAGCATCTGGCGGGTCAGTGCGATCGAGGTGGCACTCTTGTCAGTGAATTTTTTAGCTAGCGAGATCGCGTCATCCAGCAAATCGTCGGCCTTACTTACCGAGCTCACCAAGCCGGTGTCTCGAGCAACAGCGGCAGGGAGAATTTCACCGCTGTAGCACCACTCCAGGGCCCGAGACATACCAACAATGCGAGGCAAAAACCAAGTGGAACAGGTTTCCGGGGTAATTCCAATTTTGTTGAAAACAAATCCAATGCGTGCCTTTTCCGATGCTAACCGCACATCCATCGCGCAGGTCATGGTGGCGCCAACCCCAACAGCGGGACCGTTGATAGCCGCGATCACGGGCTTGGTACACTCGAAAATGGCCAGCGCCACCAGTCCTCCACCATCGCGAATGCCGCCTTGTATTCCGGGCGCAAATTTCGGGTTTTGCAGGTCGCTCAAGGTCGGCTTAAGAGATTCATCGAGGCCAAATACATTGCCTTCGGAGTTCAAATCCATCCCGGCACAAAAAGCGCGACCCGCCCCAGTCACGATGATGGCGCCGATCTCGTCGTCGTTGCTGGCACGCTGAAAGGCGTCGATCAGCTCGCTACCCATCTCCAGTGTAAACGCATTAAGTGATTCGGGTCGGTTAAGTGTCAGCATTAATATACGGTCGCTAACTTCGTAAAGCACAGTGTTGTAGTTCATCGTATTGTAACTCTCAGTGGTGGCTGGTTAGACTTCGTATAAAGTTTGTCGGGGCAGTATTTCTTACAGGAAAAAACAATATCCATTGTATTAGCACAAACCGCGCTACAATAAAAATACAATCCAGAGCTCGCGCTAAGCATACGGGCAGCTCTTCGCGCGTTCATTTCTGCAAGTTTTCGGGCGGCACGCGTAGACCGTGCCGCAGCGCCAAGGAGACCAACAGCGCCGCCCAGGCACCAGTCCATGCCCCCTTTAACCCCGCGTAAGCCGCCAGTGACAAGTTGTCCACACTTAATAGAGAAAGCAGCACCAGCGAAATGGCAGCCACCAGCATGCCAGCGATGGTAAAGAGCAGCGTCGCCTTAAGCGGCGATTGCGGCAACCCGCGGGACAGCCCCATTTCATCTGTGCTCAGCCACGCCAGTTTTCCGTTGCGGCCCTGCTTACGACCCGTCCACATCACGACTGCGCTGACAATAGCGGAAAGCACTATTGCGGTGATCAGCAGATCTGCAGCGAAACCATCACCTCCAGAGAAGGGTATAGTTTTTCGTGAGCCCATAATGCCGTAGACAATGCCGGCATTGAGGATGGCGTTTATAGCAAAGTTGCCAATGGCTTGCCTGCGAATATGCTTTTGCAGGTGTTGCTGGTCACTGTTTCTATTCATGTAGTTGCGCTCGACATTGGAGATACCAAAATTGCCTGCTTGTTCACGTTTAATATTTATGACATCATAAATGCTAAAACAATGCAACTAGCGATTGCCGACACTTTTTGAATCAACGCCTAGCCAGATTTTACATAATTTAGTGGAGCACAGAACATGACTAGCAACGCCTATGAGCCACCGAGTGTATGGCGGTGGAATCCCGCCAACAATCAGGCCTTTGCCAACATCAATCGCCCCACCTCTGGTGCGCAACAGGACAAGGGTCTGCCGGTAGGCAGGCACCCTTTGCAACTGTACTCTTTGGCTACTCCCAATGGCATGAAAGTAACTATTATGTTGGAAGAGCTGCTCGCCAGGGGCCGCTGCGGGGCTGAATATGATGCGTGGTTGATTAATATTGGCAATGGATCCCAGTTCGATAGCGGCTTCGTGGCTGTCAATCCCAATTCAAAGATTCCCGCCATGGTTGATCACTGCGGTGATGTGCCCATCAGAGTGTTTGAATCCGGCTCCATCCTGCTCTATCTGGCGGACAAGTTCAGTGAATTCATACCCGCTGATCATGCCGGCAGAACAGGGTGTCTCAACTGGCTGTTCTGGCAGATGGCTGCTACCCCGATTCTTGGTGGTGGTTTTGGCCACTTTTACGCTTATGCGCCAGTCAAGATTGAGTACGCTATAGATCGCTATACCATGGAAGTAAAACGGCAACTGGACCTGCTAGACAAAAATCTAGCGGATCGCAGATATATGTGCGGCGATGAGTACACTATAGCGGACATCGCCATCTACCCATGGTATGGCGCGGTGATGCGTGGACATGCGTACGACGCGGCAGAGTTCCTCGAAGCCCATACGTATACCAATCTCGCCCGCTACATTGAGGAGGTACGCCAGAGGCCAGCGGTACAGCGAGGAGAGATGGTCAATCGCCCCTTTGGAAGCAAATCTAAACAGCTACTGGAGCGGCACGACGCCAGTGACTTCGAACTGCGTACCCAGGACATACTGGATCCGGATCCTCCCGAGGAAGAGCAGACCGCTGGCGAGAATGCACAACGACCGAACTGAGGCGCGAAGCGGCTGGTGGTTTGAGAGGGCCCGTAGTGTGACGCTCACTGCGTGAGCCCGGGGCGTTGCAGATCCTTACTATGCGAGCTGCTAGGTACGTTCGATTTTCTCGATGAGATCGCAATGGTGATGTCGATAATCTTGCCCTTTATTTTCATAAAATTTCGCCTTTGGATTGCTTGATCGTGACACCAAGGTGCCACGATCGTGCAGCTTGCGATATTGCAAGTCTGTCGTGGCCAATTGCCAAGTGATTTACAGCTCTTATCAGTTTCAAATACATTCTTTCTTCCAAAGCTGATGGTTTTGACATATTATAGCAGTGTATATGCTATAATAATTTGATGCTGGAGTTATTCTCTGCCTTCTAATTTAGAGGCATGGTTAAACGTTTGATATGCGCTAAACAACATACCAAATACTTATTATAGGAATTAGGAATTAGGAATTAGGAATTAGGAATTAGGAATTAGGAATTAGGAATTAGGAATTAGGAATTAGGAATTAGGAATTAGGAATTAGGAATTAGGAACTAAGGACATGACAGAAACAGA
>Ga0209199_1004791_pt1 | contig 12203 bp, 10 predicted proteins | sample COGITO_mtgs_1105_7_FD_184805 | JGI IMG/M metagenome (GOLD analysis project Ga0209199, IMG submission 184805) | Pelagic marine microbial communities from North Sea - COGITO_mtgs_110523 (SPAdes) (version 2) | ecosystem: Environmental > Aquatic > Marine > Epipelagic ...
CCTTCGTGAAGTGGCTGCAGAGTTTGAGCGCCCGGTTCTGATGTATTCAATTGGCAAAGATTCCGCCGTTCTATTGCATCTGGCGATGAAAGCATTCCATCCAGGCCCGGTGCCGTTCCCTTTGCTACACGTTGATACGACGTGGAAATTTAAAGAGATGATTGCGTTTCGAGACCAACTCGCTACTGAGCAGGGACTGGATCTTATTGTACACACAAATGCCGATGGCCTCGCAAAAGGGATCAATCCGATTGATAGCGGGTCATCGTTGCATACAGATGTGATGAAAACGGACGCCCTGATACAGGCATTGGATGCACATAAGTTTGATTGTGCGATTGGTGGTGCTCGGCGCGACGAAGAAAAATCCCGTGCGAAAGAACGCGTCATGTCATTTAGAAACGAGAACCATCACTGGGAGCCAAAGCGTCAGCGACCAGAGCTTTGGAATCTTTTTAACTGTCGTGTTCAACCCGGCGAAAGTGTACGCGCATTCCCATTGTCAGATTGGACAGAGCTAGATATCTGGTATTACATCAAATCTGAAAACATCCCCATCGTACCATTATACTTTGCCAAAGAGCGATCGGTGGTAGAGCGCGATGGCCAGTTATTTATGGTCGATGATGACAGGTATCCATTACGTGACGGCGAAACCCCGATGATGAGAATGGTCCGCTTTCGCACACTTGGATGTTATCCACTGACGGCGGCTATACCCTCTAAAGCAACAACCATCGATGATATTATTTTGGAGACTCAGGTTACGCGAACATCTGAGCGTTATGGTCGGACCATTGATCACGATCAATCAGGTTCTATGGAAAAGAAAAAACGCGTGGGGTATTTCTGATGCGCGCAACGACAGAACAAATGACGCAGCTTCGCTTTTTGACATGCGGAAGTGTTGATGACGGTAAATCCACTTTGATTGGTCGACTTTTATATGATGCGAAAGCGATCTTTGATGACCAGCAAGATGCCTTGCAATCAGACAGTAAAAAATTTGGAACGGTTGATAATGGGATCGATTTCGCGCTGCTTGTAGACGGGCTTCAGGCCGAACGCGAGCAGGGCATTACGATCGATGTTGCATACCGATATTTTGCGACACCGAACCGCAGTTTTATTGTCGCAGACACGCCTGGTCACGAGCAATACACCCGAAATATGGCGACAGGTGCATCGACGGCGGACCTTGCGGTTATTTTAGTTGATGCGCGCCAAGGCATCGTGACACAGACAAAGCGGCATACGTACATCGCTCACCTTCTAGGGATAAAGTCGATTACTCTGGCAATCAACAAGATGGATCTTGTTGATTGCAATGAAGGTGTTTTTCTAAATATCGTCAGCGCTTATAAAGAGTTTGCAGACCAAATCGGTGTTTCTGACATAACAGCGATCCCAGTATCTGCCTTGCATGGTGAAAACATTTCGTCTTTGGGTGCGCACATGCCCTGGTATAAAGGCCCGTGCGTTCTCGAGCATCTGGAAACAGTTGAGATTGTTGACATGTTGAGTGAGTGCGGGGCGCGACTGCCTGTGCAGCGCGTCAGCCGACCGAATGCGGATTTTAGAGGGTTTGCTGGCACTGTTGCGGGCGCACCTTTGAGTGTTGGCGATCCCGTTACGGTAGAGCCTGACGGGGCGCAATCGACGGTCACCGAAATTTCAACTTATGATGGGCCGATAGAAACAGCATGTGTTGGGCAAAGCATTACGGCAGTACTGCACGATAATATTGATGTCAGCCGCGGCAATGTTATTCGCCATTCCAAATCGAAAATGGACCCTACGGATCAGGTGCAGGTACATCTGATTTGGATGTCCGATATCGAAATGATCCCGGGGCGTCAGTACGGGATAAAATTGGCGACAAGTTCGGCGCTCGCATGGATCAGCGAGTTAAAATACAAAGTAAATGTGAATACGCTGGAGCACACGGCGACGAAAACGTTAGAGCTTAATGATGTTGCTGTCTGTAATTTGAGTTTTGATCGTCGGCTGGCGTGTGAGCCTTATACTGCGTGTAAAGAAACGGGCGGATTTATTCTCATCGATCGCCACACCAACGAGACAGTTGGCGCAGGGATGATCGATTATGCTTTGCGCCGCGCGCGGAATTTAACGCGTCAGAAATTGACGCTCGATAAAACTGAACGTGCCAAGGCAATGGGCCATGCGCCAGCCTTGCTTTGGTTTACGGGATTGTCAGGGTCGGGAAAATCAACGGTTGCTAATATCGTCGAAGCCAAGCTGCATCATATGGGGTGGCGCACGTATATGCTTGATGGTGACAATGTGCGCCACGGGCTCAATCGAGACTTAGGCTTTACAGACGCAGACCGGGTCGAAAATATCCGCCGGATTGCTGAGGTTGCCAAATTGTTTGTCGATGCGGGTATGATTGTTCTTGTCTCTGCAATTTCGCCGTTCAGGGGTGACCGGGATATGGCACGCGCTTTGATGAATGACGGCGAATTCTTTGAAGTTCATATTGATGCATCGCTTGAGACATGCGAAAAGCGAGACCCTAAGGGGCTTTATTCACGTGCCCGCGCTGGTGAAATTGCGAATTTTACGGGTATTGATTCACCCTATGAAGCCCCCTTAGAGCCCGAGCTTCGGATTGATACAGACCGTACGGATCCTGAAACAGCGGCAGATAACATTATCGCGCTCCTGCCTCGTTAAGTTGTGACTTTAGCCCCAAGGCCGCCCGACAATACCCGCGAGATCACGTAACTTCTGAACACGGTTTGCCGTTTTTGGATGGGTCGAAAACAGACTATCCATGGATTTTGAATGCAGCGGGTTAACGATAAACATATGCGCTGTGGCTGGATTATCTTCGGCGATGTCGTTGTCGATCGTCATCGCACCTTGTTCGAGTTTCTTAAGCGCACTGGCAAGCCACATTGGATTGCCGCATATTTCCGCCCCTCCTGCGTCGGCACCATATTCACGTGTTCTCGAAATCGCCATTTGTACGAGCATCGCGGCAAACGGTGCCAGGATCATCACGACAATCGTACCTATGATCCCAAGCGGATTGTTACGGTTATTGCCAAAAAACAGAGCAAAATTTGCGAGCATCGACAGGGCGCCGGCAATGGTTGCTGTGACGGTCATAATTAGTGTATCGCGATTTTTTACGTGTGCGAGTTCGTGCGCCATGACGCCCGCGATCTCTTCGTGATTGAGAAGCTTTAGCAAACCTGTCGTTGCGGCGACGGCGGCATTCTCAGGATTGCGCCCTGTTGCGAAGGCGTTGGGTTGTGGGTTTTCGATGATATAGACGCGCGGCATCGGTAATTCAGCGTGACGCGCCAATTGTTCTGCAATACCATAAAAGCTAGGCGAGCTTTGCGCTGTCACTTCACGGGCCTTGTACATCTTCAAGACAAGACTGTCAGAGTTCCGATACGCAAAGGCGTTCATGCCAATCGCGACGACGAGTGCAATAATCATCCCGCCTTCACCTGCGAGCATGAATCCTGCGCCCATGAACAAGGCCGTTAGTCCAGCCAGCAATATACCTGTTTTTATATGGTTCATGTGTCGTTCTCCATACCGAAACCTTGTGGTCTCTGTCTTATTGAATTATCTCAAATGTAACCAATTGCAATCGCTGCTGATATAAATGAGAGAATTTTAATGAATGACGATATACCGAAAGCATCGGGATCAAATGACGAGCCTGCGCCGAAACCGGATGTGGAGACCAAAGGGATCACCGAAGGCAAGGTAGGCGAGACAGGTGGCCCAAAAGGGCCCGAGCCGACGCGTTATGGTGATTGGGAAAAGAAGGGTCGTTGTATCGACTTTTAAATTCTCGGTTTATTGCCAATGATTTGCGGATTCCTAAAGACCGGATTACCATGCGGTTAGGGGTTATTTGAAGACGAAAGCGCGAATTGTCGGCATGGGGATTTTTCTGGAATTTTTGGCGGCCTTTTTTCAAACAAAGGATCGCGTAAAAAGAAACGGCGCCGTGGGGCAAAACGTGCTGGCAGTGGATTCCGACCCAGTGATGGTGGTGCCGAAGGTTCTGTACTGGTCGCCAGTTTGTTTGGTAGCGGCGGCAAAGAAATTTCTGACTACATTGCCAATATGCTCAGTGCCGAAGGATCGTTTCAGACCTTACGGTTAGAAAGAACGTTAAAACTCAATCTTCGTTTAGGCCTTTTAGAGCGCCTTTTGGTTGCGTCTGATGAAGGCAGCAACTGGATCAGGGACGAGCAAGCAGACCTCATGATTTGGGGCGAGATGGAAGATATGGGCACTGTTGCCCGGCTTCGTTTTTTGTCTTTTGGGGCAAGTGCAGATGGCCAGCCTGGAACTTTTGGGATGGCAGATACGTTGGATTTGCCGGTTCCAATTCCAGATGGGGTTGGCGATATTGTTCGCGCCGCGACCATGGCAGCGTTGCTGCCCGTTACTTCTGGGTCGAAGAAAGAACTCGCGGATCGGATGAGCGAAGTGATGATCGGTGCGCAAAAAGCTATTGAAGATCTCGCTAAATCCGTCCCACTCGACACAAGAGTTACGGCGTTGAACGTTGTTGGTAATGCATTCGCGACAGCCGTTCGGTTTGGAAATAAGCGCGCACTTAAAGGGGCTGTGAAGATTTAGGAAACTGCTGACGCGTTGATTGAGGCCAAGCAATCTCCGTTAATGTGGGCACTGATTCAAACACACTTGGGGGCTATCCTGGAAGCTGATGCACGGCTTAGAAAAGACCCGTTGGCGCTTGAGGCAGCAATTGCACGCTACAAAGGGGTTGCAGATTCGCTTGGACGTGATGAACATGGTTATGACTGGGCATTGGCGCATGTCAGGCGCGCCATGGCGTTATATAAAATGGCGACCATGATACCTGAAAAATCGACGGAACATTTGAAATCCGCAGCCTCGGCTTTTGAAGAAGCCCTGACCGTTTATGATAAAGCGCAAATGCCGCTTCGCTGGGCTGAGGTGATGAACCATTACGGTGTTGTACAAATGGCGCTTGGTGGTCACGGTAATGCCGAGGCTATTCTTCAACAATCGATCTCAACATTTAGAAAAGTTCTCGAAATTCGCCGTCGGAACGTGACCCCCTTGCTGTGGGCCCAGACGTCAAACAATCTGGGTGCGGCGTGTTTCGCCTTGGCGAAACGCACGAACGAAGATTATCTGTTGCAAGAAGCCGCCGCCTGTTTCCAAGGGGCTATTCAGGTATTCAGACGGTCTCGCGGACAAAAGAAACGTGCCCAAGTTATTGCTCAAAACTTGCAGCGTGTTGAGCAGATGCTGAACGAAGATGAAGACGCCGCTTAAAAAAAATGAGGCCCCTTGCGAGGCCCCAAAAATAGTCACTTAAATACCTTAGACTAACTTTGTTTATTTTGACGGTTCTCGACTAAATCATCAACGACTCCAGGATCGGCAAGTGTCGATGTATCCCCAAGATTTGAGAAATCATCTTCGGCGATTTTCCGTAAAATCCGACGCATGATTTTACCGGACCGGGTTTTTGGTAATCCGGGCGCCCACTGCACCCAGTCTGGTGAAGCAATCGGGCCAATTTCTTTGCGAACCCAGCCCACGAGTTCTTTTTTCAATTCATCAGAAGATGGCTCACCGGCATTCAATGTGACATAGGCATAGATGCCCTGCCCTTTGATATCATGCGGTGCGCCAACAACGGCAGCTTCGGCGACTTTTGAGTGTGCGACGAGGGCACTTTCCACTTCGGCTGTCCCCATCCGGTGACCGGACACGTTGATGACGTCGTCCACGCGGCCTGTGATCCAGTAATATCCATCTTCGTCGCGACGACAGCCATCGCCTGTGAAGTACTTCCCGTGATAGGTCGAGAAATATGTAAGCTCGAAGCGTTCATGGTCGCCGTAAACAGACCGCATTTGACCAGGCCAGCTATCGATAAGACATAAGTTGCCTTCGGTGGCACCTTCGAGAACGTTACCGTCACCATCGACGAGCTGAGGCTGTACCCCAAAGAACGGCTTGGTCGCAGATCCAGGCTTCAGGTCGATGGCCCCCGGGAGTGGCGTAATCAAAATGCCGCCCGTTTCAGTTTGCCACCAGGTATCGACAATCGGACAGCGCCCGTCACCAACAACGTTGTAATACCATTCCCATGCTTCCGGATTGATCGGCTCCCCAACGGAACCCAGCACGCGAAGTGATTTTCTGGACGTGCGTTTCACAGGCTCATCACCTTCGCGCATGAGGGCGCGAATAGCGGTTGGCGCGGTATAGAAGATATTGACGCTGTGCTTGTCACAGACGTCCCAGAACCGTGAAATTGACGGGTAATTGGGCACCCCTTCAAACATCAAGGTCGTCGCGCCATTGGCCAGTGGACCATAGACAATATAGCTGTGACCCGTGACCCATCCCACGTCAGCGGTACACCAATATACGTCACCCTCTTTGTAATCGAAGATATATTCATGGGTCATGGAGGCATAAACCATGTAGCCGCCTGTCGTATGTAAAACACCCTTCGGCGCGCCTGTTGAGCCAGATGTATAGAGAATGAACATTGGGTCTTCGGCATTCATTTCCTCTGGTGGGCAGTCAGGCGATGCTTCTGCACACACGTCTTCGTACCAGACGTCGCGGCCTTCTTGCATGTTCACATCGGCACCTGTGCGGTTGACGACGATCACGGTCTTAACGCTGGGGCAGTCTTTCAGGGCTTCGTCGGTGTTGGCTTTAAGGGGAACTTTCTTGCCGCCACGTAAGCCTTCATCAGCTGTAATGACGCAGTTTGAATCACAACCTATGATGCGTGCAGATAAGCTGTCAGGGGAGAACCCGCCAAACACGATTGAATGAACAGCGCCAATCCGCGTACAGGCCAGCATTGCGACAGCGGCTTCAACAACCATCGGCATATATAAAGTAACGCGGTCACCCTTTTTAACGCCGCGCGCTTTCATCGCATTGGATAAACGGCAGACACGCTCATGCAGGTCACGGTATGTTACGTGGTCAGAATCAGCCGGGTCGTCGCCTTCCCAGATAATCGCTGTTTGGTCGCCACGTGTCTCGAGGTGACGGTCGAGGCAGTTGGCGGATGCGTTCAATGTGCCATCGTAGAACCATTTGATCGATACGCCCGGTGTTTTGAAGTTTACATCCCGGACTTTGGTGTATGGCTTAATCCAGTCGATACGCTTACCGTGCTCAGCCCAAAATGCCTTAGAATCATCGATAGAAGCGCCATACATATCTTCATATTTGGCTTTATCAATATGGGCATTTTTGGCGAATTCGGCCGTGACCGGATATACGTGTGCTTCACTCATCTGAACGTCTCCCTAATGTCTGCTGTTTTTCAGCGATCGTGTGGATTCTCCACTTTGAAGGCAATTATCGACAATATGCGAACGTTGCCAAGTGGATATCAGTGATTTTAGCTTTTCAAGCAGCGCGGGGGGAAACGTAAATGTTGCCGTCTCGAACAGATGCGTCCAGCGACGTCAGCTGATCGCCTTCACAGGGACCGGAAATGCAACGGCCATCGTTGATTTCAAATAAAGCCCCATGGGTCGAGCACATGATGTGTGTCCGCTCAACATTCAGAAACTGTCCCGGTTGAAAATCCAGCGGCGAGCCGATGTGCGGACAATTGTTTTCATAGACAAAAACCGCGTCACCCTGGCGTACCGCAAGGACGGCGATACGTTTATCACCAAATTCTGCAATGAACCCTGCGGAGGTGCCGTTGGCTATATCGTCCAGCGCACACAAACGAACCTCGCTCATGCGTCGACCCCACCCATCTTGCAGATGATCTTCCAGGACTTTGCATCGATTGGCACCACCGATAATCGCGATTGTTTCATCAGTGCAAGCTCTGACAAGCGCTCGTCAGCCTTGATGTCCGCCAACGATACCGGGTTGGGCACAGGTTTCAGCGCCTTGAAATCAACCATGCCAAACCGCCCTTTTGGGTCTGTGTGGTCCGGGTAGTAATCCGAGGCAACTTCAACGATGCCGACGATGCTTTTTTCTTTGACTGAATGATAAAAGAACGCGCGGTCGCCGATCTCCATGGCCTTCATGTTATTGGTCGCCTGATAATTTCTGACACCATCCCAGGGCTCGACACCGACGCGAACCTGGTCATCCCATGACCACGATCCAGGTTCAGATTTAATCAGCCAATATTTCATGATGCTTCTCCTCGCATTAATCCGCAGGAAATACTTTCTTCCAAGCGCGAATGTCGACGCTCTCAAAAAGGCCAGCTTGCGCGTATGGATCGTTTGCGGCCCATGCTTCGGCTTCGCTGCGATTTGCGAATGTCATAATCAGTGTTGATCCGATCATGCACTCGCCGTCATCGGTGAGCATCGGGCCCGCAGCGATAATTTTTGCGGCGCTCGCCTTTAAATATTCAACGTGAGCGGGGCGGCTTTCTGCGCGGACATGCTCATGGTTCGGCTTATCCAGACAATAAATGACAAAATGCATGAAGGTGTCCTTAGTCTTTGGGGTTGGAAGGTCTATGTGGTTTCAGGTCTGAGCGGGCGTTCCATCAATTCAGAGATGGCGGTATCAATATCTTTGTTCTCATGAATAATGGCATGAACACTGGCCGATATTGGCATCTCGACACTGTGTTTATCTGCGAGCTCTTTAACGGACGTCGAGCTGGTCACACCTTCGGTGACGGCAACCCGGGATGCCAGAATTTCGGCGACGGATTTGCCTTGACCCAGCGCGTGCCCGAACGAGAAGTTCCGAGACTGCATGGCGTTGCACGTTAAAACCAAATCGCCCAATCCGGCCAAGCCCATCATGGTGCCTGTGGACGCGCCTTTGACATGACCAAGACGCATGAGTTCGGCAAGGCCGCGTGTGATAAGTGCTGCGCGCGCATTGTCGCCAAGGCCGCGTCCTTCAACGATCCCGCAGGCGATGGCGAGAACATTCTTGACCGCGCCGCCGATCTCCGCACCGACCACATCATCAGACTGATAAATGCGGAACATGGGACTGGCGAGAGCATTGATAAGTTTTTCACCGAGTGCTTCGTCAGCGCAAGCTAATGTCAGCGCAACCGGCAGGCCGCGCGCCACTTCGGCTGCGAACGAAGGTCCTGAAATCGCCGCCATCGAATGCTGTGGCATGGCTTCTTCAATGATCTCGCTCATCAAGGCGAGCGTGCTTTGCTCAATCCCTTTGGCGGCAAGAACAATAGGTACATGCACAGGCGTTATATTGGATAATGCATTGGCTGTCGCGCGCAGGAACTGTGCGGGCACGACCAGCAATAACGCATCTGCATCTTTAACGGCTTCGTTCAAATTGGCTGTCGCACGGATGTCTTTGCTTAAGGGAACATTGGGCAGGAAAACCGGATTGCCCTCGCCCGCATTGATCGCGTCGACGATCTCGGTTTCGCGCGCATAAAGTTTTGTGTGGCGGTCCGCACGGCACGCCGCTGTCGCTAATGCCGTTCCCCATGCGCCGCCGCCAATGACTGTAATGTTTTTCATGTGCCTGACTTCTAGATATGGACCTTAGATTCTCATTTGTTCGTCTCGCTTAAACAAATAGTAATTCTAATTCGCGTGCGGGGCATTAACTTCCTTTGCGGATAATATGGGCTTGGCTAAAGCATTTACAGGGGCCTAAAAGATGCACCCTTTTCAGGCGTGCTCTGTGTGACCTTGGATTAGCTAAGCGCATACAAAGAGCTTAGGCTTGCCCGCGCAATTTCCCGGGCAATCGCCCCGTCGATATCTCGGATATTGTTTGCTGCACGTGCCCGTGTAATCAAATCATCACCAAGCCCGTCAACGACATCAATCTCAACATATTCACGCATTAAGGAGCCAACATTTAATTGGTTCAGGAGTGCGAATATACGCGCAGGGATTTCGTTAACATCGCAATCCAAGGCTCGTGCAATGGGGCGAAGTCGATCCGGCGCAGTTTCACCGTTAAATTTGGCAATTTCATGCAAGGTGAATGAGCACGCGAGGCCATGCGGTACGCCAAATAGCGATGTGAAGGGGTAGCTTATAGAGTGGCAAGCAGCCGTTTGCGTAATGCCCATTGCAAGCCCTGCGATCATTGACGAAACCTGAATGTCACGACGCAGGTTAATGGATTGTGGGTTTGCGATGGCGTCTGGAAGATCAGCGAATAACCGTCGGATTGCATGTTCTGCGTAGGCATCAGAGATCGGCGTCGCGTTTGTATTCCAAACGGCTTCCATGGCATGACTAACGGCGTCCAGCCCTGAAGATATTGTCAGCGGGTCAGGCATCGTTTGGCAAAAAGCAGGATCCAAAACAGATACCCACGGGAATAAGGTTGGGTGCTTAACGGAATACTTTACCTTTTCGTCACCCCATACGGTGCCCCAAGGGGTGACTTCAGAGCCGGTGCCCGATGTCGTAGGGATGGCAATGATTGGGCGTGGCGTAATTGTTGATGGCAGGTCCTTGCCTTGTGTAAGGTGTTCCATGAACGGCCCCCGGTCACCCCCCAAAGCATCAAGCGCAACGGCACCTTTCACTGCATCAATAACAGACCCGCCACCGATGGCGACGACAATTTCTGCATCTCCAAGTTTGTCAGATAAGGCGCAAACCTCAGAAACTTTTGGGTTTTCAGAAACGTCGGAAATCACTTTTGTTGGCGGCGGCAACGCACGCATGAATTCAGAATATACTGCCCTTTTTGGCCATCCCGCACTAGTTATAAGCACCCAGGACGTATTTGAAACGAGAGTCGTAATGGCTTCGCCGGCGGGTTGGCCTTGAATAAGTGTCGTTGGAAGCTGGAATGGCCGCATTGACTAAAACCACCGGGAATTTTCTCTGATCGCGCGTTGTCGACCTGAAGCTTCAAAAGTTGAAAATTCTAACAGTGCGGCATCACTTATGCCGCCAGGAACGCCCATCGTCAGAAGCTTAACGTCTTCTTCTGGGGCATTGTTGCCAAATGAATGCGTAACGTATGGTGCAATGTAAGCGGAGTCACCAGAGCTTATAGTATCTTGATGACCGTCACCCCACGAAATGGATATAGGCTTATCGCCATAATTATATACATACTGATGGAGAGGCGACTTAAGTGATGCGCCTTCACGGGACTTAATGCGAAAATCAAACCCTTTCATTAGCGGTTGGCGCATTGTTCGTGTCAGGGGTGTAATTCTGTAAGTTTGTTGGTTGGCGTCCGGAAAGGGGCGCCAGTTTTGAGGTTGCGCCTGCGTTACAACAACTTCGGGGCCTGCATCTAGGGCTGCCGCGGAAAGATCAGATGGACGCACATTTAAAATCGCCCCAACTTCGGATAAATGATTGGGTGGAATAATGCCTGTTGAGCAGATGCTGCGCACAACGTCCTGAGGAATACCTTGATTGATCAATAGTTTCTGAAAGGTAGGCTCATCGATCATTTCTGCGGCAAGATAACGGCCAATCAACGCTTTGCTAGCGGTTTTATCCCCCGCATCACCTGCCAAGGCATCGGCATCTGTCGGGCTTAGGCGAGAAAACTCATTCAGGCTTCGCCGAACTTCGCCGCCGAATGTAATTGCAATAATTAACGCGATTTCATCTTCGGAACGGCTCGCGAAACTGTGGGACACAAAAGGCGTAATATAGTTTGAGTCGCCCGTATTCATTTCTTTACAGAACGATTGATCACCAATCCGATAATAAAAATTAACGGGCCCGATAAAGAATGTGCATTGGTGCATCAAATGCCCGTTATTGTAGACGACATTTGGGTTATCTGCATCGTTATCGTGAACCACTCGCAATTCGCGAATCCATTCTGGCTTAAAGGGCGCAAACCGGCTCATAGCTGTATCGCGGTATTCGTAATAGGGGCTCATGCCGGATACGGGGTCGTGGCGCGAAAATACTCTTGACGTTGCGGCACTCTCAGACGCCCGCATCAGGGATACGCCATCATGGGTGTCATCGTCGTCAATCCATATGTCGCTTAGGCTTACAGGGTATGCGGCGGCCATTTTCTTAAGCACGTCAATTGCATCGTCGATAGATGCTTTACCCTCGATCACAGATTGCACGAATGTGATCTCAAGGTTCAGTTCATTGGCAAGCGCTTCAGGAGTTCGCTTCAAATCATTTGCTTCGCTGAGAATGCGACTGCCAAGAGCTTTGGCATAGTCAATGTTGGATGATGTCATCGCT
>Ga0209199_1004802_pt1 | contig 12183 bp, 11 predicted proteins | sample COGITO_mtgs_1105_7_FD_184805 | JGI IMG/M metagenome (GOLD analysis project Ga0209199, IMG submission 184805) | Pelagic marine microbial communities from North Sea - COGITO_mtgs_110523 (SPAdes) (version 2) | ecosystem: Environmental > Aquatic > Marine > Epipelagic ...
ATATTTCCATATTCGCAACGCTTTAACTCCAGTTAAAATATGCAATCGATCGTCACCCCTGACGTTCTCACAAAGGCCGTCGGAACACCGGCTTCAGTAACATAGGCATAATGTAGATTGGAAACTGCCCAACCGCAAAAAACAGTGGAATGTCTCCATCTACACTGGCTGGCAATACAGCTAGAATAATAGCAAGATTTCGCGTCCCAGAAACAAACCCGGCGCTCAATGCACCGCGTTTCCCGACACCAGGGACAATCCAGTAAAAGAATGCGGCGCCAACCACCATCATGCCTATATAGGTCGCAAATGACAGTCCTGCCACATATGCAATATCAAGCGGGTCCGCAATAATTCGTGCCGTGACCCCTTCCATGATGGCGAGAGCAAAAATAATCAGCAAAATAACCGATAATCCCTCGATGGGGGCTTTGCTGCGCTCCAGCCGTTTCTGGCCCAAAAGCCAACGTACGATGATCACGCAGACAACGGCACTCATAACCAGGCCGCCCATACGCGCCATCAACACAAGTGGGTCTGCACCCATATCGAAGCCCAACAAAAGCAATCCAACCAACGGCACTGTGATTGGGATGATTAAAGTGCCTGCCACTAAAATGATCAGTAAAAGCGTCGCATCCAAACCAAACATCAAGCCCAAAACAGGTGTCGAAAACAGTGACGATGATCCCGCGGCGAGCACCATGGCAGCTTCAAGTCCCGGTCGGATATCAACAAACGATAACGTTATCGCCATCAATGCCGGCATCACAACAACCATCCATATCAGCAAGCCAATCACGAAAACGGGTCGGCGCAGGCGTTCTTTTAAGTCAGTCAGATCAATCCGCAGCATGGACAAAAACAACAACCCCCAAACAGCGGGGGCAAGCATCGGTCGGAATACATCGGCCAGGACAGGAAATATCAAACCCAGGAATACACCACCCGCCATTGCTTGCGTGGCGAACTTGGCCAGGAAATTCATAATTGGACTGAGCACACTCATATCAAACCAGCCAACGCCTTGCCACGCGGGGTTGATTCGTGCATCGATTGTGTTTCCCTGGCGGGCATAATTGACCTTTCAAATCGTGGGATCAGAAGTGGAGACTTTCTATGCCGATGGATCAAGAACAACTAACAACAATGCCACCTGTTCTTGAGTTTGATGGCAAGCGCGCATCGTTCGTAAAGGTACTCATCGTTAATGGAATTCTGACAATCCTCTCGCTTGGGATTTATCGATTTTGGGCAAAGACCAAAGTTCGGCGTTTCTTCTGGTCAAATGTTCGGTTTCTTGACGATCCCCTAGAATATACAGGAACCGGCGGCGAACTATTTGTCGGATTTCTGATCGTCATTGCGATCCTCTTTCCATTGGGCCTTATTTACAGTGCCATCGGTTCGCTTGTCCCACCTGATGCCACAGAATTACGGGTCGGCTTAGAAGTTGCCTATTACCTTGTAATTTTTGCACTCTTGCAGATCGGGTTCTATCGGATGTGGCGCTATAGAATGAGCCGAACCACATGGCGCGGCGTGCGCTTTGGCCTTGATGGTTCAACGTGGACATATCTGAAACTTGCCAGCGGCTGGACGCTGCTAAGCGCGATCACTTTGGGCTTTGCCTATCCATGGATGCAAATCGATCTATGGCGATATCAAATTCGCCATACTCGAATTGGCTCAGAGGTTTTCAAATTTAAAGGCAATGCCAAAGATCTGATGTGGCCGTGGGTAACAGTATATATTCCCATGATCTGCATCGCAGGTGCAGGTATCGGTATCATGCTTTCCTTCGAGTCATATGCTGACAATGAAATGCCAACCATGATAGCTGGCAAAGAAGCATTCGTTGAAGTAATGGGTACGTTGATCGGTATTTCTTTGCTGGCTTTTTTCATCGCTTTTTTTGTGTATCAGGTCAGACAAACTCGATATCAGATTTCCGGTGTAAAACTTGGCATCGCATCGTTTACATCCATGCTACCTATCGGACGGTTATTTATCTTTGCTGCTTTGAGTTTTTTACTAATGGGCGCTGTCATCCTCTTACCGTTTATGATGTATCTAGGACCTGATTTTGATCTTGGGTTCTTTCCATATGCTGACGCGCCTGAGCCAGCAACTTTCAGCAAAACAATCGCGCCAATATTATTCATGTTTATCTCGGTTGTTTTCATCTTTCCGTTGATATGGTCGGTCTTATTTAAATTCGAAGTCATCAAACAAATGGTCATCACAACATCAATTGAAAATGCAGAAGTGTTGGAACAAGCTGCACAGTCTGCGTCTGAAACACCACGCACCGGTGAAGGTTTGGCAGACGCTTTGGATATTGGTGGGTTCTAGGTATGCCGAATACGGCTTCTTTTAATGATGGTAAAACGGCAGCGCGTCACAGCGTAGGCATTAAGGTTGAAGCGCTTTCCCTCGTCATTTCTGATGATGCGGGACATGTCATTGCACGCTGGCCTTTAGGCGACATTCGCTATGCCGATGCGACAAGACGAATGCCGCCAATCCGGTTGCGTTGCGATGGGAACGATGCGCGCCTGAATCTAGCAAGTGACGACGATGGTGCCTGGCTGATAACTAAATGCCCAAACATATCCAAACGCGATGCCGGGCAAATCAAATGGCCAACCTGGGTCGCCGCTGGGATTTTCGCGATTGCATCGGTGGCCGGTATTTTTGTGTTCTTCCTTCCAGCGATCGCCAGTACAGTCGTCAATCTGATCCCCTATGCCATGGAACAAAAACTGGGACTACAATCTCGAGATCAATTGATTGGTCTTGCTGGCCATCTCAACAAGAATGATAAATCACTCGTCTGCACGTCGCCTAATGCACAAGAAATTCTGGATAAGCGCGCCAAAGAATTGGCGACTGTCATGGATAGCCCATTTCCAATTACCGTGACTGTTTTGCGTGTTCCGATCACCAACGCGCTGGCTTTACCAGGTGGCCAAGTCATCATTTTGTCTGGGCTATTAGATCAAGCTAAAAGCGGCGACGAAGTCATTGGTGTCCTGGCTCATGAAATAGCGCACGTGGTGCGTCGTGACCCTATGCAAGTATCCATCAAGCAAACCGGCGCTGCTCTTTTGGTCAGCTTGCTCATCGGTGATGTATTTGGCGGCGCTGCATTGTCTGGCATCGCATCCAGTGTCATCGAAAGTGGGTATAGCCGTGATGCTGAAGCCGCTTCAGACTTTCTTGGTGTGATGGCTCTCAATCAATTGGGTCTGACGGCGCGCCCGCTTGCGGATTTCATGGGACGGATTAGTCAAAACGACCCTGTATCCGATTTCATCCCAGATTTCCTAAATACGCATCCAGCCGGTGATGATCGCCGCGACGCCATCAATGCCTTATCACAAGAGAATGGTCGCGCAATGAGTGGTTATGAATGGAAAACCCTCAAATCCATGTGTGAAAAACAAGGTTAATTTTATTTGTTTTAACTGTGCAATTGCGCACAGACGCATGGCTCAGCCTTTAGTTTAATGGTTAACGTCCAGAGGTAACATATCGCCCAAAACGGGTGATCTATTTAAAACGGAGGCGACCATGAATATTAAGTTCAGCACCCTCATGAATGAAACACTCGGCGCTGCAGTCGGCACAAGCTTAGGTGTTTGCGCCGTCAGCTATGCGATTTTCACACTCGTGACCAATAGCCTGGAAGTTTTATTCTAAAGACTTCATTGATGACTCATCCGCGCATTGCGTCGGGTCCGAGCTTTCGAAGCATCGCCTGAACGTCACTTTTTCGCTTTTCATCGTCCTCGTTGCTATCGAATTGCAATGCGAACCCTTCAGGAATACGTCGCTTGATGTACCCGCTCTGTGTTTCCATGCCGTTCATGTGCAATTGCACAAATTGATTGTTCTCGTACCCAACATCATCAACACCGACAATCGCCGCACCGGTTGATGAAATGTCTTTAAGGCGACCTTTAAATGCAAGATCACCAATCGCCCCTTCAATGGGCGCATCAACTTCATAGCGTTCGGCGGCGCGATTATCGGTTTGAGTTGGCGTCACGTTAACCTCATTGATTAAGCCTCAGGTGCATGTCCCGTGATACGCGTATGACGCTCAACATATGTATCCCAGCAAGTCGGGTTCACAAGTCGAGGCGCACGGCGACCATTCAGCACTTCAATCCACTGTTCAGCACCCCACTGTGCCATACGGTAATTACAAACATCCGTAATCCCAGCGGCATGCGGTGTCATCAAAACATTTTCAAACTGCATCAATGGATGACCTGGCCCAGGTGGCTCTTCATCAAAAACATCAATGCCAGCACCATTCATTTGATCCTTTGCCAGTGCCGCAACCAACGCAGCCTCATCATGGATAAAGCCACGCGCGGTCGAGATGAAATATGCATAAGGCTTCATAAGCGCGAATTGATCCGCGCCGATCATATGCCGGGTTTCATCCGTTAAGGGACAATGCACAGATATGAAATCAGACGTTTTGAACAACGTCTCAAGATCGACGCTCGAGGCATCGCGCTCAGCAAAGTCAGCTTCAGAAATATGTGGATCGAAAGCGATCACGTTCATGTTTAATGCGTGCTTGGCAATCTTTGCTGTACGGCGACCAATATTTCCAAGGCCAACGATACCAATCGTTTTACCGGTCGCTTCAAGGCCCGGGTATGCCATACGGTCCAACCCAGGGGCTGCACGCATCTTGCGATCATGACGGATCATGTTCTTACCCAACGCCAAAACCATACCTATTGCATGTTGCGCAACACTATCTGAATTCGCACCCGAATTGTTCATGACCATAATACCATGCTCGGTACAGGCCGCGTCATCACAGGCATCATACCCAGCGCCTAACGAGGCGACAGCCAACAGATTCGGGCATTTTTCGATAAAGGCACGATCCGGCCACCACTTGCGAAGCATCTCGGTTTTCGCCAGCATTTGATAGCCGTGAGCAGTCTTCATGACATCGAAGACTTTGTCTTCATCATCATCCTGGCTCAGCCGGATAAGCTCAATTCCAGGTGCGTCAGATAAAATTTCTTCGGCAACAGGATCAATCCAATTTTCAAAATAAACCAACCGGCGTGCATTCATCGTCATCAATTTCCTCCATATTGTTATATATAAGTTGGTGTGAGCACGCCGAAGCGTCAAGCACGTGCAGCAATATTCTGCGCCATTTCGGCAATACGCGCGATGATCGGTCGGGATGGATCGGCAATATAAGACGCTGTAAAGTTCAATGGAGTCGGATGCCAATCCGCCTCAATCTCAACCAAGCGCCCATCTTCAAGAGCTGGCGTGGCCGCAATACGCGGAACAACACCAATACCAACACCGCGTTCAGCCATCCGCTGACAAGCAGATAACGACGTTGAGGGGAAAATTCGAGGCGTCTTTCCTGTCTGATCTCGGAACGCTTCATTGATTTCCGCAAACGGTCGCGTGTTACGGGCGAACGTTAAAATCGGATAGGCCAGCATATCTGTCATCGACATTTTAACTGGTGCGCTGTTCGGTTTCTCAGGGCGCATTGCCCAGATCAACGGGTACTCACAAAGCTGCGTGTTCGAGACCGTGTATTCTGAAATCGGTCCCAATAGGATCGTCAAGTCCAATGAATGCTCAACCAATTCATTTCTAAGCGATGCCGTCACGTCGACTGAAATCTCAACATCTAGAGACGGATAGGTGTCCCGCATCTTTGACAACAACTCAGGTAACCACGTTTGCACAATTGTCTCTGAAACGCCCAGCCGTAAAAGGCCCGAAACCTCAGCCGGCGATCCGGCACGTTCACGCATCGCTTCTACTGCCCCCAATGCGTCTTCAGCCATCGGCATCAGTGCCTGTCCCTCAGGTGTTAATCGAACCAGTCCTCCCTCACGATCAAACAGTTTGGTGCGAAGCTCTTCTTCCAGATTCGTAATTCTACTCGAAATGGCGGGTTGAGTCGTATAAAGACGATCGGCCGTTTTTGAGAAACTGCCGAGCTTTGCCACCCAGAGATAAGCTTCCAATTGTTTGAGGTTCATCACACATCTCCACCCATTGACCCAAATTATACAGGATTCATCATCTTATAAATTTTTTTTATAGCAGAGTCTAAAAATTATAAATTAGACTCATCCCATACTTTACTGTTTATCTCTGTTATCAGCTGACAAAGATCGGCGATAAAGACAGGGAGTTTATCGAATGGGAAGTGCTGCTAAAGCCCACTCCGGTGGTGCAGCAATGGTGTATGACGACTTCGCTGGATTGAGCGCGTTTGATGCGCGTCAACATTTCCGCCAAGGCGCTTATACTGGCCATACCGCCGGCATCGCACCCGGCATGTTGCAAGGCAACGTCGCTATCCTTCCCGCAGACTACGCCCTCGATTTTGCCCGCTACTGTCAACGCAATCCACAGCCTTGCCCATTGATCGGTGTTTCCGATACGGGCAATCCAATCATGCAGACATTAGGCGAAGATGTTGATATCCGAAGCGACGTCCCGGCGTATCGTATTTATGAGAATGGTGAGCTAAAAGACGAGGTTGCTGATATTCGTGATCTCTGGCGCGACGACTTTGTCGCTTTTGCGATTGGCTGCTCGTTCACTTTCGAAGATGCATTGATGGCTGAAGGCATTGAGCTTCGCCATATTGATCAGAACAAAACTGTTGGCATGTACATCACCAACATTGAGACAGAACCTGCTGGACCTTTTTCAGGCGGCACAGTTGTCTCCATGCGACCTTTAAAAATTAACGATGCCGTGCGCGCCAGTGCGATCTGTGCGCGCTTCCCCCATGCTCATGGTGCGCCCGTTCACATCGGCGATCCAGCGCAGATTGGCATCAAAGACATCAATGCCCCTGACTGGGGCGATGCGACCGAATTCAGAGACGGTGAGATACCCGTTTTCTGGGCCTGTGGTGTGACCCCACAGAATGCCGTCAGATCAGCACGCCCGCCGATCTGCATTACGCACGCACCTGGCAGTATGTTGGTTACCGATGTGCCTGCCTGGGCGACAGATTCCAAGAAACCAAAGTCATGATAACTAGGGAGATTTCTACAATGAAGAAGATGATTAAAGCTGGCATGGTTGCCGGCGTCGCCGCATTGGCGTTGAATTTTAGTGCACCTGTCCAAGCCGCAGACACAGTCGTTGTTAAAGCAGTTGGCACATGGGGCAATCTGAATAACTTCAAAAAACACGAAGGTCCGTTCTGGAATGAAGTCATTGGCAAAGCATCCAAGGGCACAATCGTTGGCGAAGCAAAGCCACAGACAGAACTCGGCCTAAAGGGTTTTGAGATCATGCGCCTTCTTAAGCTTGGCGTATTTGATTTCGCGCACGGCGTGATGGGTTATGTATCTGCTGAGAATGCTGTCTTCGAAGGCGCTGATCTTTCAGCACTTGTTCAGGACATTAAGACACAGCGTAAAGTTGCTGACGCTTACTTCCCAATCATGGAAAAGGCATTTGCCGAAATTTATGATGCGAAGCTGCTTCAGCTCTACACTTTCCCGAGCCAGATGCTTTGGTGTAACGCTGAAATTAATGGTATCGACGATCTTAAAGGCAAGAAAATCCGCGTGTACTCAACAACACTTGGTGATTTTGTTGAAGGCGTTGGCGGTACCAGCGTGACTGTGCCGTTTGCAGAAGTGATCCCTGCGCTTGAAAAAGGCGTTGTTGATTGCGGCATCACCGGTACATCACCAGCGTATAACGCAAAATGGTATCAGGCAGCGACCCACGCATACACAATGCGTGTTGGTTGGGGTCTTTCATTCGGCGCCATGAACATGAAGAAGTGGAACAGCCTTTCAGCTGATCAGCAGAAGACACTGACCACAGAAATTGGTGCGCTGACAGACCGCATGTGGGCTGAGACAGAGCGTGAAGATGCGCTTGCTGTTTCTTGTATCACGGGTGGTAAGTGTGAACTGGGTGATCCAGCAAGCATGAAAGAGATCAAGCCATCTGCAGCTGACCTCGAGAAGCGTAACAAGATTGCCGAAGACGTCATTCTTGCGCGTTGGGCTGAGCGTTGCGGTGAAGAATGCACAGCGAATTGGAACAAAATTGTTGCTCCAATTGTTGGCTTAACCGCTAAAGCTAAATAAAGATCGATATTTGAGCGCCGGGAGGGGTTTTCCTCTCCCGGCAATCATCTCAAGCAACCTCTTATTCTTTAAAACATTATTTGATTGGATCGCCCCATGGCATTCCTCGAAAGACTTTTAAAAGGCATCGACGGTTTCTCGCTCCGCCTTGTGTGGTTATCGGGAACGCTTTTGATCCTGGCCGCATTTATGGTCACCATCGACGTCATTGTTCGCAAATTATTTGGTGTCACAATGGCGGGCTCGGACGAAATTACCGGATACGCATTCGGGATATCCATTATGTTATCCCTTTCTTATGCGATCATACACCGATCCAATATTCGTATTGATGCCGCTTACCAACACATGCCGAAAATCGTTCGCGCAATCCTCGACATATTTGGCATGATTTTGCTGGTGACATTTATCGGCTTCGTCGCATATCGTGGGTGGTTCTTGCTTTTGGACTCTTACGAGTACGGCTCCAGAGCCATCACGCCCCTGAGAACGCCTTTAGCTATCCCACAGACAATTTGGTTCTTTGGCATGGCCTTTGCCGTCTTTACAGGTGCTGTCCTGATCCTGATTGGTCTTGGCGGTCTTCTCAAAGGCGACTGGAAATTGATCAATGAACGGATGGGTATCCCCACCGTTGATGAACAGATTGAGGACGAAACATAATGCTCGCTCATGCACTCTTAATGCTGCTTGGGCTTATTGTCCTCAGCGTCCCGATCGCAGCCTCACTTGGTTGGCTTGGCCTGCTGATGTCGTACTTCCATTCGATCATGCCATTACATCTGGCAATTGGTGATATTGCCTGGCAGAACTCAACCGAATTCCTGTTGGTCGCTATCCCCATGTTTATCTTGCTGGGTGAATTATTGCTTCGCTCAGGCATTACGGAACGCATGTACAACGGCATGGTGCAGTGGCTTGGCTGGTTGCCTGGCGGCTTAATGCACTCAAACATTGGTGCCTGCGCCCTGTTCGCTGCGACCTCTGGTTCAAGCGTCGCGACGGCTGCAACCATCGGCACAGTTGCTCTGCCCGAAGTAGAAAAGCGTGGCTATAACGAACGGCTGTTCCTGGGCACAATTGCCGCAGGTGGCACATTGGGCATTTTGATCCCACCGTCCATCAACTTGATTATTTACGGACTACTAACAGATACGTCGGTACCAGAACTCTACTTGGCTGGGTTCATACCTGGCATGGTCTTAGCAGGCTTGTTTATGCTGACCGTTATTGTTGCCTGTATCTATCGTCGCGAATGGGGCGGTAGAGCAAATCACAGTTCCTGGCAGGATAAAATTGACTCGTTACCGGGCTTGCTACCGCCATTGGGTATTTTCGCCGTTGTTGTCGGCTCGATTTATGCGGGTATCGCCACACCAACAGAAGCTGCCGCCCTTGGCGTGATTGCTGCTATTGGCTTGGCTGCCTGGAACCGCTCGTTAACGATCCCAATGCTTAAACGCGCGATCGAAGGCACGATGCGAACAACAGCCATGATCATGCTGATCATTCTGGCAGCGATCTTCCTGAACTTCATTTTGGGTGCGCTGGGTGTCACACAAGCCTTGGCAGAGTTTATTACAAGCCTTGGCCTCACACCGATGCAAACCATGCTGTTGATTATTGGGTTTTACATCGTGCTTGGTTGTTTCATGGAAACATTATCGATGCTTTTGACAACTGCCCCGTTGATCACGCCGATTGTCATCGCACTTGGGTTTGATCCGGTCTGGTTTGGCATCCTGTTAATGGTTTTGCTTGAAACAGCGTTGATTACACCACCTATCGGCATCAATCTTTATGTCGTCCAAGGCATCCGAAAATCCGGAAGCCTGAACGATATTATGGTTGGCATCCTGCCGTTTGTATTTGCCATGTTTGCGATGATCGGGTTGCTTCTTGTCTTCCCGAATATGGCGCTTTGGCTACCTAACCTTTTCTACTGATCGTTAGTGCACCAGCACTGAGCGACAAGAAACAATGGAGATAGACCCCATGTGGCAAGTATGGATTGATCGTGGCGGCACGTTTACGGATTTGGTTGCACGCAAACCAAGCGGTGAACTCGTGACCCACAAATTGCTCTCGGAAAATCCAGAGCAATATGAGGATGCTGCATTACAAGGCATTCGCGATCTGATGGACCTGGATGCAGATGCGCCCATCCCTCCAGGTAGCGTCGAAGCTGTTAAGATGGGTACGACTGTTGCCACCAACGCATTGCTTGAGCGTAAAGGCGACCGCACCGTACTTGTCATCACCAAAGGCTTTGGCGATACACTGCGCATTGGGTACCAGAACCGTCCACGCCTTTTTGATATGCATATCAAATTGCCTGAGCTGGTTTATGAAAGTGTTATTGAAGCCGATGAACGTATCGCGGCAGAAGGCGCTATATTAAAACCCCTTGCCGAAGACACGCTCAGGGACTCTCTGCAAGCCGTATTCAACGATGGCGTTCGCTCCGTCGCCATTGCTTTTATGCATGGATATCGACATCACGAGCACGAGCTTCGTGCGGGTGCTATTGCAAAAGAAATTGGCTTCACGCAGATTTCGATTTCGCACCAGACCAGCCCTATGATCAAATTGGTTTCACGTGGCGACACAACCGTTGTCGATGCGTATTTGTCACCTATCCTCAGGCGTTATGTTGACCGGGTTGCGACAGATCTTGAGGCGCATGGCGATCAAGGCCCGCGCCTGATGTTTATGCAATCCAACGGTGGATTGACTGACGCCAAATTGTTCCAAGGCAAAGATAGTATTTTGTCTGGCCCAGCTGGTGGCGTCGTTGGCATGGTCCGAACGGCTGAGATTGCAGGCTACAAAAGTGTTATCGGATTCGATATGGGCGGCACGTCAACGGACGTTGCTCATTACGACGGTGAATTTGAACGCTCGTTCGAATCTGTCGTTGCGGGTGTACGTATGCGCGCCCCAATGATGCACATCCATACTGTTGCTGCGGGCGGTGGCTCCATCCTTGCTTTTGATGGCGCACGTTTCCGCGTCGGTCCTGAAAGTGCCGGAGCGAACCCTGGTCCTGCATGTTATCGACGTGGCGGCCCGCTCGCGGTCACCGATTGCAACGTCATGATGGGGAAAATTCAGCCTAAATTTTTCCCGCATGTGTTTGGCCCAGAAGCCCATGAGGCATTGGACGCCAAAGTCGTGCGCGAAAAGTTCAAGGAGCTCGCTGAACGTATTTCCAACGATACGGGCGAAGCTGAGCGCTCACCCGAAGATGTCGCAGAAGGTTTCTTGACCATTGCGATTGAAAACATGGCCAATGCGATCAAGCAAATTTCCGTGCAACGCGGTTATGACGTCACCAACTATGTATTGAATTGCTTTGGTGGCGCTGGTGGTCAGCACGCATGCCTTGTTGCAGACTCATTGGGTATGAAGACAGTTTTTGTACACCCGTTTGCTGGCGTATTGTCAGCTTACGGCATGGGCCTAGCTGACATTCGCGCACTTCGTGAACGCTCTGAACAAGAACCGTTAGACGACGAGGCTCTCGCACGCGTCGGCCTGATCTGCGATGACATGGAAAAAGATGCGATCAAAGAAGTCACCTCTCAAGGCATCGAAGATGATCAGGTCGATACATTCCGACGCGCACATCTGCGCTATGACGGCACGGACAGCTCGATGGTTGTCGATATCGCCGACGCCGCCAAGATGAAAACGACGTTTGAAGATTTACACCGCCAACGTTTTGGCTTTGTGCCTGAAGGTCGTAATCTTGTCATTGATGCGCTTGCTGTTGAGGCTGTTGGTGTTACAGAAACAATCATTGATCCTGAAATGGATTCGATGTCGGGCGCCGCTCCGATGCGTCCTCGCGCAACTGTACAGATGTATTCTGGTGGCGCGTATCACGATACACCTATATACGCGCGTGAAGCATTTTTGCCTGGTGATACTGTTGCCGGTCCGGCGATCATTGCTGAAGACACAGGCACCACTGTTGTCGAGCCTGATTGGCAAGCCTCCATGAATACGCGTGGCCATTTGATTTTGGAACGTGTTAAAG